>Ga0209131_1000659_pt1 | contig 24462 bp, 22 predicted proteins | sample GraSoi_2013_40cm_FD_185826 | JGI IMG/M metagenome (GOLD analysis project Ga0209131, IMG submission 185826) | Grasslands soil microbial communities from the Angelo Coastal Reserve, California, USA - Sample 9_17_2013_40cm (SPAdes) (version 2) | ecosystem: Environmental > Terrestrial > Soil >... | reverse complement strand
GACCGAGGTATACACGCACCGCAAGGAAGAATAATAGGAACGCAAAGGTGATGGAGAGCCCACGCCAAGGCAGTGTGGCGTAGGTCCTGCTACGCCCGGCGAACGCACGAGTTCCGCCCGTAATGACTATGAAAAAGACAGCGAGCGCACAGGTCATCACGGCCAGCGTAAGTACCCAGCCGACGAGAAGTTGGTAGGCAGGCAGGGTGAAGAGAAAGAAGTTCAGCGGCGTGCCAAAGACCGGGTCCACGAAGCCACTAGGGGTATGCGGCGCGTACCGGAAGAGCGTGATCGTTGGCCACTCCAGCATCATCGCGGTCCCGGTAGCAACCGCAATAGCCAGCGAAAGGCCGAGGGCGATGAGGCGCAGGACAGGCTCGACGGGCAGCTTCAGCGGCTGTCCGCCGATCAAAATCGTGTGCCCAGCCGGCAGATCGCCCAGATGCGCTCGCTTCAAAGCCAGAAACGATCCGTACAGAATAAGAAATGTGGCTGCCGCAAAAGCCGTGAAGATTCCCCATTGGAGGCCTAGGGTTTTCCAAAACACGTCCCGGTAGCCCAGGGACTCGAACCAGAGCACATCCACGTAATACGACAACGCGGCCCGACCGCCGAAGAAGATCCCGGCAATGACGGCGACGATCAGGAGAAAGAAGCGGCGGCGACGACGCGGCGGATGCATCCGCGGCCATTCAATGGACTCCGGCATTGCTCCACCCTTCGTTACCATTTCCATTGTCACAGTTCGCGCACACATTAGCTAAATCTCAATGGATCGCACGGCCCAGTGACTGGATCTTGGATTCTTGGAGCCTGGCCCGCCCCCGGGATCAGCCGGTACGGTTCACTTCTAAGAGCGGTTTTGAAACTCAATCCAGCGCAACCAAGTGCACGCGAAGAGTCCGGCGCTTACTAGCTACGTTCGAAGAGTCGCCGCCCCGAGGCAATTACTCGTATCAACCGACGAACGAGATGTCCTAGTCCTAGCCCAGAGGGACCGCACGTGCTTCGTCGAGGATGGACAAATATCGGGCCAACTTAATGGTTATTAGACTTACTTTTTTGACGGGCGCTGCATTTTCCTGACGAATCTTGGCAAAAAATAACATGGAACGTATCCGGTTAGGCCTTTTCGTCTACCGTGTCCACTACCATTGGTTTTACTTCAGGGCTGAGATCAACACTTCTGTACTTACGGTTTGGTGGCGGGCCAACGAGACTTCGACGATGCCACATCGCACGGGCTCCTATCGTGAAGCTACACCCTGGAGTATGGTCCAGAGTCAACGCCTTTCTTCGTTTCAGCACGGGTTCTAAGTCAACTCGGAAGCCTTAGTCTCCTGTTCTCTCCTCCCCTCTGTGGGCGCGTTCCTCCGGGCGACTTTCAGAAAAATGTACTAGTACCAAGATTTTTCCTCCTTTTTTCCCTTCTCGAGGTTCCTTAAATAAGTAGAGGGCTGTGATCGGGAATTCTCTGCCAGCTTGGACTTTTCCGGGGGATTAAGATTTTTTCTTACTTTTTCCCTTCTCGAGGTTCCTTAAATAAGTAGGGGGCTGTGGCCGGGATTTCTCTGGCAACCCGGGACCCCTCGAGGGATTAAAGTTTTTTCTTACTTTTTCCCGACTGGATGTTCCCTAGTAAGTAGAGGACGCCGGTGAACTTTTTTACGATGAAGCGGCTCGCTACGGTTTCTTGTAGGTTAGGCGGCTAACATTGTCATTGCGTTTTTTCATTTTCGAGGCCTCTTACTGGCGTGGGACATGACTATTTCAAAGACCTTCGATCGCTATTTGCAACGCGGGAAGGTGACGGGTGCATGAAAGACACAGATCACCATATGCGTCACGCTCGTAGTCACCTTGGCGATCGAGCAATTGCCCAAGGAACAAGAGGTTGCACATGGCGCGACGATCAATTTGGACGCGGGCAAAACACCGTGTTGGGCTGGAGCGACCCCACTCTTGGACACGGTTCCGTGCCCAAAGTGATGCACGGGGTCGCTCCAGCCCACGAAGATATTTCTTCGAATGTTTTGCCCGCGTGCGTCGCCGGATTTAGACGAAAGCGGTGAAGGAAGAAGGTGACTAAGGTGAAGACAGCAAAAATTGCCCTCTGCACTTTCAGAATTGTCAACTTCTTCACCCGATGCTCGGCCTATGCAGTTCGTCCTCAAGCGTTTGCAACGACCACCTCTTCGAAAGTCACCGCGCAAAAAAGGTCAAATCGGGCGGGAGCGACCCCACTTTTTTGCGGACGATCCGCCCAAAAGTTTCCTGGGGGTCGCTCCCGCCCTTTGCAGGCACTTCGTGTCGACGAATTTGCGCGGTGACAGCGCCGGCCCAAGATTTTGTCAGACAAGATGTCTGACATTCTGTAAGAACAGGAAAGGAGAAGTCCGTTGTCGATTCTGAAATCACCACCAAAACAACCAAAGGCCGTCACCGTCCAAGCCCGTGTCGAAGAATCGGTAAAGACTCAGCTGGAGCGCTATGCGGAGTTTATCGATGCTTCGCCGTCTTACGTAATTACCGAAGCTCTGAAACTGCTCTTCCGCAAGGACGACGACTTCAGACGCTGGGCAGAACAGCACACAAACAACCACAACAACGAAAAAGCCAAAGGAGAGCTTCTTGCGAAGGCCGTCTAACAAACATGAATTTCCGTCCAACCCAATTCGGTGCGCCCGAGAGAACAGCGTCCCCAAGACAGCCTGCCTCGAGCTTTGCAACTAGCCCCACGTTTCATCAGTCCAGAACACCTTTACTAAGTGAGTGTGCAAACAGGCGATCACTTGAACAGATCTCCCAAGCTATCGAAATATTCAACCTGTCCCTTGTGGAACGGCCAAAGGAGGCCACATGCGAAAATAATGGAGGCACCGGCGATACCGCAAACATTGCTATTGCGCACAGCAATCAAGCCGACATTAAGCTTGGCTTGCGAACCGACTTTGGGAACCCTCTCAAAAACCATAATCGGCCTCCAGCGGACCGCCACTGTTCTCGAACGGAGCATGCGTATTGCGGAAACAGGGGAGCCAAGCAAGAGCGGAGCAACCTCCTATGAATCAAAACACATTCGTTGAACACCAGGAGGATTCCACAGGTCTTCAAGAAGAATATCCACTAACAGTGAGAGAAGCGGCAAAGTATCTTGGTGTTAGTCCCCATCTCCGCGTAATGGGTCGCAATATCCAGTTTCTCAAATCGGATCTCGAAACATTCCGCGCTTCCTTCAAACAGGAGATGGAGAATGCCTAGATCGCGAAAGTACGATGGTGTCGTTTGCCGAAGAAAGGAGACGTTGTTCTGGTGGATTCGTTATCGCGACCGAAACGGTACGCGTCGCAGAGAATCTGCCTTCACCCAAGACTGGCAGGAAGCTCAACAACTATTGCGGGAACGGCTTGAGGCCAGAGATAGCAATGTTCTGGATGTCGTACGGAAAGGTGAAAAGTTGAGTCTGGAGCAATGGGCGGATTTCTTCTTGGAAAACTATTCGAAACCGCCCGTGCGAGCAGAGAAGACCCACCAGGTAAATCTAAGAGTCGCAAAGCACATCAAGGGTGCTTTCGGTCCGAGGAAACTGGTGGAAATCACGGCGGATGATATCGAGCTGTACCTTCGTGACCGCCTTCGAAAAACGGTTCGAGTTAAAACCGCGCTCGGCTACAGGCAAATGGGAGTGCTCAAGCCAACTACGGTTCATCAGGAGCTGAGGGTTCTCAGGCGAATGCTGAACGTAGCGGTGCGCAAGAAGCTCCTGCAAGCCAATCCCTGTTGGGGCGTTGAATTCCCAGTGGCGGTGCGGGGCCTGTTTCGGCCTCACTACGTTACCTGGTCAGAGCAACGCCGCATTGAATCACAGGCTCCGCCACATCTTCGGAATATCGTTCAGATCATCACCGAGACGGGACTCAGGGTGTACAAGGAGCTCACACCCATGAGGAAGGACCAAGTGGACTTTGTGAATGCCACAGTCTGGATACCCGACTCCAAGACTCCGAACGGTATCGCTGAAATTCCCCTGACGCCTCTGGCAATCGAAGCCTTCGAGAGCCAGATGCTGATCTCGGGGATCGGGCCCTTTTTGTTCCCAAGTGACAAAAATCCATCCGGTCACCATAAGAATCTCAAGACCGCATGGCGGAAGACACTGAAACGCGCAGGAGTTCCCTACTTCAGGATCTATGACCTGCGCTCCACCTATGCGACGCGGCTCAGCGCAGGCGGTGTCGCCGACGAGTGGGTTACACAACTCCTTCGACAGGGGGACGCAAAGGTCTTCAAGAAGTATTCGCAAATGAAATTGCAGATGAAGCGAGAGGCTTTGGAGAAAATGAACCGCCAAGCCAATGAGATGCCGCTGGATTCTGGCACAGCCACGATTCAGTAAAAGTATTTGGCACAGTTCTGGCACAGTCGGGGCAAAAACCGCGGATCGGAGTAGCAGCAAAGTTGGAAAGTGCTTTAGAATCAATAGTGCAGTTCATGTCGGGGCGTAGCGCAGCCTGGTAGCGCGCCTGCCTTGGGCGCAGGAGGTCCCCGGTTCAAATCCGGGCGCCCCGACCAAAACATCTCACGTGTTTTCTTTGGCTTAGTGAAAGCTCTCTTCACTCAAATCCTAACTGTGGGAATCCCTCAGACAGGAGGTCTGGATTCGCAAGTCGTTTAGTTTCCGAGAGTTCGCCGCATGACGAATTTGCAAAAACGCGGGGGAGGCAGGCGTGCTATTCAGAAACCATTGAACGGCAGCAAGTTAAGCGCACGCCAACTGGCAAGTATGGGGAAAAGTCAGGGGACCCTGTGCATTTCTGGCCCCATCAATCTTCGAAATTGCAAATCACGTGATCACGCACTCAGCCCAGCCCACACGTAACAGCGTCTCTCAATTTGCGTTTTTAGTCGTCAGTGAAAAGTAGGCAGGTGAATTCAACCCTTCGGTTAGCAACCCTTAGAGTTCCTCTATAATATTTGCCGGAGCGGGAGTTTTCCGAGAAGAATCGGCCAGTTGCGAGATAGCTTGGGACCCAGTCTCCAATGATTTCACCTTTTATTTGCGGTTTTTCAACTTTTTCCGCGACTAGCGTGACAGCCACCCTTCGGGTTCCCTCGTCAGCCGGCGGGAACCAGAAGAAAAGCTGCTCAGCGTTTGTGTGGTCTTAATGGTGTCCAGCTGCCATTTGCTGGATTCTGCCACGAAGAAGCGCTTGGCTGCCGACGTCGGGCAGAAGGTAACCAGGCAATGCATCGAGGAACGCCGGAGTGCATGTACCATTCACGAAAAAGAAGGGTGAGCTGCTCCTTAGACGTGAATCCTCCAGTACATGCGTGGGCAGCGTGGCGCGTGTACAAAATCGGGATCGATCTGGGCCAGGGGGATGCAATGAAATGCTAGATCCCACGCGGCGTACCATGGATATTCCCACTTGTCGGGCGATTGGACCACTCGTGATTTCGGCCCTTCTTGCGCACAGCCACGATTTGGAAGATCTGCTGACCGTGATCGATGGCCGCGAGACGGCGATCGGCAGTGCCCCGTACGCGTTTCGTGGAGGGCCGGCCGGATCGCCGTCAAGCCAGGTGAGCACATCAAAGTGATAGAACTGTTTCGACCACTGCAACCCGGCGAAGGCCTGGCGTTGCACATTTTTCGTGTCTTCAGATAGGCCCGTGGGCGCGCGCTTGGCATAGAACTCGTCAGCCTCTGCGCGGCGAATAGCGAGGATGGAATCAAAATTTTGGCCGAGCAGCTCGGTCTGTGGAGTGGCTGCGATGACGAGCCGCGGCGCAGACCTACGAGCAATTTTTGGCTCCTGGTCGGTCAGGCGCAAACGTAGCGTTGCTGTAGCGCCAGGGGCAACTCGCAAACGGTAGAGCGTAGAAGCTTTTGTTCCGGTTTTGTCGGGATTAACGGCTTCACGCTTTCCGTGTACGACGTAGTCGTTTATCCCGTCTTTGACGTAGGGTGCGCGATTCTCGCCCCCAAACAACTTCCTGGCGTTCGTCTCATTCTCGGTGAAGAGAAGTTCAGGTTCTCCCTCGCAGAGGAGCCAATGCTTTCCGTAGGCCTTGTGTTCGACTTCGATTATCGCCGATCCGGGTATGCCATATTCCTTGGGAATGCCGAGTTGTTGGATCGCGCGCAAAGCCGGGCGGTAGTCGTCTCTGCCCCACGACCATGTGTTGCGGAACCAAATCGTCGAAAGAATCGACAGGTCTGCCTCGGCCGGACCTCGGTTGGTTACGGTGATGTTGATCAGAATATCTTCGGCACTCGCTTTCGCGTGCTCCACGAAGACGTCGAAATAACGGTTTTCGTCGAAGACGCCGGTGTCGAGCAGTTCATGCTCGAAATCGTGGCGGTTCCTGCGCCGGTTCTCTTCGAGGAGCCTGGTATACGGAAATTCTTCCTGTGGGTACTTATACAGGGCCTTCATGTACGAGTGCGTAGGAGTCGAATCGAGATAGAAGTAATACTCTTTCACGTCCTCGCCGTGATTGCCTTCATTACCCGTGAGGCCAAAAAGGCGTTCCTTGAGGATCGGATCGTGGGCATTCCACATCGCTAAAGCAAAACAAATAAGCTGATGCCGGTCGCAGATGCCCATAATTCCGTCCTCACCCCAACGATAGGTACGCGACCGGGCGTGATCATGCGGAAAGAACTCCCAAGCCGTGCCGTAAGGACTGTAGTCTTCGCGGACTGTGCCCCACTGGCGCTCGGAAAGGTAAGGACCCCAGCGCTTCCAATGGACTTTGCGCTTACGTGATTCTTCGAGACGTTTTTCTTCGGCGTTCATAATTCTTTCGGACTTACGTACCGGAAATGCCTTGTCGCGCACGGAAGAAATCGGAGACGTTCCTCCGATCGCGCGGGGGAGCGATTGAACCTTCCGCCACGCGCTGGAGCGACGCAAAGGAAGGCCGACAACTCAGTCCTGGCTCTGGACTAGCGGCAGTTGCGAAGTAAGCTGCACGTCGATCATCATGCTGATGCGGCGGTCCAGTTGAAAGAAGGTTGCCGCTTTCTTCCCAGGAAGCACCTTCCGCATGATTGGCACGTACTTCTGGCGAAGTTGGGCTGCTGAGATGTCGGTGTCCAGCCAGCGGCGAATGAGATTGTCGGCTTGGTCGTCTGTCAGCATTCCATATCCATCCGAATACTCTTCTATGATGGTCGTTCTCGTCTCGTTGATCTTTCCGAGATCCGATGAATATTGCTCATAGGCCGGCCAGAACTTAGTGGCTTCGCTGTCCGTGAGGGTCAGATTCGCAGCGACGAGTTGCTTTTTGATCGAGCGAATATCTTTGCGCAGCAGCGCCAAGTCTTGATCTGTAATCGCGTTGGCAGTGCTGTCGGCCGTGGCGGTCGGTTCCGAGGCCGGATCTTGAGCGACCACCCTCGGACTTTCGAGCACACCTGCTCCAATCAATACGAGCACGGCAAATATGATTTTCTTCACGGTATCCCTTCTCCTCAGCTGTCGAGCAATGAGCAGCATGACGCAACTCCGCACAACTTTTCCGCGACAGCAGGCAGTAGTGGTGCAACCGGATTGCCAACCGATTGAAGTGAAATGATTCCAAGGTGCTGAGGGGAAAGGCACATACAGGAGGAGAATATCCACGAGTTGAGCAGTAAAGGCGGCGCTGTCAAGCGCCTAGCGCTTTTGCCAGACGGTTGACTCTACATTCTAAGGACCTGCAAACGTCAGTAACAGCGCAAGAAAATACGAATTACAGACCATGAAGCTGCACTTCAGTTTCAGTTGTGTTGCGGCGGAGCGCGGAGCCGTTGTAGGCCAAAGAGTTTGTGCTACTGGGCCGCCGTCGAAGCGACTGCTGCATGCGTTGAAAAGTAGCGGTCGAGTCCTTCTCTTAACTCGCTCAAGCCGCTCAAGACATTTCGATTCAACGCAGCCACCACCGCGGCCACGTCTTTTCCGTCCACGGGTTCATCGTGCGAGTAGTAGCGGCTCCAGACGATGCTCCCTGACTTATTGTCGTGCAGCTCGAAATAAAACGCCACGCGTGCTGCCAAGACCTTTCCGTCGATCTCCTTGAAGTCATACAAGCGTCCCCGAAGGAGATAGTCTCCGCGAACGTCACTGCGCGAGGAATAAACGTGCTGGTAGCGGCTCGAAAGTTGCAGCTCTCGCAATAGACTCTCTTTAATCATCTCGCACGGTGGCTCGGCCCATCGTTGATATTCATATGTGCCCATCGCTTGACCTCTGGATGTGTAGACGATGTGGTCGTCCCGGTAGAGGTTCGACGTCGCTATGGGGCCAAGCAGCAGGGTGACCGGATAAGGGGCAGCCGAATCTGTTCCGGTTTTGTCATCACCCGGAACGGTTAGTTGGTAGTACTTGCTTGGCCGGGTCGCACCACAGCCATTTAGGACTCCGAGACTTAACACCAGCGCCGGAAAAATAATCTGGTATCTCATTGTTGCTCTCCTGGTTTGTGTTGACGAGGATTGGTTGCGCGGATGAGCGTGTATGGTCGAGTCTTGATGGTTGCGGTGAATTCCTTGAGGTTTTCCGTAACGTGCCGCATGTTGTCGAGTAGTTCGTCGATATTCTCAGAGTTGACGTCGAGAGTTTGATCGAGCCGCGCCGTAGCATCGGTCATATTTGTGAGGGTGCGGCGTAGCTCGATGACAGCTTGGCGAACATCTGCCCGGTTTTCGCCGACCATGGCATCGATGTGCGTCAGAGCCTGGTTCGCTTGATCGGAGGTCTTGCGGAAATCTTCCAGGAGCGGTTGTATTTTCTCCGTGAGGGCGTTTACGTTACGGAGAGCCGCTTTCACTTGGGGACGGTTTTCTTCAATCATGCCTCGGGTACTGCCGAGTGTGGCGGCAAGGTTCAATCGGTTCTGCGGACTAAGCAAATCATTCACACGCGCGATTGTCTCTTGCACTTCCGACGCTCGATCATTCAGATTGCGAAGCAGTTCCTGCGCTTGGGGCCCCAAGTCATTAATCTGTGCGGTCAGAACATTGAAGTCGACGTACTTTTGCGAGGGAAGCAGGGCGCCGCTTAGTGCTCTCGGCGCTTGCGAGGTGCCGGGGAGAATCTCGAGATGGTTGTCGCCAAGTGGGCTCATGCTCATGATCTTTACGTTGCTATCGACTTTGACGGGAAGATCAGACTGAACGCTGAAAACGATGTCCAGCCGTGCGGGATTCTGTGGGTCGAGCTGCAAGCTGTCGACCCGGCCTGCCTTCGGCCCTCCTGCGTAGCGCACCGTCGCGCCGGGCTCAAGCCCACCCGCGAAGGGGAAATAGGCGTGAAACTTTGTTGTGGACCGCCCAAAAGCGCCGCTCATGGCGAACACGGTGCCAAACAACATGGCAACGGCAAGGAGCACAAACGAACCAACGAGCACCTGCTCGCGTTTAGGTTGCATCACTATCCTCTCTTTCCTGCGCTACTGTGCGGATGGGGACGTTCCTCCGTGAGCATCTGCAAGTAATCCATTTCCCCGGAAATCTCGGGCTCGGGAACGCGATCGAGAAATTGCCGAACTCTCGGCTGCGTGCTTGAGCGCATCTCTTCGGCCGTGCCAAGGGCCACGATGTTGCCCTTGTCAATCAGTAGCATGCGATCGGCAATCAAAAAGGCGCTGGCGAGTTCGTGTGTAACGACAATGATGGTCATGCGAAACGCGCGTTTGAGTTCCAGAATCAACTCGTCGATACCTGCCGCGATGATTGGGTCCAGCCCCGCCGAGGGCTCATCGAAAAACAAGATCTCCGGGTCCATGGCTAGCGCGCGAGCAACCGCAGCGCGTTTCTTCATCCCGCCACTGAGCTGGGAAGGTGCGTAATATTCAAATCCCTCCAGCCCCACTTGCTGCAGTTTGAGCCGAAGGATGATTTCAATCGTGGAGTCTTCCAGTCGCGTATGTTCTCGAAGAGGAAGGGCCACGTTTTCGCCTACCGTCATTGAACCGAACAGCGCTCCGCCCTGAAAAGACATGCCGATCTTTGTTCGAATTTCATCCATTTCTACCGCTGAGACTTTCGCGAGGTCTCGGCCTTTGATCCAAATCTCCCCTGCGCTCGGCTTTTCGAGGCCTACGAGTGTGCGAAGGAGAGTGCTTTTCCCCGACCCTGAACCACCTAGAATCACCAGCGTCTCTCCTTGCACGACATCGAAGCCGATCCCGTGCAGAATCTCTCGTTCTCCGTAGCTGACACGCAGGTCGCGCAGCGAAATCACGGGTTCGGGGTGGCGCGTCAGAGGCATTTGGTCTGTGGTCATCAGTTGCCCGCGAAAAAGAACAGAGTCGTAAAGAACAGGTCCACCACAACAACCAGAAAGATGGACATAACCACAGCTCGAGTGGTGGATCGGCCGACTTGCTCCGCCCCTCCACCAGTCGACAGCCCCTCCAGGCACCCCACGGCGGTGATAGTGATGCCGAACATCACGCTCTTGATCAGCCCAGTAGTGATATCTCGCAGGAGTAACGAATCGACCGAAGCGCCGATGTAGCGCACAAATGTGAAATCCGCTCGAGCGACGCCGAACAGCGATCCTCCGAGAATTCCCATGACATTGGCCCAAATGGTCAAGCAAGGCAGCATCACCATCATGGCCAGGAACTTTGGCGCGACGAGAAAACGGATAGGGCTGATCGCCATGGTTTCCATGGCGTCGATTTCCTCGCTCACTTTCATCGTTCCGATTTCCGCAGCGAATGCAGAACCAGAACGCCCGATCACGACAATAGCGGTGATCAAGGGCCCGAGTTCACGGGACATGGAGACGGCGACCGCTGTTGCCACAGCACTAATCGCGCCGAATCTGCGAAGCTCGTAAGCCGCTTGCAGCGCCAGGATCAAGCCGATGAAGAACGTAATCAGAGAAAGAATTGGCAGGGCCCGGACGCCGGTATCCATGGCCTGCGATATCACGCGTTGCAGACGCAGCGGCTTTCCTTGAAACGGCGCCACCAATGTGTGATAGGCCGCGCGCGCTCCAAGGGAGGCCAGGGAACCGATATAACTAAGGCCGTTTAGGGTGCTGTCGCCGATCTCGGTCACGATTTCCATATCAAGCAGCCAATGCCTGTTCTTCGTTGTCGTAGATTTCAAAAACCTTGGTGAGACGGGAAAGCTGCAAAACCTCTCGAGCGGACGTACTCAGCCCGATCAAAATAAAGCGAGAGCCGAGATCGCGTGCTGCTTTCAATCCCTCAATCAATGAGGCAACGCCTGAGCTATCGATGTACCGCACTTGGCTGAGATTCACGACCACGCGTGACGTGCGAATTTCACGGATCTCACGCAACACGGATTGGCGGACTTCGGGGGAGTTGGCAAAATCGATGTCTCCCGAGACATCGAAGATTACGGTTTTGTCATGGCGCCTGGCTAAAATCTGCACAGTTTCTTTCTCCCTCACGAAGCATCGCTGGCCGACGCCAGACACTTCACGAAACGCAGCTGGTTTGTGAGCCCCTTGCGGGTGAACTCCACGGTGTCCATAGCCTGGCGGATCAAGTCCAATCCCAGTCCGCCGAGTTGTATCTCTTCTAGGGGTCGGCCTCGTAACCTGTTCGGGTCAATTGCGCGACCGCGGTCACAAAGGAGTATTTCGAGGCCGCTTTCGACTTCTCCCTGCTGACTGCGTTGCGCTCTTCGAAAATACAAGGCGATGGGCTCGTCGAGCCGATTGCCGTAGGAATGCCGCACGATGTTCGTGAGAGCTTCATCGACCGCGCGAGTGATCGACCGGCACTGTACTGCAGGGAATCCCAGGGTCTCGGTCAGACGTTCAACCGCTCCGCGCACGACCGAAAGCCACCTGGGGTTGCTGTATACGGCTAACATCAACAAGAGACCGCCTCGGTGCCCGGACTTGTTCTCCTGGTCATTACTTTCCGTCGGGCGAGGAAAAGTTTTCATGTGCGACATGGGCGGCCTTTTTGGCGAAGTCGTAGGTAGCCTTGAGATTTCCCCCAAAGAACCGGACCTTGCCGTTTACATCCCGCTCCAGGAGAGGGTTTGCGTTCGGGCTGGTGAACTGGCAATGGACCGTGATGGACGTGGCCCCGGCAACGGTTGTCACCTGGCGGGCCCTCTCGCTGCCCGCCTTGAAGCCTCGGACCGTGCTATGGAGAACAACCAGGTCGGGGGCACTCGCGGCGGTGCGGTCGCCGTCGCGATAGACATACTGAAATGTTCCTTGTTTCTCGATCTGACGAACGAGATTTTCATAAAGTGCAATCTGAAATTCAGCAGGGAGTTTGATTTCGTCCGATTGGATCATCTCGACTTGGATTGCCGACGCCTTAATCTTGGCGGATTGGTGTTCCGGGGATTGCGGGCGGTTTTGCTCCTTGCTGGAGGAGGCGGCTGTGTTCAGTTCTTCTGTAGTTCTGGTATGGGCACCCTCGGACACAAGCTCTGCCTTGCTTGCATTAGCGGTGCCAACTGGCATCGTGAAGATTGCGCCGTGCAAGCCGCCATCCACATCGCGGTACTGAACGGTGAGCGTATCAATTTTCTTACGGAATAGACTCAGGAAGCGCCCGCCGCCGTAAGGCGCAGCCATGCTCATCACTCCGACCGTCCCGCCGACCGATCTTTGCGTGTCATCGCCGGTGACCACGTCTTGAATGGAAGTAGCGTTTATGTCGGAGTTTGTTTTGCCCTGAACAAAATGCAGATTTCCGTTCTCAACTTTCAGAGTGCCCTTTGCATTCTGTTTGACGCCAATGAGACCAATCAGCTGGACAGCCTTAACAGGCGCTGAGATCTCTTGCGCGTTCCCGATGGAAATCACAATTCCGGCAAAGAGTAAAACGACAGCAACAAGAGCCGCCGTGCGTGTGGGTGGCATGCATTCTCCTATTGTTGAATTCATCTGTTTCAACGAACGTGCACCAACATGAGAGAGACGTCGTCGGTCGGCGGCCCCTCGCGCCACGCATTCACACCGTCGAGAATGCCCTGTTTCATTTGATCGGGAGGCAGAGACGAGGTACGGCGGACGATTTCCTGGACACCTTCGATGCCCAGCATCTCTCCCCCGGAGTTGAAAACTTCGGTAATTCCGTCGGTATACAGAACGACGCGGTCATCCGGCTGGAGCTGCACTTCCAGGCTGGTGGTGACATCCACGGCTTCAGGCAGCGCGCCAAGTATCATGCTGCGCGACTCGAGGAGAATCGGCCTCTGGCCACGACGGGCTACCATTGCTGGCGGATGCCCAGCTCCGGCAAAAACCATGCTGCGTCGATGAGCATCGATCCGGGCGGCCGCCAGGGTGACAAACATGCCGGAGCCCGCGATGTCTTCGATGAGGAAGCGGTTCAACTCTCCGAACATTTCGAGGAGCGGCTTACCGCTGCGCAGGTGCGCAGTCGTCTCGGAGTAAATTCGGTTGGCGACCAGCGCGGAACCGATCCCGTGGCCGGAAACGTCACACACAAGCAAGCTGACGTGCTCATGGTCGATTGAGTTCACCAGCGCAAAGTCGCCTCCGATGGAGTGCACAGGATGATAAAAGGCATCGACGCTGATGGTGTCCCAGGCCAGGGGTCTCGGTGCGAGGCTGTTCTGCACCCGCGCGGCAAGTCGCAGGTCCTCCTCAATTTCCATCTGGCGCTTTTGAAGCTTCACGTTGGCGGAGCGAAGTTCCTCCTCGGCTCGAACCTGCTCGGAGATGTCCGTAAATGTCACGATTCCAAACCGGCCGCCAGAATTGTGAATCGTCCGGGAACTGATGATGACTGGCAAACGACCACCGCCCCTTTTAGGAAGCACGAATGAATGTCGGTTGTGGCCGGCCCGGAAGGCGATGTCGACCTGTTGTGCCAGAAAACCCCATTCCTGTGAGGAATAGAAGGAAGAAGCGTCGACTCCGATTAGTTCGTGCAGGGGAAATCCGGTCATTTCTACAAACCGGGAGTTGGCAAAAAGAATCCGATGCCCATCGCTGGCGATAATGACTCCCTCGTTGAGCACCTCGAGGACGTTTTCCATCTGAGTGAGCCATTTGGGCTTTTCCATCTCGATCGAATCTTTCCTGTTCACTGACATTGGGCTTCCCTGAAGAGGAGCAGGGTCGATTGTGTCACGATAACGCTACTTCTGGAGACAAGCCCTCTGCGGCTCTTGCGGCAAGGGGCTGAAAAGCACTTTTCCCGAAAGGATATGGGGAATGGATTGCCCTGCGAATGGGGGCGACGAGAGAACGTTCCGCGTGGTTCATCAGATGTTGTCTGGCGCGATAGAGTCGAGACTTAAAAGTCCCGGCCGTAACACCCAACAAGGCCCCTGCCTCCTGGCTGGACATTTCATCGTAGTACGTCATCGTAAACGCCTGCCGAAGGGCAGGACTCATCTTTCCGAGCAGAACATCGATCAACTGGAAGGTCTCTTCCTCTGCGTGCATCATTTCCGGATCAGGTTGCGAGGCCGGAATCCTTTCCGTCCAGGGACTGTCATCCGTGGTGCCGGATTCTCGATGGGAGTCGGTCCAAGAGGGTTTTCGTTTTCGCCGCATCATCAGAGCTGCGTTCATCACGATGCGGGTGAACCAGGTCCTAAAAGCAGACCGACCTTCGAAAGTGCGCAAGTGCCGACACGCCAGCAGAAATGCATCTTGAACTGCGTCTTCGGCGTCTTCCTTGTTTCGCAAGATGGAGTAGGCCAGCCCCACGAATTTCGGACGTGAGGCTAGAAACATCTCCTGGACCGCTTCCCACTCCTGGCCTTCCGGTTGGGGCGGGACAAATCTGCTGGACGGGTAGTTGGCCGCCCCTCGGGAGTTCGGTCGAACGTCCTTGTTCAGTCGTCTGGAACTGTGGAAGCGACTGTCGGTTGCTCCGGCGCAGGCGCGCCCGCTGCACTGCACGGATGTAGATGACTGGTTCACTGGCGATCTCCATTTTCCTTCCCCGCTCCATGAAGCATCTCTATGTCCATCGCGGTGGGGTTGCCGGAAAATCTGCCATCTGTCCTGTTTTCAATAGAAAGGAGACGCTCTGGTACCGAGCCGTAAATCAAGGACTTCGCTTTGTCGGCCGCTTATGGCGATGGTTTGACGAAAACGTCGAGGTCGTCACGCGCGAACGGGCGCTGGAATGGCGTGCCCCCTTTCATTCTCTTCATCCTCCTTCACTTTCAATGACTTGCCGTTACCGTAGGCGCTTGCGAATTGGCAGACGCGTTGCACTACACCCTGGCGAAGTTGCCTTGAGGAGTTATCGTGCGAATAGGGCTTGGATCAGACGGGATCGGATTCGAATGTAAGGAACGCCTTAAAGCCAGATTTGCCGGACAGGGGCATTCTGCCCAAGACGTTTGCACGGCGAATCCTTGCGGAAGCGACTACCAGAACATAACGGATCAACTTTCGTCGGCCCTCTATACGGGCCGCGTCGAACGCGGTGTGCTGATCTGCTCCAGGGCAATCGGAGCTTCAGTGATGGCCAATAAGAATCCTGGAGTACGCGCGGCTTTGTGCCATGACTTGAACTCGGCGCGCCAAGGCGTTCAGGATGATGGCATGAACCTTCTTGTGATCGGAGCAGGAATCGTCAGCCTCGATTTGGCGTGCGAACTGGCGGACGCCTTTATCCAGGCGTCACACGTTTCCTGCGAGCAAGCGTTCGGCATACCCCCGCGACGTCTGGCGCGAGTTGTCGAATACATCCGAAGCAATTTAGACCAGCCGCTCGCGGTGGGTGCGCTGTCCAGGTTGGCGGAGATGAGCCAATCGCATTTCTCCAAGTTGTTCAAGCTCAGCACCGGCTTGGCGCCGCATCAGTTCGTTTTGCAGGAGCGAATCAATCGTTCGAAGAAGCTTCTCCGTCAAGGGAACGCGAAGATTGTCGAGATCGCGCTTGGAGTGGGATTCGAGAATCAGGCCCACTTCACAACGGTATTTGGAAATTTGGTGGGTATGACGCCCCGCCAATTTCAGCGTTCGTCAGATTACGAACCCGGCGGGATGTTCAGTCCCGCGCTTGAGGTTGTGCAGAGTTGGTAGGTGCACACCCCTGTGGGGATAGGGATAAACAGAATGGAAATCAAGGACGAGGGCCGCCGGTGGATGCGAGAAGTCGCGAGCACACACCGCGCAGCATCGAGGGCAAGTCGTTTGATTCGTCTGGATCGATGAGGCGCACGCCAAAGTTATCGCAGGAGTTGAAAACGGCAAAGAAGAACTCGAAAGAACGTGTGGTCGGACTGAAAGTAAAGTGGACGCGTGATACCGGAATGCCAAAAACAGATTTGAAGATGTGGCGCAAGGCGATAGGCGATTGCTTCAGAAAGCGAGCAGTGTGATGTCAACCACTCGGACTATGTTGGATCTCGATCAGGTTTGCGTAAACACTATGAGGACGCTGGCCATCGATGCGATCCAGCAGGCGAATTCCGGTCACCCCGGAACGCCCATGGGCATGTCGCCGACAGTCTATTGTCTGTGGCAGAGACTTTTGAGGTTTGACCCGGAAGATCCCATCTGGATGAATCGCGACCGCTTCGTCCTTTCCGCGGGGCATGCATCGACTTTGCTGTACACCATCCTGCATCTCGCAAGAGTCAAAGCGGTCGATCCAGACTATGAAATTTTGGGCAGGCCTTCGGTCACGCTGGACGACCTCAAGTCCTTCCGGCAATTCGGGAGCCGCTGTGCTGGGCACCCCGAGTATCGCTGGACCTCAGGGGTGGAAACGACCACGGGTCCGCTGGGACAAGGCGTTGCCACGAGTGTCGGCATGGCCATTGCTGAAAAGTGGCTCGCCGCGCGTTACAACAAGCCAAATTTTGAACTGTTCGGATACCGGATTTACGCGCTCTGCGGCGACGGCTGCATGATGGAAGGCATCTCGAGCGAGGCAGCTTCTCTTGCGGGGCACCTGAAGCTCGATAACCTCTGCTGGATCTACGACAACAATCACATCACCATCGAGGGCAAAACCGATATCGCGTTCACCGAAGATGTGGCAGGGCGATTTCTGGCGTATGGATGGAACGTCCTTCGCGTAGGGGATGCCAACGATCTGGATCGCATCGAGAACGCACTGCGGACTGCTGTGAGCACGCCGGGCAGACCGTCCGTCGTAATCGTCGATAGTCATATCGGCTATGGTTCGCCGCATCGTCAAGATACGAGCGCTGCGCACGGCGAGCCGCTGGGCGAAGAAGAGATCAAGCTCGTCAAGAAGGCGTATGGCTGGCCGCCCGACGCCAAGTTTTTGGTTCCCAACGGAGTGTATGAGCACCTCCAGTCCGGAATTGGACGGAGGGGCCGCGAAGCATGCGAGCAGTGGGAGAAGCAGTTTGCGGAGTACCGGAAACAATTTCCCGAGCTCGCCGCAGAGCTCGATCAAATTCAAAGGCGAGAGTTGCCGGCGAACTGGTCGAAAGACATTCCCGTTTTTCCAGCCGATAGCAAGGGAGTATCCGGACGCGACGCTTCCGCCAAAGTCCTCAACGCCATCGCGCCGAACCTTCCCTGGATGATCGGAGGTTCCGCGGATCTGACTCCTTCTACCAAGACACGACTGACCTTCCCGGCCGCCGGCGATTTCCAGGCCGACACTCGATCGGGCCGGAATCTGCACTTTGGCATCCGTGAACATTCGATGGGCGCGATCCTCAATGGCCTCGCGCTCTCAAAGCTACGCCCCTTCGGATCGGGATTTTTGATTTTCAGCGACTACGGCCGAGGCGCGATTCGGCTCAGCGCGTTGATGGAAATTCCCGTCGTCCACGTGTTCACGCACGACTCCATTGGCGTCGGCGAAGACGGCCCGACGCACCAGCCCATCGAGCATCTGATTTCGTTGCGCGCCATTCCGAACCTGGTGGTCATGCGGCCGTGCGACGCGAATGAGGTCGCGGAAGCGTGGAGAACGATTCTGACCATGCCGCGGCAGCCGGTAGCGCTGATCCTGACGCGCCAAGCGCTGCCCACGTTTGACCGAAAGCGCTTCGCTGCGGCGAGTGGCCTGTCGAAAGGAGCCTACGTCCTCGCGGATGCAGAAGGTGGTAAGCCCGAGGTGCTGCTCATGGCAACGGGCAGCGAGGTCTCGTTGTGCGTGGAGGCCTACGAGGAGCTGACCCAGCAGGGAATACGCGCCCGCGTTGTAAGCATGCCCTCGTGGGAGCTGTTCGAGCGGCAGAGCGAAGAGTATCGACAAACTGTTTTGCCCCCAACCGTCATGGCCCGCGTTGCGGTGGAGCAAGCATCCACTCTCGGATGGTGCCGCTACGTGGGCATCGACGGTGCGATTCTCGGAATGAAGACATTCGGGGCTTCCGCGCCCTTGAAAGTGCTGCAGAAGGAATTTGGATTCACGACCAGCCACGTTGTGGAAGCTGCCAAGGCGCAGCTCGCGCGGGTGAAATGACCATGCGCGTCGCCGTCGCTTCCGACCACGCCGGATTTTCGCTTAAGGAAACAGTCCTCGTATATCTGCGCGGCTTAGGGCACACCGTGGAAGATTTGGGCACTTGCGACACGACCCCTGTCGACTATCCGGATTTTGCCGAAGCGGTTGCCATTGCAGTTCTCAGCCAACGCGTCGAACGCGCCGTGCTGATCTGCGGAAGCGGTGTCGGTGCATCCGTGGCCGCGAACAAGTTTCGGGGCATTCGTGCCGGCCTGTGCCACGACACGTACTCGGCGCACCAGGGCGTAGAGCACGATCACATGAATGTGTTGGTGCTGGGTGGTCGGGTGATTGGCGAAGCGCTGGCGCATGAACTCGTGGGCGCGTTTGTGGGAGCCCAACAGTCACAAGAAGAGCGGCACCTTCGCCGCCTGACCAAGATCGAAGCCATTGAAGCGAAATGCGGCCTGGAATCTCTGAAGCGTCCGGCATCCGCCGATTGAGGATATTTGGCAGGTAAAAGATCAGCCGATAAAGAAAGGTAGCCAAAAAATGACAACGGCAGCATTGAGCATCCCAAAAGAAGCAAATCCACTGCGAGGACTCTCAAATTTTGGGCAGTCCGTCTGGTTGGATTACATTCGTCGCAGTTTGATCACCAGCGGAGAGCTGAAGCGTTTGGTTGTCGAAGACGGCCTCCGCGGCGTCACATCCAATCCGGCCATTTTCGAAAAGGCGATCGTAGGCAGCACCGATTATGAATCCGTGATCGACAGCAAGGATTCTGCCGCCCTGGACGCGAAAGGGCTCTACGAAAAGATCGCCGTGAAAGACGTCCAGGATGCGGCAGACATTCTGCGGCCCGTATATGACGAAAGCAAACGGCACGACGGCTACGTCAGCCTCGAAGTCTCCCCGTTGCTCGCCAATGACACAACTGGGACCCTGCAGGAAGCGCGGCGACTCTGGAAAACGGTGGGTCGCGAAAATCTCATGGTAAAGGTGCCGGCCACTCCGGAAGGCATCCAGGCCATTCGCCAACTCATCAGCGAAGGCATCAACGTAAACGTAACCCTTCTTTTTTCGCTCGACGTCTACCAACAGGTCGCAAACGCTTACATCGAAGGTCTGACCGCCCGAGCGGCTACCGGCGCTGACGTCAGCCGTGTCGCCAGTGTAGCCAGTTTCTTCGTCAGCCGCATTGACTCCAAGATCGACGCCCAAATCACCAGTCAACTCAAAACAACGACTGACCCGATCCAGCGCGCACGACTAAGCGGCCTGCTTGGCAAAGTCGCCATCGCCAACGCCAAGCTCGCGTATAACCTTTTCACCGAACTCTATTCGGGAGAAGCCTGGAAGCCCCTAGCCAAGAAGGGAGCGCAGCCCCAGCGCCTGCTCTGGGCGAGCACCAGCACGAAAAATCCCAGTTACCGGGATGTGATTTACGTGGAGGAGCTGATCGGCCCTTCCACCGTGAACACCATTCCTCCCGCGACCTTCAACGCCTTCCGCGAACACGGCAGACTCCGCATGAGCCTCACCGAAGACCTGGAGAACGCGGCAGACACCATGGAAGCCGTAGAGCGGGCCGGCATCTCCATGAAAACCGTGACCGACGCACTATTGGACGAAGGCCTGCGCCAGTTCGTCGACGCCTTTGCACAGCTCCTGAAAGCGACGGGCTCGCGGAAAAACACAGAATCCACAGCGAAAATCAATTCAATCTCCTATGCTCTGCCGCCAAAACTATCGACCGCCGTGGACAACGTGCTTGCGGATTGGGAGAAAAATGGCAAGGTCCGCCGTTTGTGGCGAGCCGATGCCTCGCTTTGGTCGGGAACGGATGAGAATCACTGGCTCGGTTGGCTCGGAATCACCGACGACCAGGTGGCGCACAGCGCGAATCTGACCTCACTTGCTGCCGAGGTAAAGCAGGCCGGATTCCAGCACGCTCTTCTACTCGGCATGGGAGGCTCGAGCCTTTGCCCGGAAGTCCTGCGGCTCACCTTCGGTAAAATCGACGGATTTCCCGAGTTGCACGTTCTCGATTCCACCGATCCCGCGCAGATCAAGGCGATCGAAGCAAAGATCGATCTGAAGAACACGCTCTTCATCGTCTCCAGCAAATCCGGCGGCACGCTCGAACCCAACATCTATAAACAATATTTCTTCGCACGCGTGAAGGAAGCCGTTGGTGAGAAGGAAGCCGGAAATCGCTTCATTACCGTCACCGATCCGGGTTCGAAGATGCAGCACGTCGCGGAGAACGACCACTTCCGCCACATCTTCGCCGGCGTGCCCAGCATCGGCGGCCGTTACTCCGCATTATCAAACTTCGGTATGGTCCCCGCCGCCATAATGGGCATCGACGTTGTGAAGTTTCTAAATCGCACAGAAGAAATGGTCCACGCCTGCGGCGCCACAGTACCGGCCGCAGAGAATCCCGGTGTCGTATTGGGAGCCATTCTCGGAACTGCGGCGAACAACGGTCGCGACAAGATCACCATCATCGCCTCTCCCGGCATTTCCGATCTCGGAGCATGGCTCGAGCAGCTTCTCGCCGAATCCACCGGAAAGAACGGGAAGGGAATCATTCCCGTCGATCGCGAAAGCGTGGCCAAGCCCGACAACTACGGAAATGACCGCGTCTTCGCATATCTCCGCCTCGCGTCCGCGCCCGATCGTGCGCAGGATGCCGCCGTCGAAGCGCTGGAGAAAGCAGGCCAGCCCGTGGTGCGCATCGCGGTGCAGGATCCCTACGCCATCGGCGAAGAATTTTTCCGCTGGGAGATTGCCACAGCTGTAGCCGGCTCGATCATCGGCATCAACGCCTTCAATCAGCCCGACGTGGAAGCCAGCAAGATCGCAACCCGAAAACTCACCAGCGAATACGAAACCGCGGGCAAGTTGCCGGCCGAAGAACCTTTCTTCGAAGGCGACGGTGTGAAGCTCTACGCCGACCCGAAAAACGCCGACGCCCTCAAAGGCGGAAAAACTCTCACCGAAATCTTGAAGACTCATCTCAGCCGCGCAGGTGCGGGAGGTTATTTCGCTCTCCTCGGCTACATCACCATGAACGCCGAGAATGAATCCGCATTGCAAACTATCCGCCACACAGTGCGAGACAAGAATGAGAAGATAGCAACCGTTCTCGGATTCGGTCCCCGCTTTCTGCACTCAACAGGTCAAGCCTACAAGGGTGGCCCCAACAGTGGAGTCTTCCTGCAGATCACGTGCGACGACGCCGTCGATCTTCCGGTCCCCGACCAGAAATATACCTTCGGTATCGTCAAGGCTGCGCAGGCTCGCGGCGATTTTGCGGTGCTTGCGGAGCGCGGCAGACGCGCCCTTCGCGTGCACCTCGGCAAAGACGTGAAAGCAGGACTCGCAACCTTACAAGCCGCAGTTGGCCAGGCACTCGCATAAAACGAGCTGTAGCGGCCGCCTTCAGGCGGCCGGGTTTGCACGAAAACTCAGTCGAGAGCACATGAGCAAACAGGAGAAATATCGATGCAACTAGGAATGATCGGACTCGGAAGAATGGGAGCCAATATGGTGCGCCGGCTGCAAAAAGCTGGACACGACTGCGTCGCCTTCGACCGGAACGCCGCCTCCGTGAAAGAAGTCGCTCGCGACGGCGCAACTGCCGCCACTTCGCTCGACGATCTGGTGAAGAAGCTGCAGAGGCCGCGAGCAATCTGGCTCATGGTCCCCGCGGCAGTAGTAGACGCCACATTGCAAGATCTCACCGGAAAGCTCGACGCCGGCGACATCGTCATCGACGGCGGCAACTCGTGCTACATCGATGACATTCGCCGTGCCAAGGAACTCGCCACAAAGTCATTGCACTACGTTGACGTCGGCACCAGCGGCGGCGTGTGGGGCCTCGAACGCGGCTATTGCCAAATGATCGGCGGCGAAAAGCAAATCGTCGAGCACCTCGATCCCATCTTCAAATCCCTCGCGCCGGGACGCGGCGACATTCCCCGCACCCCGGGCCGCGAGAAAGTCCCCGGTACCGCCGAAGAAGGCTATCTGCACTGCGGCCCCTGCGGTGCCGGCCACTTCGTGAAAATGGTGCACAACGGAATCGAGTACGCCCTGATGGCTGCATACGCCGAAGGACTCAACATCCTTAAGCACGCCAACGCCGGCAGCCGAACCCGCGAAGTCGATGCCGAAACCACGCCGCTCCGCAATCCGGAAAATTACCGCTACGACTTTCCTCTCGCCGATGTGACCGAAGTATGGCGGAGAGGCAGCGTCGTGGCCAGTTGGCTGCTCGATCTAACCGCCATTTCTCTGCTAGAGCAGCCGTCACTCGAGAAATTCTCCGGAAGAGTATCGGATTCCGGAGAGGGACGCTGGACCATACTCGCGGCAATCGAGTCCTCGGCGCCCTCGCCTGTACTCAGTGCATCGCTCTTTCAACGTTTCGTCTCGCGCGGCGAAGACGATTTTGCAGACAAGCTCCTCTCCGCCATGCGCTTTCAGTTTGGCGGACACATGGAGAAGGCCGCAGCCGCCAAGTAAACGACCAGATGGAAAGGTGAAATACCAGATAGGACGAATATGACGGAAATTGTGCAGGAACAAGGACAGCAGGACAACCCCTGCGTGATGGTAATTTTTGGAGCCAGCGGCGACCTGACGAAGCGAAAGCTGATTCCGGCGCTGTGCAATTTAGCCAAGGACAAGCTGCTCTCGCCGCAATTCGCGGTGATCGGCTTCTCCTACGATTCCATAACAACGGAAGCCTTTCGAGCCCAACTCACCAGAGACGTCAAAGAGTTCGCGACCGAGCCCGTCGATAGCAAACTCTGGAATTGGTTCCTGGAACGAATCTACTACGTCCAGGGAGATTTCCAAGATTCCGCCGCCTACGAAAAGTTAAAGGCACAGATTGCCGCAGTGGAAAAGGCGCACTCCACAGAAGGGAACCGCTTCTTCTATCTGGCCGTCTCCCCCAAGTTTTTCGCTCCCGTAGCGAAGCAGTTGGGCCAGGCCGGACTCACCCAGGAAACGAACGGCAAGTGGGCCAGGGTCATCGTGGAAAAACCGTTCGGAAGAGATTTGGATTCGGCCAAACAACTGAATCGCGAGCTCAAGCAGATCTTGGATGAACAGCAGATCTATCGCATCGATCACTATTTGGGCAAGGAGACCGTGCAAAATCTCATGGTCTTCCGCTTCGCCAACGCCATCGCGGAGCCTCTGTGGAATCGCAACTTCATCGACAGCGTGCAAATTACCGCGGCCGAAACCGTTGGAGTCGAACAGCGCGGCGGTTTCTATGAAACCGCCGGCGCTTTACGCGATATGGTGCCCAATCATCTCTTTCAGCTGCTTTCGCTCACCGCCATGGAGCCGCCCATCTCGTTCGATGCCGACGCCGTGCGCGACAAACAAGCGGAAATCCTCCACGCCGTTCAAGTTCCCAATCCCGAAGAAGTAATCACCACTGCGGTTCGCGGACAGTACGGTGAGGGCTTTGCCGGGAGGGAGCGATTGCTCGGTTATCGGAGCGAACCCAACGTTTCTCCCACCTCCAACACCGAGACGTACGTTGCCTTAAAGCTGCAGATCGACAACTGGCGTTGGGCAGGCGTGCCCTTCTACTTGCGGACGGGAAAGCGCTTGCCGCGTCGCACCACAGAGATCGCCATCCAATTTCGGCGCTCTCCCTTCGTGCTGTTTCGCAAGACCAAGATCGCCGATTTGCAAACCAATCGCCTGGTCATTCACATTCAGCCCGATGAAGGCATTTCCTTGCGCTTCGGCGCCAAGGTCCCAGGCCCAGTCATGCAACTCGGTTTGGTGAATATGGAGTTTGATTACGCGCGAGACTTCGGTCGTTCCCACAGCACCGGATATGAGCGCCTTCTGCACGACTGCATGATCGGAGACGCCACCTTATTCCAGCGCGCAGACATGGTTGAGGCGGGCTGGAGAGTGATCCAGCCGGTGCTCGACGTGTGGCAGTCAACATCGGCGAAACAGTTTCCCAACTACGCGGCGGGAACCTGGGGTCCTGCAGACGCCGACGAATTGCTGGCGCGCGATGGCCGTACATGGCGAAAGATCGGAGAA
>Ga0209131_1000656_pt1 | contig 24478 bp, 20 predicted proteins | sample GraSoi_2013_40cm_FD_185826 | JGI IMG/M metagenome (GOLD analysis project Ga0209131, IMG submission 185826) | Grasslands soil microbial communities from the Angelo Coastal Reserve, California, USA - Sample 9_17_2013_40cm (SPAdes) (version 2) | ecosystem: Environmental > Terrestrial > Soil >... | reverse complement strand
CTCTCCGTTCCAGAACAGGATGGCAAGATGATCCGGGTTCGCACCTGCGGGAACTGTAAAAGAAACTGTGACGGATGGATCGACCTTCGTTTCCTCATTGCCGCCTTTGAAGAGATGTGCCGTAAGAGCCGAGGCAAAAGTGTTTCCTTCAGGCAGCGCGCCCGGCAGTTTATCCTGTGCAATCGTTTCGAGTTTGCCCTGCTGCTGCAAATTGCATGGATAAAGGACGCGATCGCCATTCGGAAGGACTAGTAATGTTCCGCGGAATTCTGTGCAGTTCAATTCGGACATTTTTCCACCCTCAACATTAATAATGTTGAGCGGTAGGGTGGAGCCTGGGTTCTTTTTTATATGGCCCGGGTTGCAATCACCGGAGAAAACCGAGACTGTGGCAATATCTATAGAGTAATCTGTTCCATTATTGGAGAAAGTATCACGATCAAGGACAACATTCCCGGCACCATCGACCACCAAGCCGTGAGTACCATTATTTGAGAATTCGCTGCAGATAATGTTTATGTCCTGCGAAGACGCCGAGCCAATGTAGGCGCCATCAAAACCATTGCCATTCGCCTGCATGTTCTGAAGGAGGACATTAAGTGGGGCTTCCAGTGCCAACCCGACGAAAAAGTTATTGTTAAACGTACCGCCGCTGACAAAAATGTTATTAACAACTCCGAAGTTTTCATCTCCAGTAAGTAGGCCACCGCCATCGTTCCCACTGGCAGTCACATTGACCAGTGTGGCAGAGTTGGCATTAATAATATACAGACCAAAGGCAGGGCCGCATAGGCAGCTACCGATGTTATCACTATAACTGCCGCCTGTTACGTTTACGTCCTCGCCGGTGCCTAAAACAGCGCCATTTCCAAGATTCAAATCAGAAATGACAGCATTCAAGGTAATCGAGCCGCTAGTGTTTAATGGGCCACCATAGTAAGCGAAGGCAACGAGTCCATCACTGCCCCACGGACAATTAGGATCACAATTGCTATAATGATAATTATTGTTGAATTCACTACTGGTGATCGAGACATCGCCGCCATAGGTTTCAATATAAGTATTGGCGCTGCCGTTATCATTCCAATTATTCGAATCGGCCGTAACGTTGGTCAAGGTGACATTGCCGCTCTTGGCCGCGCCACCATTATCATAAGTATAGATTGCTAAACCGCTATCGCCATTATCATTGAACCGACTATTTGCAACCGTTACGCTACCGTCGGTCTCGATATAAGTGCCATAATTCGTATTGTTTACGTCTACATTGTTTAAGTTGACAGCCGCTGTTGTGGCGCCGCTATCATCGCCAATATACAGGCCGTCACCGCCATCAATAATAATGTCGTTAATGGTTAGGGAAGCTGGGAAACCAAAGCCACCCCAATCCCAAAACTGTAGAGAACTTGTGCCGCTAAAAGTAGTAGTACCTGTTACAGAGTTACTTCCAAAATTCCAACCACCTTGGAAAATTAGGTTTGTAAGCTCATTATTACCATAGTCAAAGACAATATCCCCGGTATCCCCAGCGGTGGTCGCGACGTAATCATGGGCAACATAGATAGTCCCACTCCCAAAATCTATTCCAGTGAAATTAGTGAGTTCTTCAATTAAACCGCCTACACCGTTGAAATGGGTGAATTTTGCCGTGCAGAAACCCAGACTACCTGTTGGATCATCCGCGGGAGTATGACCATCCATGCACCATTGTGGGTCGCCAGTAATAAGAATATTAGCTGCTTCCTGACTCGACAATGGCTGTGGCTGTCCATTTTCATCAAGCACTACTAAATCCGTGCCTTCCGGAACTTGCGCGAGAACATCGACAACATTAACGTCTTGTTGCGTTGTAGACCCTTGTGTTGTCAGATCGATTGCAACAGGGACCTCCGTTGCGACGGGTACATCCGTAGCAACAGGCACGTCTGTTGGAGATACATCCACTATTGGCGCCTCTGTTGGGGCAGGAGGAGGCGTGGCGTCATCTGCAAAGGCTGGCACCGTGTTGAACAGTGACAGGATCATGATCGAAATGAGAGATAAGGTCAAAAAGAACAATCGTGTAGTTTGTTTCATTGATGTACTCCGGATCCCTTTCAAAGATGGGTGATTGTACTCGAGAAAATACAATTTACTCTTATTGTTTGTCGCGCAAAATTGACCAAACGGGTTTACGAGACCCATTGACAAAAATAGACCGTTCAAATACAATCTTCCCCACATAGCCTATCAGATTAGTCGACTTAAGACCCTCTGGATAGTATTCGCCTTTTTGAACAAGGTGAATGCGGCTCATGCAATGATCTTCCCAGCGGACATTTCCCCGGCCGGGACGTTGATAGATCGTATAAAGCTGATTTCACCGGAAGAAAAGACTGGCTACAAACCTTGCAAGAGGAGTTTTTTTGCAGTCGAAAGTCTACTTATGCAATAGGCTTTATGTGTTATGAAAGGAGATGTCTGAAAATATATCATCAAACTTAGTGCAGCTTTGCCGATCTTTGTATCTATTATAATGAAGCAATAAAGAAAGCAAGGGCATGAGCGAGATGCTTTACGCTTTTTTTCATTGCACCTGCGATGCGCCCGACCAAACCTGAAATGTTGAATAAAGGAAAACATGTCGATTGTCTTGGATCAACTTACAAAACGCTTCGAAGGCCACTCGGTTGTTAATCGGCTTTCATTAGAGATTGCAAACGGGGAATTCTTCGTGTTAATCGGGCCAAGCGGCAGCGGAAAGAGCACTGTCCTGCGAATGATCGCGGGCCTTAACACAGTTGACGAGGGACAGGTGATCCTGCATGGCCGTGACGTTACCTCGGCCACCCCTCAACAGCGCGGAGTTGGTTTTGTTTTTCAACACTATGCCTTGTTTCAACATATGTCAGTGGCCGATAACATCGAATTTGCCTTACGGGTCCGTAAAGTTTCCTCCGCTAAACGGCAGAAGCGTAAAGATGAACTGCTGGAAGTGGTTGGGCTTGCCGGGTTAGGCGGGCGACTCCCCTCTCAGCTTTCTGGCGGACAACAACAACGCGTTGCATTGGCGCGTGCCCTGGCGCATCAGCCTGAGGTGCTATTACTTGATGAGCCCTTTGGCGCACTGGATGCCAAGATCCGAATCGAACTTCGCCGCGCCCTGCGGAAGATCCAGACCGAGTTGGGTATCACGACCATTTTTGTAACCCACGACCAGGAAGAGGCATTTGAATTGGCCGACCGGCTGGGTGTCATGAACTTCGGCCGCCTGCTGGAAGTGGGTACGCCTCATGAACTGTATCAGCATCCACAAACTGAATTCGTTGCCACCTTTCTTGGAACAACCAATTTGCTTGTCGGAGAATCCACAATTAACGGCGTGCAATTAGGTCCGTTGTCTTTTCCTCTCGATATCAAAACCAGCCAGATCAATCAGGCTTCGGGTGCGCAGCGCGTGCAGGTCCTATTCCGACCGGAGGATGTAAGCCTGGCCTTGCCGGATGCAGAGTTGGACGTTCCGCAATTGGGCCAGGGAAAGGTGGAAGAAAGCACTTTCTCCGGTTCCTTTGAACGGCTAAGGCTGCGCTTACCGCCCATTTCAGGAGTTCGCACGATCGCCCCTCCTGTAGCTTTTGGCGACGATACTGTTTTGGTCGAAGTCACTCGTACACAGGATGTAGCACATCGTTTTCCTTTGAAGCGCGGTGACAAGGTCAATGTGGGAATACAGCGTATTCATACGCTGGTTCATCCGGGGCTAAGCTTCCTGATCCTTACCAATGGTTCCAGTATCGCAGAGGCCGCCATGAGTTTTGGTGGTCAGATCGCCCGTTTGGCTCATGCACGAGTGACCATATTGAGTTATGGATCAGCGGCCAAGCATCAACAATCCTATTTTCAGGAAGTGAAGGAAAAACTGGGGAGTGGTCTGGCGATATTGGAGGGACGAGCAACGCAGGACAAGCTCGATATGGCAGTTGCCCGGGAAGTGGAACGACAACATTACGATCTCATCATTATGGGATATGACAAAAAGTCCCCGGCGAAAAACATTGCCCTGGCTGCTGGCATCCTGCAATCAGGCGAACACCATTTGCTGCTTGTACCAGAAACTCATTCTGAACCGGCACATGCATTGATCTGCGTGACGAGCGGCGAACCCGGTAAAGAAGACGTGCTTTTTGCCGGACGATTTTTGCGCCATTTGGGTGCACAGGCAACATTGCTCTCAGTCATCCCAGCCGTAGGAAATAAGACCGAACAATATGATCGCGCCCAGCGTTTTCTATCGAGCGGTGCTCGAACGTTGGAGGTATTGGGTGTGCCGGCACAAGTTGAGATCCATGCCGGCAATGTACATCAGGAAATCAAAAACCAAATGCAGGAAGGCGGGCATGACCTGCTTATATTGGGAGCCCCATTGACGAACCGGACAGGCGAAGTATCACTGGAAGGAGTGGTGGGTCAGATCGTGGAAGATATGACAACGCATCCGGTTTTGATCATCCATTCACCCTATTCGGCGTCCAATACCCGTCCACGGACGAGCGATGGCCGCATTAATATCGTGGAACAAATAATTCCATAATCACAAACCAGGGATAAAAAATCCATGAACACCAAATTTAAAACTCTATTCGTTATCATCGCGGTGAGTTTGCTGACCGCATGTGGCAGTTCCAACACTCCCAGTGGGAATGCAGGAGCTGTTACCTTAACTCTGGCTGGCTATTCCACGCCTGCTGAAGCTTATGCCAAGATCATTCCATTGTTCACCGCTTACTGGAAGGCACAGAAAAATCAGGATGTAACGTTCGAGACGTCTTATGCCGGTTCGGGCGCGCAATCTCGAGCGGTCATCGGAGGTTTGGACGCTGATGTAGTCGCGCTTTCGCTGGAGGGCGATGTTACTAATATCGCCAAGGCAGATCTGATCAAACGTGACTGGCAGGCGATCGCGCCCAACAAAGGCATCGTCAGCACTTCGATCGTGGCTTTTGCGGTGCGCAAAGGCAATCCCAAGAACATCCATGACTGGGCCGATCTTGCACAGCCGGGTCTCGAAGTTCTCACGCCTGACCCCAAGACCAGTGGTGGCGCGCAATGGAACATCCTCGCGCTGTATGGCGCGGCGTTACGCGGAAAAGTGACCGGCGTCCCGGCAAATGATGAGACTGCCGCGACGAATTTCCTCGTCTCTGTGCTCAAGAACGTGACTGCATTGGACAAGGACGCGCGCTCCAGCATTACAAACTTCGAAACCGGAAATGGCGATGTTGCCATCACCTATGAAAACGAAGTGTTGCTCGGGCAGCAAAGAGGCCAGGATTACGAAGTGATCATCCCATCCTCCACCATAAAGATTCAGACTCCTGTTGCCGTAGTCGATGTCGTTTCCGACAAACACGGCACGACTGAGGTGGCTGACGCATTCGTTAAATTCCTATTCACCAAGGATGCCCAGCAAATCTTCGCTGAATATGGCTATCGGTCGGAAGACCCGGATGTAGCAGCCGCAACTGCGGGCCAGTTCCCAGCGGTGACTGATCTGTTCACCATTGATGATGTCTTCGGTGGGTGGAAAGAGGCAAAGACCAAATACTTTAGTGATACAGGCATTTACGTTCAGGCGATCAGCGAAGCCCAAAAATGACGACCACTACTCCTTCATTGGCAATAAAAGATACTCCCCACCGCGCTCCATGGGGCCGGTGGGGAATTAAATCTGCCGCGTTTACTTACCTGATCGTACTGCTGCTCATTCCCTTGTCAGTTATCTTTCAAGATGGGCTGAAGGATGGGTTGGTGAATCTATGGGGATCCATTTCACTTCCAATTGCATGGGCTGCGCTGAGGCTGACGCTGTGGACTTCTGCACTCATGGCGGTGATCAACGCGGTCATGGGGACCCTGACTGCGTACGTATTGGTGCGTTATAGTTTTCCCGGCAAATCGTTCCTTAATGCAATTGTAGACCTGCCTCTCGCCATCCCGACCCTTGTGACCGGTGTGATGCTCGTAGTGCTTTACGGCCCGCAAAGTATCATTGGCGGCTGGTTTAAAGATCAACTTGGCTGGCAAATTATCTTTGCTCCACCGGGAATTATCCTTGCGTTGTTATTTGTGAATTTTCCATTTGTCGTGCGCGCGGTTCAACCTGTGTTAGAGAGTTTGGATCGCGAATCGGAGGAGGCCGCAGCTACGTTGGGAGCCGGGTCAGCCAGGATCTTCTGGCAGGTGACCTTGCCGGCTTTATGGTCTTCGATCGCCAGCGGGGCATTGCTCAGCTTCGCGCGGGCAATCGGCGAGTTCGGTGCGATTGTGATCGTGGCGGGAAATATTCCATTCCGTTCTCAAACAGCAGCCATTTATGTATTTGGCGAAGTTGAATCATCCAACAGGCAGGGCGCCAGCGCGATGTCCATCGTGATGTTATCGCTTGCGTTCGTATTGGTCTTATTCGTTGACTGGTTAAGGAAGCGTGGGCGAAAGGAACGCACAGCGTGACAACTGCCTCCGAGCATTCGACTCAGGTTAAACCTGTGACCCAGCATCGTGGGCGCATCTCCTCGCCAATTGATATCTGGCGTCGTCGCTTGCTGATATTTATTGTAATTACTTACACTGCAGTATTGATTCTTGCCCCGCTTGTCGGGTTGATCTCAGGTGCCTTTGCCGAAGGGCTCGGAGGGATCATCTCAGCGGTGAGCGATCCTGCAGTATTTTCCGCTTTTAGTCTGACGTTATACATCGCCTTTATCATTATCGTCATCCACGCATTATTTGGTACCACACTTGCATGGGTGTTGGTACGATATCGCTTTCCCGGACGCAGGTTGTTGAATGCCTTCATTGATCTGCCATTCGCAGTTTCGCCGGTAGTGGTGGGTTATATGCTGCTTCTTTTGTTTGGGCGCAATGGAATGCTGGCGCCTGTTCTGGACCTGTTCCAAATAAAAGTTGCCTTCGCGGTGCCGGGCATGATCCTCGCTACGCTTTTTGTTACTCTGCCATTCATGGCACGCGAAGTGATGCCTGTGTTGGAAGCATTTGGCATTGAACAGGAACAGGCTGCGGCCACGCTCGGGGCAAACGGCTGGCAGACATTTTGGATGGTAACCTTCCCTGCCTTACGCTGGGGATTTATTTATGGAGTTATCCTTACTTTTGCGCGTGCATTAGGCGAGTTTGGTGCTGTGCTGGTTGTGGGCGGGGGCATTCAGGGCCGTACTGAGACGGCCACACTATTTATCTTCCGAGCACTCGATGGACGCCAATATGTGGGGGCCTACAGCGCCGCATTATTATTGGGCCTGTTATCGTTGATCCTGGTGGTTGGCACTGAATTTCTTCGCCGAAGAGAAAAATAATACATATCTGATTCTAAACAAGAAGGCGGCCGCGAGGCCGTTTTTGCTTTGAAGTTATGTAATGCCCGCAGGGGTATAATCCATTGCATGAAATACCTTCGTGCTCTACTTCTTACATTTATAATCTTCGCGCTCTTTCATACTGCGCTTGCACAATCCGATCAACCACCTCTCGTGCTCGTAATGACTGCCGATGGTGAGATCATGCCGGCGATGAAGGATTACATCCATCGTGGCATTCAAACCGCCGAACAACGGGACGCAGAAGTGTTGATCATCAAGCTCAATACGCCGGGCGGAGATATCGGCTCCATGCTCGACATCATTCAAGATATCCGTGCGAGCACTGTCCCCGTTGTTGTTTACGTTTCTCCATCCGTCGCGGGCAGCGCAGGCGCACTGATCACGATGGCGGGTCAGGCCTCTGCCATGACTCCTGAAGCAGCCATTGGTGCCTCCAGCCCGATCGATAGTTCAGGTCAGGATCTGGAAAAGACATTGGAGACCAAACAAAAAGAGATCATGAAAGCAAAAATTCGCCCGCTGGTGGAGCGGCGTGGATCGCAGGCCCTGCAACTTGCACAGGATATGATCGATAAGGCCAAGGCCGTTACTGCACAGGAAGCCCTCGACGCGAAACTGATCGACTTCATTGCGACCGATACGACCGACCTGCTCAAAAAAATTGATGGCCTCTCAGTGCAGATGAGCAATGGCCCGCGTACATTGCACACATCCAATGTGCGCACCGAAGAATTGCCGATGAGTTTTATCGAACAACTCCTGCTGTTGATCACCAACTCGAATATCGCCTTCATCCTGCTCTCCATTGGCGTCCTGGCTTTGCAGATCGAAATATCGCATCCGGGTACATGGGCGCCCGGCTTTGTAGGGATCGTATGCCTGTCGCTTGCCATTTATGGAATCGGCATCCTGCCTGTCAATTGGTTTGGCCTCGTCTTCATGCTGCTCGCCTTTGTGCTTTTTATTCTCGACATCAAAGCGCCAACACATGGCGCGTTGACAACTGCCGGCGTTGCATCGTTCATTGTAGGGGCGTTGGTGTTATTCAATTCGCCGGGTACGCCGCAATTCCAACGTGTCTCGGTCCCTCTTGTGGTTGGTACGGGCATCTTCTTTGGCCTGATATTCTTTTCGCTGTTGATGTTCGTCATGCGCGCCCAACGCGGACGTATTCAGACCGGGGTTGAGTCGCTGCTCGGGAAAATGGGAACAGCGCGAACGTTCAAGGATGACGCGGGACAGGTCCAGTTGGAAGCCGAACTGTGGAGCGCAGAAAGATCTGCAGACTCCGCTCCGATCAGTAAGGGAGACCGCGTGGAAGTTGTCGAGGTTCGAGGATTGAGATTGATGGTTAAGAAAAAATAACATTCGTGCTGAGCGCAGTCGAAGCGCCATAGCTAATGCCCTTCGACTATGCCGCAAAACAGCGGCTCCGCTCAGGACGAGACGTATCCAAAGGAACTTATGCCAGCCACAGTTACAAGAGATAGAGTCAAATCCGAAACAGATTCGCGTCCGCTGCGCCGCCCGGAGTGGATCAAGGTACGCGCGCCTTCCGGCGAAACATATGAACGCGTCTTGAACTTGATGCGTTCGAAGGAATTGCATACCGTTTGCGAAGAAGCCATGTGTCCGAACCTCGGCGAATGTTGGGGAAGCGGCACTGCAACATTCCTGATGCTCGGTGACGTATGCACACGCACGTGCGCGTTCTGCGATATCAAACACGGCAAGCCCACGCTAATGGATTGGGGCGAAGCCGAACGCGTCGCGCAAGCCGTGAAATCGATGAATTTGAAACATGCGGTGATCACATCCGTCAATCGCGATGAACGCCGCGACGGCGGCTCGCCGATCTTTGCGATGGTCATTCGACGCATTCGTGAAGTGTTGCCCGGATGTTCCGTGGAAGTGTTGATCCCCGATTTCAAGGGAAGCATCGAAGCCTTGAAGATCGTGATGGATGCGCGGCCCGAAATCTTGAATCACAATGTGGAGACGGTTCCGCGTTTATTCAAGACTGTTCAGCCGCAGGATAATTATGATTGGGCCGCCGCGACGTTATCCAATGCAAAGAAGCTCGATCCCGACGTGTTGACCAAGTCCGGCATCATGCTCGGCCTCGGTGAGACCATGGACGAGGTCAAGGCCGTAATGCGCGACCAGCGCAGTTGGGGCGTGGACATTCTGACCATCGGTCAGTATTTGCAGCCCAGCAAGAAGCACATGATCATGGACCGCTATTACACTATGGAAGAATTTGCCGAACTGCGTGACTATGGAAAAGAAATCGGCTTCAAATGGGTGGAGTCGAATCCGTTGGTGAGGTCTTCATATCACGCTGCAGATCAGGTGCGTGCATTGAGCGTGGTGCATCGCAAGTTATATGGCGAGCCATTGCCGGTCATCAACGCCTAAATTAATTCATGCTATACTGCTTTTATAAGATTGGTAAAAGCTCATGCCAACAGTCCTGCGGGTCGGTCGTTATCGTTTTTCTTTTTTAGCAATGAGAATGATGAACCAGCTCACATCCATGTTAAAGCAGAGAACGACCAAGCCAAGTTTTGGCTCGAGACTGTACGGCTGGAATCAAATTATGGCTTTAGAGCTCACGAACTGAATGAAATCGAGCGTATTATTCAAGAACACCAAACAGAATTACTGGAGGCATGGCATGAGCGCCCTAGTTGATAAACAATCCAAACAGAAACCAAATTTTAGAAAAGTTTACCAGCCAACAACTGCACTGGCAAAAACGGTTAAATTTAAAGATGAAATGATGGAAGTCCATCTCACTGACGGACGGATTGTTAGCGTGCCTATTATCTGGTTCCCATTACTTCATCAAGCGTCTGCGGAACAACGGGAACATTATGAAATAGGCGGGGGCGGTACGAGTTTGCATTGGGCGGAAATCGATGAGGATATATCCATTGCAGGATTGCTAGCTGGTGCAGATAAACAATCTTCATAAGCATGGAAATTGATCCCGACGCGCCCTATCTGGGCTGCAAAGAAATATTCATCAAGGCCTCCCCAAAAGACGTTTGGAAACTGCAAAGCGATATCAATAAATGGTGTGAATGGCAGCCTCGCATCTCGATGTCGAAACTGGATGGACCGCTTGCAGTTGGGTCTGTCTTTCATTGGAATGCAGGTGGGCTCAATATCACATCCACATTACGCGAAGTGAAACCGAATAAACGTATTGGCTGGACCGGCACAGCATTTGGTACACGCGCCCGACATATTTACACTTTCCGTTCACAGAAGAACGGCACGTTGGTGGTCGCTGAAGAATCATTGGATGGATGGCTGGCAAAGTTGATGAAGATCGTGATGCCGAAGTTTTTGGAAGAGTCCATGGACTTCTCGTTGAAGACTCTCAAAGATAATGCTGAGGGCGGCCGTAAGAAGAAATAGTAGAGTTAATCTAAGATGTGTGCAGTCGTCAGAAATTGTTTGCGACATGCAAGATATGTGACGAGAAATCTGTAATCCTTTAGACAGTATAATGTTGGACAAGCATATCTTTAGGCGACCCATCTTGTAAGCCGTCATTTCGCTTTTTCATGATAATACAGCAAAGGAGGAGTTTATGGACATAGATAAAGATGTATTTCGCATGGTAAGGGTAAGTGAAAAAACGAACCCCGTTGAAGGGCATGTATATTGGTCATGGAAAAAGTCAATTTGGATTACATCACATCTACTCATAGGTATCGTAGGAGGAATATTAACCTACTCAATCGATTCATTTCTTTTGTTTCTCGCTTTCACAGCAACCACGGCATGTCTGGGACATTCATTAGGCATGCACCGGTTATTGATACACAAAAGTTACAAATGCCCTAAGTGGATGGAGTATTTATTTATTCATCTTGGGACTGTCTTTGGAATGGCTGGACCTTTCGGAATGATGAGGGCCCACGATATTAGAGATTGGGCACAACGTCACCCAGATTGTCATAGCTACTTAAAACATGGAAGCGGTTTTTTCAAAGATGGTTGGTGGCAACTTCATTGTGATTTGGCACTTGATTATCCTCCAAAATTTACGCCTGAAAAAGAAGTTGCAGAAGATAAAGTTTATCAATTCATAGAAAAGACATGGATGCTACAACAGGTACCTTGGGCAATATTGTTTTACTTATTGGGTGGATGGACATGGGTCATTTGGGGAATTTGCGTTCGTATTCCAATTCAATTAACAGGTCATTGGCTGGTGGGCTATTTTGCTCACAACAAAGGAACGAGAGACTGGGAAATTGAGGGTGCAGCAGTTCAAGGTCACAATGTGGATATTGCTGGCTTAATCACTATGGGTGAAGCGTGGCATAATAATCATCATGCTTTCCCTGGTTCAGCAAAGATGGGTATATATGAGGGACAGCCCGACGTTGGCTGGTGGGTATTACAAGGCCTCAAAAAGGTCGGGCTGGTTTGGAAATTGAAATTACCCCAAGACTTACCCTATCGAGAGGAATTAAAGCCAATTGTAACAACCAGGAGATCGCAGATAGAATATTCGCGCATTAATTCATAGGCTGGGACGATGAATAAAGTTGGAAAAATCGCGCTATCAGCATTTTCTGGAATTCCGATTGCATTGTTATACGCTCTGCTCGTTAGACTAACATTTGCCTCAAAAGATTATTCTTTTCTTTTTGGGACGATGACTTGTGGTTTTCTTTTTCTCGTCCCGCTTGCCATTGGCGCATTGACAATCCGACTCGCCCCAGATGAGCATAGAAAATCGCTCACTTATGCCATCTTTATGCCTTGGGTATCCATCACAATTGTAGGCATTGGAAGCGCGGTGTTAGCCCTTGAAGCGGCAATTTGCATCTTAATGGCCCTTCCAATATTCCTTTGTCTTTCAAGCCTAGGAGGATATTTGTTTTGTGACAAAAACATAGATCCGCCGCAGACTCCTTCATCCCACAACGCTATGCTTGGTCTCATTTTGCTTGCCCCATATTTGGTAACCCCATTTGAAATGAAATTGCCAACCAATGCATCCCATCGGGTTGTAGAGAATGAAATCAGAATAAACGCTCCAGCAAATATTGTTTGGGATAATATCGTTAATATTCACTACATTAACTCCAACGAACAACAGTATAGTATCTTTCACACATTTGGAGTTCCAAAACTTGAAGAAGCTACATTGACGCATGAAGGCGTAGGCGGTATACGAAACGCCGTTTTTGATAACGGCTTAATCTTTACAGAAACCATAACTTCTTGGAATGAAAATCAGAGCGTCCAATTCTCAATTTCGCCAAGTAGTCAATCGACTGCACCGCCTCCATATAAAATAATTGGAAGCAAATATCTTGCAGTAACCGAAATGGATTACTCAATTGAACAAATTGATCAAAATAATGTTATCCTCCACTTAAGTAGTCAGCATATCCTAACGACTCACCTCAACTTCTATGCAGGTTTCTGGACTGAATTAATACTGAAGGATGTTCAAGCATACGCTCTGCGAATTATCAAGAATCGCTCTGAACGCAAGCAATATAATTAATAACTGTTTAGTGGTAATGTCTTTTCTAACAATATAGCCTTGCATTTGATTCGTGAGACTGGCAAGAAAGCCAGTCCCTTCTTTTTTTGGAGTAAGATTGTCTGAACTGAATCTACAATAGATTTTTCGTTGAAAGTAAACTGCGTAACTATAAACATATCCAATGATATGAACAAAGGCAGGATCAGATGAATACTACAAAGCAATACGAAACCCTTGATCCCGAGAATTGGGAGGAGATGCGTGCCCTGGCACACCAAATGGTGGACGATGCCATCACTTATCTTCAGACGGTCGGCGAACGCCCGGTCTGGCAGCCAGTGCCGGATGAAGTCGCTGCGCAGTTCGATGTGCCGGCTCCTTCCAAACCTGCCGGCGCGCCGGCTGTGTATCAGGAATTTCTGAAGAATATATTTCCATACCCGATGGGCAATATCCATCCCCGTTTTTGGGGATGGTATATGGGTAATGGAACGATCCTTGGTGCCCTGGCCGATTTTCTAGCCGCGATCATGAATCCCAATCTCGGCGGAGGCAATCACGTTGCCAACCTGGTCGAAGAGCAGGTTATTAATTGGATGAAGGAAATGATCGGCCTCCCGTCCGATGCCACGGTTTGCTGGTAAGCGGTGGTTCAATGGCCAATTTTGTCGGCCTGGCTGTCGCGAGGAACGTCAAGGCCGGGTTCAACGTTCGGGAGCTTGGAATGCAATCAGCTTCCCAGCGATTGACCGTGTATGCATCAGAGGAAGTCCATAGCTGTAGCCAGAAAGCAGTTGAACTGTTAGGGCTGGGCAGCAATAGTCTGCGAAAAATATCGGTGAATGATGATTTCACCATTGACCTCAAGGCGTTGGAACAAGCCATCAAAGCAGACCGGGCAGCGGGATATCGGCCGATCTGCGTCGTCGGCAACGCGGGCACGATCAACACCGGCGCGATCGATGACTTGAACGCATTGGCTGATCTATGTCAACGCGAGGACCTGTGGTTTCACGTGGATGGTGCGATCGGGGCGGTAGGTGTGCTTGCAGAGGGTGTAAAGCGGCAGCTTGTTGGTATTGAGCGCGCTGATTCAGTCGCCCTCGATCTGCATAAATGGATGCACATTCCCTTTGAAGCAGGGTGTGCACTCGTACGGAACGGGGATGCTCATCGTAGAACGTTTTCACTCACACCGGAATATTTGGAACACGAATCACGCGGGCTGGCCGCAGGGCATCTCTGGTTCAGCGATTATGGGCTGCAATTATCGCGCCAATTCCGTGCCCTTAAGGTGTGGATGTCGATCAAGGAGCATGGCCTTGATCGGTTCGGACGAATGATGGTTCGTAACGTCGAACAGGCGCATTACTTTGGAAAATTGGTCAAGCAGGATCCAAACATGGAACTTTTGGCCCCGATCGGCCTGGATATCGTTTGCTTTCGTTTTAATCCCGGCGGGCTGGATGACGAAAAGCTTAATGCATTGAATAAAGAGATCCTGATGCAGCTGCACGAGCAGGGTATTGCCGTTCCATCGTATACGACATTGGGTGATCGCTATTGTTTGCGCATCGCCATATCAAATCATCGCAGCCGGCAGGAGGATTTTGATGTGCTCGCCAGGGAGGTCGTTCGCATCGGGCAGCAGCTAGGTGTCAAAATCGGAACGAAAATAGATCATGCCCCATAAGATCATCGATGGAAAAAAGCATGCACAGGTCGTCAAGGACGACGTGCGCGCACGTGTTGCCGGGCTAAAACAGTTGGGATGGCATCCCCATCTTGTCTCTGTAGATATCGGCGAGAGCGCGGCCACGGCGCTCTTTATCAAGAATCAAAGGCGCGCCTGTGAAGAGGTGGATATCGAATACGAGAATCGTCATTATCCTGCAGATATCACCCAGCGTGAGGCGTTGGCTGCGATCTATTCGTTAAATGTAGACCCGCGCGTGAGCGGGATCATCCTGCAGCGCCCGGTGCCGGGTACTTTGGACCTCGAGCAATTGGAAAATGCCATGCATCCCACCAAGGATGTGGAAGGCATGAGCTCTGCCAACATCGGTAATATTGTTTACGGCGATTCTTCATTGGGTCCATGCACATCGCTTGCATCGGTGGAATTATTGCGCACCACCGGTCTTAATCTGCGCGGCTTGGAAGTCGTCGTCGTGGGACACTCTGAAATTGTAGGCAAGCCTGTCGCTTTATTGCTTGTGGAGGAACTGGCAACTGTCACGATCTGTCATCACGGTACGCGCAATCTTGGATATCACACGCGTCAGGCGGATGCGATCATTGTGGCTGTTGGCAAGCCCAAGCTCATCACTGCGGACATGGTCAAGCCCGGAGCGGCGGTCATTGATATTGGCATCAATCACGTCGAAGTCATACAACCCGACGGAACCAAAGGCTTGAAGCTTGTTGGCGATGTGGACTTCGAGAGTGTATATGAAGTAGCCGGGTGGATCACACCCGTACCCGGCGGTGTCGGCCCGATGACAGTTGCAATGTTACTGCGTAATACAGTCGTGGCCATAGAACGTCAGAAACAACGTTATGAAGAGACGATGCGGGAATAAGGCAATTTGCATTCCTGCTTTTTGTTGATAACAGAAACCAACACTCCAAATTTTTTATCAAAGGAAAATATGTCACGTAATCGAATCATTCTTGTCACGGCTGGGATCATGCTCAGTCTGTTCCTCGCCTCCATGGAATCCACGGTCGTTGCGACCGCCATGCCGACCATTGTTGGTCAATTGGGCGGGCTTGAACATTACTCGTGGGTCTTTTCGGCCTTCCTGCTGGCTTCCACAACAACCGTTCCACTTTATGGAAAACTCTCCGATATCTATGGCCGCCGCAATCTATATATCATTGCGATGATCCTATTCCTGCTCGGCTCTGTGCTATGCGGATGGGCAGGCAGCATGACGCAGTTGATCCTTGCGCGCGTCTTGCAGGGAATCGGCGCGGGCGGTATCGTGCCACTGGCTTTTATTTTGATCGGTGAGATGTTCTCACTCGAACAGCGCGCCAGGATGCAGGGCTTGTTCTCCGGTGTGTGGGGAGTCTCGTCCATTGTCGGGCCGCTGCTGGGTGGTTTCATTGTCGATCAATTTTCATGGCATTGGATCTTTTATATCAACATCGTTCCGGGCCTGATCGCCGGGGCGTTGGTCGCATTCGGATGGCGCGACCAGGCTCGAAGTCACGAACGACCCGTGATCGATTTTGCCGGTGCGGCGTTGTTAACTGTCGGGATCGTCGTACTATTGCTTGGTTTAATGGAGTTCGGCACATCCACCAGTTGGATTCTGCTCGCAGCTTCGATCGTCTTGTTCACCGTTTTGTGGTGGGTTGAAAGCCGCGCCGCAGACCCGATCCTGCCGATCCCACTTTTCCGTGATGCATTATTTTCCACAGCCACTGCGCATGGGTTACTGACTGGTTGGGCCGTCTTCGGCTCATTGTCTTTCATTCCTCTGTTTGTTCAGTCTGTGCTTGGCGCGAATGCCACACAAGCCGGCATTACCATTACCCCAATGCTGCTGGGTTGGGTGGCCGCAAGTATCTTTGGCACGCGCATCTTGTTGAAAGTCGGATACCGCATGCTGGGGCTGGTCGGCACAGCGTTGTTCGTGGTCGGCGCGTTGCTGATGATGTTCATCGGCGTGGATTCGAGCCGTACCAGCATGATGGTCTTTGTGACGATGATGGGTGTTGGCATGGGGCTTTCGATCCCGGCGTTCGTTATCGCAGTGCAAACCAATGTGGAGCGCCGGCATCTTGGCACCGCGACTTCGATGCTGCAGTTCAGCCGATCGATTGGTGGGACTCTCGGAGTGAGCGTGATGGGCGCGGCATTGAGCCTGCGACTCGCATCGAACTTAAGCGCCTCCGGCCTCGACCCGCACATGGTCACGCAATTGCTCGATCCTACGCCCGGCTCCGCACTTGTTGTCGACGCAGGCGTGCGCCTGGCCATGGCGGATGCCATTCATCTTGTCTTTGTGGTCGCGTTCGTAGCTGCAGTGCTTGGGCTGGTGGCGGCGTTTTTTGCCCCAAGCAAAAATCTGCAGGAGAGAGATTCCGAAATTGGTCCTTCGCTATTAAACGCGGATTTAATGGAGAAATAATATTTCCAATTGTGCGGGTATGAAACGCTTCATTGCGTTCATGTTTTTATTGCTGGCTGTTTATGGATGCTCACCCGCAAACAAATGTGCTGCCGCAGAAACCCGGGAAACATGCGTGCATATTCTATTTATCGGGAACAGCTACACTTTCGTAAACGATCTGCCGAACATGTTTGCTGAATTAGCCCATGCAGGCGGGCATAAGGTTGAGACTGGAATGGTGGCTGCAGGCGGCTTGACTCTTGCCGATCATTCCAAATCGCCTGAAGTGACCAATCAACTTGAGTCGTCGACCTGGGATTTCGTGGTCTTGCAGGAGCAAAGCGAGATCCCTGCGATCCAACAATATCGAACCCAGGAAATGTATCCGGCGGCCCGCATGCTTGCCCACAAAATTGAGCAGACCGGCGGTATCCCGATCTTGTTTGTAACCTGGGCACATCGCAAAGGCCTGCCGCAAGCTGGCCTGCCGGATTATGATAGTATGCAGGCCAATATTGATGATGGGTATCTGGGAATTGCCCGCGAACTCAATGTTCCGATCGCGCCAGTTGGATACGCATGGTCGCTGGTAACAAAACAAAATCCGCAGTTGGATCTATGGCAGGGAGATGGCAGTCATCCCAATGAGCAGGGGACGTATCTGGCAGCCAGTGTTTTTTACGCTGTTATTTTCCATCAGAGCCCGCAAGGGTTGACTTTCCGGGCCGATTTATCCAGTGACACAGCTCAGTTCTTGCAAACCATCGCCGCTGATACTGTTTTGAACAACCCTCAATCGTGGAATCTTCCATAGTTGAGAATACTGAATGCATTCATGTCAAAAACCAGTAAAGTCTTTCTCATTTCGACTCTGTTGTTATTAATCGGTGTCATTGCATTCCTTTCTTGCAACACGGCAAAGGATGCAATTGCAAAGTTCTTCTCAATTCCTGCCCCAATCTATACCTATACAATTGTAAACAGTTGGCCGCATGACCCAGCCTCTTTTACGGAGGGGCTCATCTATAAAAATGACACTCTGTATGAAAGCGCTGGGCGAAATGGATCATCCAGCCTTCGTATTGTTGACCTGACAACAGGTGCAGTCAAAACCCAGGTCGATCTCGCAGATCAATATTTTGCCGAGGGAATCGACCTGCTCAACGGAAAAATATTTCAGTTGACCTGGCAGAGCCAGCAGGGATTTACCTACGATCAAAACAGCCTCACGCAACTTGGCGAATTTAGTTATAAGGGCGAAGGCTGGGGACTGACAGATGACAGCCATTCACTTATTATGAGCAATGGAAGCAACACAATTACATTTCTTGATCCACAGACCTTCGAGGTTGAGAGGACGATCAACGTTTATGTTGATAAAAAACCATTGGTCGATCTCAACGAACTTGAATATGTAAAAGGGAAAATCTATGCCAATATCTGGCATACTGATAAGATCGTGCAGATCGACCCACGTTCCGGCGCAATCCTCGGATGGATCGATCTGACAGGATTATTCCCTGTTGAACAAAGGTCGGAAAAAGAAGCGGTCCTCAACGGCATCGCCTATGACGAAAAAAATCACAGGCTCTTTGTCACAGGGAAGTTGTGGCCCAGGCTTTTTGAGATTAGATTGGAGTTGAAATAATCATGACGCGCTATATTGCATTCCTTCGGGCGATCAACGTAGGTGGTCACACGGTTAAAATGGATGCCTTGCGCGCGATGTTTGTATCGCTTGGCTTTTCGAACGTCGAAACATTCATCGCCAGCGGAAACGTCGTCTTTGAGACTGCCTCGAAGGATCACAAAGCTCTTGAAGGCAGGATCGAGAAAAAACTGAAAGAATTACTCGGATATGAAGTGATCACTTTCATCCGAACGGATGCCGGACTGGCAGCCATTGCGAATTACAAGCCTTTTAAAAAATCGGAATTAGACGCGGCTGGGGCATTCAATGTGGCGTTCCTGACCGACCCGCTGGATGCTTCTTCCAAGAAAAAACTCATGACCTTGAAAACAGATATCGACGACTTCCACACGCATGAGCGCGAAATCTATTGGTTGTGTCTTAAAAGGCAAAGCGAATCCACGTTTTCAAACGTCGTTTTTGAAAAGATAGTGGGCAGGCGCGCGACCTTTCGTGGGATGAACACGATCCGCAAGATCGTTGAGAAATATCCGCATACATCATCCAATGGATAAAACAGACTCATGGGTCGTTCGCCAGGCCTCTGTGGAAGATGCAGCTGCGCTGCGTGCGCTGCGCCTCGAGGCGCTGCAAAATCGCCCTTCTGCTTTTGCGAGTGATTACGAGGAAGAATCCAAATTTCCCCTTTCGCACACAGAAGAACAATTAAGAGATCAAACGATGAGCGCCACTTTCGTGGCAGTTGTTGATTCGGCCCTGGTCGGAATGACAGGCATCGCTCAATACAGGCACACCAAGGAAAAACATAATGGGATCATTTGGGGAGTCTACGTTCAACCGACCTGGCGCGGGAAAAATATTTCGGGTCAAATGATCGAGGCCTGTATCAAGTGGGCAAAGGATCGTTCGATAAAATTTGTCAAACTTGGCGTCTCAGCCACAAACGTATCCGCACTTAATAGTTATATCCGCATGGGATTTAAAGTATATGGCGTGGAGCCGCAGATCATTTATTACGACGGCGTCTATTACGATGAGTTGTTGATGATCCGCGACATATAAAAAGCTCCTTCAGCATCAAGCTGAAGGAGCTTTTTATTATCTTTTCTTTGCGGCCTTGCGTTTAACCTTTGCTTTCACCGTCTTACTTTTCTTCCCCTTCGCGGACGATGCAGCTTTTGCCTTTGCGGCTGGCTTTGCATCGACAGGCAGTTTTTCCAACTCGCTCACCAAACCATCCAACACGTCAAACCCGCCCTGCCAGAATTTTTCCGAGCGGATGTCAATGCCTGCCTGAGCCAGTATCTTTGCGGGCGCTTCGGAGCCGCCAGCAGAAAGGATCTTGAGGTATTTCGGCTTGAACGAATCGCCCTCTGCCTTGAATTGTTTATATAGCGAGAAGACAAGCAATTGACCAAAGGCATAGGCATATACATAGAAGGGTGTGTGATAGATATGGGGAATGGATACCCACTCCCATTTGAATTCATCGCTCAGTTCAACCGAATCCCCGAACTGTTCCTGCAGGTTTTTCATGTACGCTGCGGATAGTTCATCTGTAGATGCATTCTTCTGGACCATTTCATGTGCTTCGCGTTCAAACAGCGCGAAATAGATCTGGCGCAGAACAGTCGCAAAGGCATCGTCCATTTGCTTGAAGAGGATATCGCGGCGCACCGCTTCATCCTTCTCTTCGGAGAGCAGTTTTTCGGTGAGCATCATCTCGCCGAATGTGGAGGCGGTTTCAGCCAGCGGCAGCGATGAATGAAAAGTAAAGGTGTTGTGATGAGAAGCCAGCATGGTATGGATGGCGTGCCCGAGTTCATGTGCCATTGTTGCCACATCGCGTGCGCGGCCGGTATAGTTCAACAAGACATACGGAGTCATCTCTGGCGTGATCGATGCGCAGAACGCGCCGCCTTGTTTTCCTTTGCGGATTTCGCTATCGAGGTGATTCTGGTCGAAGACACGTTGAGCAAGTTGTCCGATCTTCGGGTCGAACGCTGCAAATGACTCAAGTACCATCTTCGCGGCCTCATCATACTTGAAAGGCTTGTCTGACTTTGCCACAGGTGCATAAATATCGTAGCGACGCAGTTTCTTCACTCCCACGTGTTTGGCCTTCATCTTGAAATAACGATGAAAGATCTTCGAATTCTTCTTGGTTACTTCCATCAGCGTATTGACTGCTTCATCGGGAACGTCATTGGCGAGATTGCGCACAGATAAAGCACTGCTGAATTTTCGCAGGTTGATATTTTCGTTATGCCAGTCGCGTGCACGGGTTTGGTACATCTGCCCAAGGATGGGACCATCCGCGGCGTAGACTCGATATAGTTCCTGATATGCCCGCGCACGCAGGACTGGGTCCGGTCCCTGTATGAAAGGTTGCAGCTGGGCGCGCGTCAATTCCTGCACTGTGCCATTCACTTTTACTTTGAAGACATAGCGATTCGTGATCGCGTCGTATAAATTGATCAGCGCGTTCGGGCCAGTGACATCTTTGAGATTGACGACTTTTTCCTCAGGCTCACTTAACGTGTGCGGTTTGAAATGACGCATCTCCTCCAGATAATAACGATAATCGCCGGACGCCTTCATCAAACGTTCGGCATTCTGTTCGTCCACGGCCTTCCACCAAAGGTCGAAGAACAGGACGCGATTTTGCATTTCGGCCACAAACTGTTGTACGCGTCCCACCAGGCTTTGCGCGTTCTGGTCTTGTGTATCTGCTGCGAACGAAAGCTCTGCGAAGGCATAAACTTTATTCACAATGCGTGAGGTTGCCTCGGAGGCACGCATAGCCTCGAGGAAATGCTCAACCTCAATATCCGCTTTGAGTTTGTCGCGCAGGCCTTCAAACGACGTGACCTGCTCCTCCACATTATCGAAAGCGGCCTGCAGCTCCGGGCTGTTGAAGCCGGGGAAGAGTTCGCTCAAGTCCCATTTTTTGATTGAGTAAGCCATGGTTCGCTGTCTCCTTAATAAATTTTTACCATAAATTTATTTTGTTTTGCAGATGCTGCAGAGGGATTTATAGACTCGAACGGACATGCATAATATCGCCGTCTTTCACCGGATATTCCTTGCCCTCGAGGCGGAATTTCCCTTTGGCCTTCGCTTCATTCATACCGCCGAGGCTGATCAGGTCGTCGTAGGCCACCACCTCTGCCCGCACGAATCCGCGTGACAGGTCGGTATGGATCTCCCCGGCGGATTCCTGCGCGCTCGCGCCGCGGCGCGTCGTCCATGCGCGGACTTCGTCTTCACCGACCGTGAAAAAGGTCTGCACTTGAAGCAGGTCATAAGACAGGTTGATCATTCTATTTAAACTGAGTTCCTTGATGCCGTATTCTTCCATGAACACTGCTGCATCTTCCGAGCTGAGTTGCGCGATCTCCATTTCGAGTTTGCCCATCAATGCCACAGATGGATGGTCGAGTTTTAATTCGGGAGCTTTTTGTCCCTCACCCATATTGAACACCGTGAGGATTCGTTTGCGAGTGAGCAAGCCAAAACTGGAAAGTTCCTTCTCCTCGTCGTGAGTAAATTCCATTTCGCGCAGAGGTTTGCTCTCTGAAAGCGTCTTATTTAATTTTTCGAATAACTCGGTCTGACGCGCGTTGAGGGTCTTGTCTGTGCCGCCTTTTTTACGTTCGTCTGTCAGTTTTTCCAGCTTGCGTTCCACGGCGATCAGGTCGTTAAGTAAAAGTTCGCTTAACATCGTGTCGATATCGCGCTTTGGGTCAACGCTTCCGTTGGGATGCATCACGCTATCGTCTGCGAAGACACGCACGATGAGGATCAAGGCGTCCATTTGATTCAGTTGATTTAACAGTTGCCCGGAGATCCCACTTTTGGCCGAACCGGTTTCCAGCCCCGCGATGTCTGCGTACGTCACTTTGGCATAGATCGTCTTCTTGGGCTTGAACATGCTTGAGAGCTTATCCACACGCGGATCGGGGACATCCACGACCGCGTTATGCACTTCAATGCGACCGGCGGAAGCAGTGGTTGGAGTATTGCCGCGCGTCAACGCGTTGAGGATGGTTGTCTTTCCAGCTTGAGGTAATCCTATGATTCCGAGTTTCATCTTGACCTTATCAACGGGGGTTTGTTATACTAGCGTTCGCACTTAAGCCGAAGTGGCGGAACTAGGCAGACGCGCACGACTCAAAATCGTGTTCCTTCGGGAATGAGGGTTCGATTCCCTCCTTCGGCACAGGGCATTATACCCTAGGGGCACAATGCCCTAATGGGTACTTTGATCGAACGTCCTCCATATCGGAGGACGTTCGAGTTCTAAATATTGCTATCGCTTTTTTTGAAATGTGGAATTAAAATAGCAGGCAACACGTGGCGTCGTAAAAGCGTAGATGTATTAATCGGACTGCGCTTTTTGAAGATAGATCATGAAGCTCTATCTGCTCTTCGCCGTCATTGACTTGTTGATCCTGCTGGCGTACCCCATCGTATATCTCTTCGATCGCGTGCGCAAGGCCAGGAACGATTAAGCATAGCAATTCATTCCAGAACAGAAAAGTTCCAGGAGGCTTTATGCCCTCGTTGAATGACATCCTGGCCGTTATCCTTGGAGGCGGCCGTGGCGCGCGTCTTTATCCATTAACGCAGATGCGTTCCAAACCTGCGGTTCCGATCGCGGGGAAGTACCGCCTGATCGATATCCCCATTAGTAACTGCATCAATTCAGAGATCTATCGCATCGCAGTGTTGACGCAATTCAACTCCGTGTCGCTGCATCGTCATATCACGCGCACCTATAATTTTGACGCGTTTCATCAGGGCTGGGTGCAGATCTGGGCCGCAGAGCAGACTCTCGAAAGCGCAGCCTGGTACCAGGGAACAGCGGACGCAGTCAGGAAGCAAACACTGGAGATCCAGACGACCGGTGCGAAATACGTACTGATCCTCGCAGGCGACCATCTGTATCGCATGGATTACAAGGCAATGGCGGAATACCACTGGGCAAATAATGCCGATATTACCGTCGCGGTGCAACCTGTGACAAAAGAGGAGGCGCCGCGTTTTGGTATTTTGAAACGCGAAAAGGATGGACGCATCTCATCCTTCGTGGAAAAACCCAGTGACCCGGCAGTCCAAAAGAAATTTGTCAGCCGGAACGATCCAAACAGACCCTTCCTGGGTTCGATGGGTATTTATATGTTTAATACCAAAGTGTTGATGGATTTTCTTGTGAATCATCCAAATTTTGACGATTTCGGCAGTGACATCATCCCGGAGGCGATCAAAACTCAGGCGGTCTACGGTTTTGATTTTGACGGTTACTGGCAGGATATTGGAACCATCCGTTCGTTCTACGAGACGAATCTCGCGCTGACGACGCCTGAAACACCGTTCAATTTCTACGACGCGAAACTGCCGATTTATACCGACACGCGCTTTCTGCCGGGTTCGATCATCGAAGATAGCAGATTGCGCGATGTATTGATCGCGGAAGGATGCCGCGTTCTTAAATCTGAAATCACACATTCGATCATCGGAATCCGCAGCCAGATCGCAGCGGGATGTGTGATCAAGGATAGCATTGTGATCGGTTCAGATTATTATGATCGCGAAAATAAAGAGTCCGATATTCCACTCGGTATTGGCGCGAATTGTCATATTGAGGGTGCCATTCTGGATAAAAATGTCCATATCGGTTCGGATGTAACCATCCGTCCCTTTCCGCGCAACACCGATATTGATAACGACAAGTGGTATGTGCGCGACGGAGTTGTGGTCATACCAAAGGATACAGTGCTCGAGGCGGGAACAACCATAGGGC
>Ga0209131_1000655_pt1 | contig 24503 bp, 25 predicted proteins | sample GraSoi_2013_40cm_FD_185826 | JGI IMG/M metagenome (GOLD analysis project Ga0209131, IMG submission 185826) | Grasslands soil microbial communities from the Angelo Coastal Reserve, California, USA - Sample 9_17_2013_40cm (SPAdes) (version 2) | ecosystem: Environmental > Terrestrial > Soil >... | reverse complement strand
AGTCCTTGTAATTTTTTGTACGAGTGATGTGACCAGAGTGTCTGCAATGCAAGAGACGCTTTATTCATCGTCGAGATTTTCTCATTAAATTCAAGATATTCAACGACTTGATGACCTTTTGAGCGCAGGAGATCTATCGTAGCCTGAAAAACAGTGTCCTCGCCGCCCAGGTCGGTGTAACGATTGTGAACTTTTAATATCCTCATCGTAAAATACGCAATTCCCGCAGTACACCCAAAGGAAGAAAGCTAATTGGAAACCAAAACTCTTTGAGTGCTATAGCCAGGCTCAGTAAAAATTTCTCAAACAAGGGAAGAGAAGTCTTACTCAGGATCAGCTTCCGCATATTTGTGTGATATGCGTGGTTACGTATAAAGAACAAGAGCAGGCTGCCCTGATGGCCGGACTTTTGCCTGAATATGCGCTGCCAGACGTAACCAGCCAGAGGCTCGTCACGACGAACAGGCTGGGGCCGAACACGATAATTAAATAACACCTCATCAACGATCGTAAAATCCCACTTTGACAATATGAGCAAAAGGGTCAGGATATCTTCACCGGAGTATGAGACATCGGGCAAAATAACCATTCCGCCACATTCCAAAAGAACATCCCTCCTTATCAATCCATAAATATGGTTTGCTTTTCGCGTAACGAGCTCGTCCAACAAAACCATGGATGCAAATTGCCAGAATTTTGAACGCGAAAACACCTTTGCCCAATTTGTTTTAAAGGTCTGTTTTAAATTGCCCTCTTCATCCATGGTGACAAATCGGCAGAATGCCAGTGCAGCCCGCGGGTTGGCGTTCAGAGACTTCTCCAGGCTTGCGATAAATGCAGGCTCCCATTTATCATCATATGCCACCCACATGAAATATTGTCCAACTGCAAGGCCAAGCACGTGATTGAAATTTGCAATTCCATCTATATTGATATCGTTTCGATGATAGTGAATCCGCTTATCTTTTGCTGCATATTCCAAACAGATCTGCCGCGTCTGATCGGACGAAGCATTATCAGAAATGATCAACTCAAAATCAGTAAAGGTTTGAGCCAACAGCGAATCCAATGCCTGTCGTATAAACTTCTCCCCGTTGTAAACCGGCATTCCAATGCTGACTTTGGGTGGTTTATTATCGGCTGCTAATAAGTGTAAATGTTCAGAAATCATAAGCAGATCTAAATTTTCCAATTGTTCCCAGTATCCAGATGCGAATCTGGGGCGCAGCCAACGCTGCCAGGATCAAAGACAGTAGGAACACAATCGCAATGCCAGCAAGCATAACCGGAAAAGGAGTTGAGACCTGAATGAAAAATCTTCCTATAACGATTACACTCAATGCTGCTATAAAAGGTAAAAACACGTCTTCAAAATACCATCGCCATTGCTCACCCTTCAACAATCTGCGGTGCATCACCTGAATAGATATTGTCACATAACCGCTGTTCAACAAGACCCAGATGATTGCAGCACCGATAGCGCCATATGTGGACGTTGCAACCACCATTAAAGGGATCAGAATGACTATCGAGATTATGTTTGTATAAAAAGAAAGGCTTGTCCAGCCATGCGCCAACTGAAGAGCATAAGGCAGGGTCATCAGGCCATTCAATCCCGTGCCGATGATCAATAAACCTATCAGGAGGTGTGTGTTGGCGACCGTAACGGGATTGCGGATCCATACAGCCAGTATTTCCTGTGCAAACAGTGCTATCAAGATTGTCAGCGGTAGGATAAGCACTGACATGAGCTGACAGGCACGATGGTATAAATACTTTAATCTTTCCAGATCAGCTGTGGCGCTGTATTGTGAAAAAACAGGAAACATTGCCGTAAAAACCGAGCCAATTAAAATTGTAAGACCATTTGCAACAGTCCAGGCAAGTGTATAGTAGCCAAAGAACTCCAGTGACAGCATCTTACTCAAAATGATTTTATCCAATTGTGTCAGAAGCACCACTGTGACAGAGATACCACTCATTCCTGCTGCAAAACGCCATACCGAACCCGCGATGGAGACCCGAAATTTTGCATGGCCATCACTGGGCGGCAAGCTGCGCCACAAAGCGAAGGCCATAAATCCTGTACTTATCATGCTTACCACGATCTGCCATTGAAAAAAAACCAGAACTGTAGAAGATAACAGCCACAAAATCAGCGCGCCACCGGCAAATCGAAGTGTATACCAAATCGCGTTCAGAAAATTGAATAAAACCTGTTTTTGCAAACCAATCAAACCGCCGGAATAAAAACTTAAGGGCCATTGGAAAGCCAGCACCAATCCCATTAACCTCACAGATTGTTGTACAACATCGACAGAGAGTGTTTCGGCTTTGATCCATTCGTGGGCAAGAAAGGAGGAAAACAACAACACCAAACCTCCAATACAAAATGCCATTCCCCAGTAGAAAATTTCGAGGGTGCGCACCAAATCCTGCATTTCCTCTGATTTTCCAGATAAAGCTGAATAACGCGCGAGCTCACGATTAAGGGTCGTGGTTAACCCCAGGTCCAGCAAGGCAAACAAAGCCTGGAGAGTCGTAAAAAAACCTACCAACCCATAAGCCTCAATACCCATGAACTTAATATAAAGTGGAATAAAAAGAATGCCCATTAAGGCGGACCAACCTTTGCCTAAAAAATTGGCAATTAGATTACGCCGAATATGGTTCATTTATTTTTTTGTTCATCTAGAGCATCTATTAATGCGCTGCAAACTCTTCTAATATCTTCCAAGGTCAGGTTGAGAGCAGAAGGCAAGTTTATCGCATAAGGACTGAGTGCATAAACAACTTTGTTCCTATCACGCGCGATATGCGCCTGCTCTGAATCTTCATAAGCAGGAATGGAACTAAGGGGATGGAAGAAGGGGCGTGTATCAATACCACGATGACCGAGGCGTTCCATCAATATGGTTTTATTGATACCGAGCTTCGGGTCCAGAACGATCGTAACCATCCAATAAGCATTACGGGTTTCCTCCAGCTCAGCGTTCATCGTAATGCCGTTCACACCAGCGAGGCCTTGTTTATACCACTCAAATTGCTCCCGCTTGCGCGCGATTAATTCGTCAATGCGTTCCAACTGAGCCAAACCTAGCGCCGCCTGCATACTGCTCATCTTATATTTATAAGCTACTTCAGTGTTCCAAAACATACGGTCACCTGGCTGGCGTCCATGATCTCGCAAAACCTGAATACGTTTGAATAAGTCTTCACGATCAGTGACCAACATGCCACCTTCACCCGTCGTGACAGTCTTTGATCCGTGGAAACTGAATACACCAGTATCTCCAAAACTTCCGGCGCGTTTGCCCTTGTATTCCGCGCCAAGCGCCTCTGCTGCATCTTCGATCACGGGAATATTATGACGACGCGCGATAGCACGGATTGCATCCATATTCGACATGCCTCCATAAAGATCAACAGGGATCACGGCCCTTGTGAGGGGTGTAATACACTCTTCAAATGACGCTGCAGATAAACACCATGTATCAGGATCGATATCTGCGAAAACCGGAGTTGCTCCCACATATGAAATGGGCGCGGAGCTGGCAATCCAAGTAGCGTCAGGCACGATAACCTCATCACCAGTGTTGATTCCAAGGGCAAGAAGGGAAAGATGTATGGCGGATGTACAAGTTGGTAAAGCCATCGCATATTTTACACCGATGTATTCCGCAAAAGCTTTTTCAAAACGGTCATGATACATATTGGCATCGCCATACCATGCATTTGTCACTGCATCGGTGACATAATCTATTTCCTTTTGAGTAATCCATGGTCCGGCAACAGCTATTTTTTGCATTTCTAATCCTTTATACACTTAAGATAACCGTCAGGCGCGACGGTAATTAAGAGCTTATCTTGAATCTCCCTGTCGATTGCAAAGCGATTGTTGGACTTGAGAAATTCCCATACTGCCGTCTTAGGGTTGTTCCCCTTCCCCCAGGGACGATCCTGAAATGAAATTTCAGACATGTCTTCCACCACGGTATCGAATACCACCAGGTAACTGTCTCTGGTTACAAGCGGCGAGTAGGCATTTAATTCCTCAAGAACATGAGAGTGTGTATGCATGGAGTCAAGGATAACAAGCACGGGAGATTGGTCTTTGGAAGCTTCATGCACCTGTGAGATAACATCCATATCTATTGAAGAGCCTTCCAACATTTTGATACGTTTTGCCATCGGATGTTTCAGGATTTCAGCGCGGTTGTGTTCGCGAATATCAATATCGATTCCCAAAACCATACCATTACCACCCATCAACTCCAACATGGAGGCATAAAAAATTATTGAACCGCCGTGCGCAATGCCTGTTTCAATGATCAATTTTGGTTTTGTACGCCAAATGATTTCCTGCATTGCCAGTATATCCTGTGGAAATTGAATGATCGGGCGTCCCATCCAGGAAAAATTATAGGCATATTTATAAGGGGCCGTATCACGTATCCATTTGTTGGACAGGTTGCCAACAGCGTGATCCTCGGACATCCTTTTAATATTGTTTTTTACTTCCAGCGAAAATTTTTCAATTTCATCCATGTCAAATTCCTTGAACAATCGAGAGTGGTCGTTTAAAGTCGCATTTTCTTAAATCGCGGTGAATAAACTGGCGCGTCCATCAATACTATTTTTTGAGGGATTTTATACGCCGAAAGCTTTTCTTTACAAAATTCACGCATCCTTTTTCGGAATTGGGACAGGGTTTCACCCGTGGAAAGATTCACCTTCGCGACAACGATCTGACCGGATATTGGATTCGCTTCACGTCCAACCACTACATCGTCCACGCCATGCATTAGCAGCAAGACACTTTCCACCTCTGCAGGATAGACTTTTTCGCCGCCAACATTGATTAGTTCAGAACGACGGCCTAGAATTTGATAATATTCACCGTCCTCCAAGACTTCATCGCCGGTGATAAACCAGCCATCTTCGCCGAAAGGGCTGGGTGCGTTAAGATAGCCGAGCATTGCAGACTCAGCTTTGATATGCAAAATTCCATCTACGATACGCGTCTTGAAACCTTCGCCTCCAATCCTCACCCATAATGAATCAGAGCTCTTCGATTTTGAGCGCAAAATTCCCACCTCACTTAACCCATACGTCTGCTGCAATTCAATGGCGGGGAAAAGTTGGTGAAAGCGCTTTAACGTGCTTTCAGGCATGGTCTCGGTTCCATACGTTACCGTTTTCAAGGATGACAGATCATATTGCCTGTACGCCTCACTTAACAAAATCATGTTGATAAATGTTGGCGAAGTTGGCAACAAGTTGACCTGATATTTTTGTACCGCATCCAATACGCTCTGTGGAGTGCGATCTTGCAGCGTAATGATACAGCCACCATTTGACAGTGAGTAAAACATGGTATTAATGCCGCCAATATGGTCATATAGCAGAAACGTGATGACACGCTGTTTTTTACGGCGTACTTTAAATTTTTCGAGTATGCCGGTCAAATCATGCAAAGCAGCCTTGCTCTTCCCGGTTGAACCGGAAGAAAACAATACCAATCCTGGATGTCCACGCTCCCGCAATGTCGCATATAGAGCATGATCGGCACGCTGTGTCATTTTCTCAAAAATCACAAGGTCATCACTATCAATTAATATCTTTATTTCACCCTGTGAAATCTCGGCAAACTCATTTTTTTGTGAAATTACTGAATTTGTCAGTGGGACAAGGATACAGCTTCGCTTCACAAGGGCAAGAAAGAGAGCAACTGCATTGGGCGAAAAATCGGCTTCAAGAATAACTACACTTCCAGGCTGAATGCTTTCATTATCCAGTTTCGTCATCCATGCTGAAACACTATCGGTCAACCATTGATACGTAAAGGAGTGATCATGCCAAACAATGGCAACGTCCTCCCTGCTCTCTCTGAATACGTTCAATAAAAATTCGATCATGAAATCCCGCCAAGGTAGATAAGCTGGCCAGTGACAAAATCACTTTCAGGACGTAAAAAGAAATCTATCACGTTGGACACATCACGGAATTCTCCAAACCGTGAAATCGCCTGTCGGGCCAGCAACTTCTGAATTTTATCTACTGGCACAGCGCGGATCAAGTCAGTCTGTAGCGGCGTGGGGCCAATGGCATTAACAGTTATTCCAAAACCCGAAAGTTCCTGTGCAAGAATCTGCGTCAAGGAGGCCACAGCGGCTTTTGATGCTGCATATATTGACTCCCCCTCCAGATGCAGCGGTACTGCGATAGTTGAGAAATTAATGATGCGCCCAAAGTGGTTTCTTTGCATCAACTTTGCACCTTCCCTGCAAAATAAAAATGTACCAAGCACGTTCGTATTAAGTATTTTCTGAGCCGTGGAGAAAGGCGTTAGAACAACGTGATTCATGGATGCAATACCTGCATTGTTAATGAGATTGGTTACGAAACCATATTTACTTTTTATGGCAGCAAACAATTTTATTACAGCAGCCTCGTCCGCAACATCCACAATGTGGTGGTCATAACCATCCATACTCCAGTCAATGGCAGATCGACTACACCCGACCACAATATGTCCCTGCTTGACATAATGTTCTACTAGAAATTTACCGATACCTTTGCGAGTCCCGGTAATCAAAGTAATTGATTTATCCACTTTTGGCAGTCCCATCTTCAATCAATTGTTCTATATAATCGGCAAGTGAACCTATGGTGCGAAAAGGACTATTTTGTTGTGACAAGGCTTTTTCATCCGCCAGAGTTACCGTCACTTGAAATTCATCTCCGACCAACTGTTCAACAGCAATAATAAATGAAACCAGACCAAGTGAATCCAGTACGCCCTCCCTCCCATAAACAGGAGCATCCAGTCCTTTTTCTATGGCAATCTTGTTTTCAAGTTGCTCATTAAATTCATCAGAGACTTGAAGGATGAGGTCCAGTATCTTTTGCTTCACTTGTATTCTCCTTGACAAGGAACTCACTGCGATCTAATTCAATTTTTCGTGCGAATAATTTTTCGCTGTCTGGGGCCATGGCATGACAAATTTGAAGATAAATCACGCCATCATGTTCAAATTTTTGCAATGGTATCAATTCCGTCTGACGAAACCCGACTGAATCGTGCATATTTAATGCAAGCAAATTGTCAGCAAGCACAATGCCAAACACACTCTCGATATCAAACGAATGGAAAAGCCAGCGAATCAATGCCTTCTCAGAATAATATATCAAGCGGGGATCCCCGCCAATTTCACCTCTTATTAAATTGTCGATCTCCACTGTAGCAGCAGATAGATCCTTAAATCCACATTGCCCGATAAGCCTTGCCGGGGAATAAATTAGAAATAATAGCCTTGAGTAATCCTGCAATACAACTTCGCGCAACCATTTTTTCGTTCTTTCTTCGGTGGCGTTAAATTGCGTTAAAAAGTATTTTTTCGTCTGATTGCGCCATTTGGTCAGCCTCTCGATGATCTCCGCATCATTAAGGACTGAATTTGTGATTGGTTTAAGAGTGCCAATCGGCTCGTTTGCATCATTTGCAATCCCGATGTTAAATCCCGTACGCTCCGTGATAATGTCTTTGATAAATGCAATCTGATCTGTCATTTTTGCCTTAAAGGAACTTGCGCGCCATATCTGTCTGGGAAACGTTCACGTCCTTAATTGGCCACTCCACGCCAAAGATGGGGTCATCCCATCGAATTCCTCGGGCACATTCTGGATGATAAAACTCGGATATCTGGTAATACACTTCCGTATTGTCCACAAGTGTTTGAAACCCGTGTGCAAAATCTGCGGGGATATATAAGGTCCTGCGATTCTCAGCAGTTAATTCCACAGCAGTCCATTGTCTGAAGGTTTGAGAATCCGGTCTGAGATCAATAATAACATCATAAATGACGCCCATTGTGCAACGTACCAGTTTGGCTTCGACAAATGGCGCAATCTGATAATGCATTCCACGCAGTGTGCCTCTCTTTTTGTTGAATGAAATATTACACTGCGCAACACAAGGATTTAACCCATGTTGTCTGAATTCATTTTCATCCCATGAACGAGCAAAAAAGCCTCGCTCGTCTTCGCGTGGTTCGATATCAATTATGAAAGCACCTTTCAACACTAGCTCCATAAATTTCATATTCACACTACCAGTAATTCCGGAATGGGGATAATAAATTTCCCGCCACGCTTTCTATACTCCGATTGTTGCGTCAGGATTTCCTGCGCAAAGTTCCAGGTGAGCAGCAGAACATAATCTGGCTGGGTTTCCAGTAATTTTTCGGGGGAAAAAATGGGTAAATGCGTGCCTGGTGTAAATTTTCCTTGTTTAAAAGTGCTGCGGTCTGCCACATAATCCAACGTCTCCGCACTGATGCTATAGTGATTTAATAACGTAGCACTCTTGGCAGAAGCACCGTACGCTGCAATATGCTTTCCATCTTCTTTGATATTTTTCAAAAGAGTCACAAGTTCTACGCGCAAATCTTCAACTTTTTCGCCGAAATTTTGATAGAAAGCGAATTGATCAACGCCCCACTGCACTTCTTCCTCCAACAGCATTTCAACCTGAGCTCGACCTGCCTTTTCCAAGGAACGGGGGCCATCTGTGCGTTGAAAATAAACCCGCAGGGAGCCTCCATGTACAGACAGACGCTCCACATTCACCAGGGTTAAACCATGTTGGATAAATAAATTACGGAATGAAGTGACCGAGTAATAGCACAAATGCTCATGATAGATGGAATCAAATTCCACGCCCTCAATCAAATCCTTAATATAATGGTTCTCAATGACTGCCACGCCATCAGGTTTCAGCAGGCTGGAGATACCGGAGACCACACTGTGCAGATCTGCCACGTGTGCGACGACATTGTTGGCATGGATGACATCTGCCAATTCATTTCGTCCACGAAGTTGCTCCGCAAGCGTGACATTAAAAAATTCGCTGATTGTAGGAATGCCACGTTCTTCAGCCGAGCGCGCGACATTGATCGCAGGTTCAATTCCCAGAACACGAATCCCGTTTTCCTTGTAGTTTTTCAACAGATAGCCATCATTACTGGCCACTTCCACCACCAGGCTGTGACTATCCAAATTACAAAGAATGATCAACCGTTCAGCAATCTCCCGCGCATTTTGCAAGACTGTATCCGAGAAAGATGAAAAATAAAAATATTTACGGAATAATTTTTCCGGTGCGATGGTTTCAGTGATCTGCACGAGAGTACATTGCGAGCAAAAAACCAGGTCAAGTGGAAAAATCTCTTCAGGTTGATTTAATTGCTCCGCGGTTAAGAGCGCATTGGCAAGCGGAACACGCCCCAATGATAGAATGGGGAAAAGGTCTATATTTCCACAGGAACGACATGCATGCATTATCTCGCTCCAAGAAAATCTTTATACCAGGCAATGGTTTGCTTCAATCCCTGCTCAAAATCAAATAATGGCTTCCAGCCCAACTGAGCTCGTGCCTTTTCCGCACTCAGATATTGATGAGATATCTCATTACTGGTTTCATTGAGAATATCTGGCTGCAAGTTACTACCCATCAGCAACAGTATTTTTTTTACGATCTGACTGACAGTCATTTGAATCTCATTGGAAAAATTAAAGGCCTGCCCCCGAAGCAGGGGAGTTTTCGCAAGTTGCTCTGCCAAATGCATATATGCCGCGGCCCCATCCTCTACATAAAAATAATCGCGCACATAGCTCCCGTCCGAACGAATGATGGGGTTTTGTCCACGTAAAATGGATCGTATAGTGCCAGGAACAATGCGATTCCAGTTTAAATCACCGCCCCCGTAAAAATTCCCACAACGTGTAATGACAACAGGCAAGTCATAACTTTCTGCATACATATGTGCAATTAAGTCAGCACATGATTTGCTTACATCGTAGGGATGTTGTCCCTGTAAAGGAGTATCTTCATAATAAGGCAGCTGCTCTTGATCTCCATATGCCTTGTCCGAGGATGCCACAACGATCTGCTTTACTTTCGGAGAGCGACGGCTGGCCTCAAGCAAGTTCCAAGTCCCGGCAATATTGGATTCGAAAGTTGAAATTGGATTACGGTTGGCAATTGTAACAATGGTTTGTGCGGCGAGATGGATGACAGTGTCGATCTCATACTCCCCCAGTGTTCGTTCGAGTATCTCTCTATCGCAAATATCACCACGCACTACCTTGACATGATTAAGGGTACCTGTACGAACGAGTTCACTTTGTGGCACCCAGTCACGGACGAGGCACACTACATCCGCCCCAACGGCTACCAAGCGGCGCACAAGCCACGAGCCGACAAGTCCAGTACCTCCGGTAACAAAGGTCGGGCGGTCCGTCCAAAATGAGCGCTGAGTTAGCCCCACGTTTTCCATGGCGCATTTCCTTCCTGCCACAAGCTTTCCAATTGTCTCTTGTCACGCAAAGTGTCCATGCATTGCCAAAAGTCATCATGGCGATAAGCGGCAAGTTGACCTTCCCGCGCCAACTCATCCAGCACTTGTGCCTCCAAATTTGTAGAGTCATCAGGAATATAGTCAAATATCTTTGGTTCCATGACCATAAATCCACCATTGATCCAACCTACACCAATTTGTGATTTTTCGGTGAATTCCGAGACCAATTCACCATCAAAGATCAATCCACCAAATCGGGCGGGCGGGCGCACGGCGGTAAGAGTAACGATTCGTCTTTGTTTTTTATGCAGGGCAAGAAGGCCGTCCAAATTTACATTTGCAACACCGTCGCCGTATGTCATCATAAACGGCTCTTTATCCAGGTGCTCACGGACACGGCCAATACGTCCGGCCGTGCTACTTTCGAGTCCTGTATCGACAAGGTGGACGATCCAATCTTCACTAATACGATTGTTTATCGTTACTTTGCCAGAATTCATATCAATGCTGAAATTATCCTGGAGCGCTGTATGCTCTAAAAAAAAACGCTTGATCACATCACCTTTATAGCCAAGCGCAATGACGAACTCTTTAAAGCCATAGGAAGCATAATGTTTCATAATATGCCATAAAATTGGACGTCCCCCAATTTCCACCATTGGCTTTGGCTTTACCTCAGTTTCTTCAGACAAACGCGTCCCAAGCCCACCGGCAAGTATGGCCACCTTCATAAGTCATCCTTTCAACAGAGGTAACCTAATTATACATGGACTTAATTAAGCATCGCTTACAAAATCGTAATGAAACAAAATGACCCACTATTTCTAGTGGGTCATTTGAAAATTAGAATTACGCTACTTTTTACTCTTTCCAGATTTAACTTCCGCAGTCATAGAAGGAGCGGGAGCTTTGGAGCTCATTACTGCCCAGGCCAAAACGCCAAGCAGAACGACGGCGATACCCCAAACAATATACTGCGTATTGCCAGTGACGCCTGAATACTGCACAACTACTGGAGCCACGATGACTGACACAAGATTCACGACCTTAATCATGGGATTAAGCGCCGGACCGGCAGTATCCTTGAAGGGATCGCCAACCGTGTCACCCACCACACCGGCCTTGTGACGTTCGGAGCCTTTTCCGAGATTATTCTTCGGATCTTTAGGCTCATCTTCGATCAACTTCTTGGCATTGTCCCAAGCACCACCAGAGTTGTTGAGGAACACAGCCAGCAATTGGCCGGACACGATGATACCTGCCAGGAATCCGCCAAGCGCTTCCACGCCCAGAAGCAAGCCAACCACAATTGGGGTAACGATGCCCAGCAAAGCTAAAGATACCAATTCCTTCTGAGCAGCAGTCGTGGAGATGCTAACGGCTTGTTTGTAATCTGGCTTGACTTTACCGGCTAACACTCCAAGTTTGAACTGGCGGCGAACTTCCATAACAATCAGGGAAGCTGCGCGCGCCACTGCCTGGATAGCGAACGAGGAGAACAGCCATGGCAACGCGCCGCCAATAAGCATACCAACGAAGATCTGGGGAATGTCCACGCGGATGCCGATCGATTGGATCTGCAGCTCGAGTGGAACGCCCATACTATTTTGTGCGCGGGATACGTCTACAAGGAAGGAACCAAATAACGATACAGCAGCAATTACCGCCGAGCCAATAGCTACGCCTTTGGTAATCGCCTTGGTTGTGTTACCCACCGCGTCTAGGTCAGCCATGATCTGCTGGGCATCCTTGGTTGCTTTATCTGTTTTGCCAGACCAGGCCATCTCACCAATACCATTGGCATTATCGGAGATCGGTCCAAACGAATCCATGGCAACATTGTTACCCGTGAGTGTCAGCATGCCAATGCCCGTCATGGCGACACCATATAAAATGAACGTTGCGCGCTCTACACCTTCGACACCCGGAATAGTGCCGAAAATGAAGATAGAAGCCACGATGGTCAACGCGATCACCAGTACTGACCAAACAGAGGATTCAAATCCAACTGAAATTCCATTCAATATCAAAGTAGCCGGACCAGTGTCTGCCGCTTTTTTGATGTCGTTGACGGGCGCCGCTTCGGTTCCGGTGAAATATTCAGTCAAGCGATCGATCACGATGGCGAGAATGACACCAACACCTACAGCAGTTGGCAAACGCCACCATCCGCCCCAGGTATTCATGTCAGGTGAGTTTAGATAGAAGAAACCAGCGACATAAAACAATGCAGCAGAGATCACTGCAGATGTCAGGAAGCCGCTAAATATTGCTTTCATGGCATCCGCAGCCTTGCCAGTCTTCCCGGCCTTAACGAAGTAGGTACCGATGATTGATGAAAGGACGCCCACGCCGCGAACGATCAAGGGGAAGATGATCCATTCAAGGCGGCCGGTAATGTGCCAGAGCGCCAGACCAAGAATCAGGCCCGAAACGATCGTAACTTCATAGGATTCGAAGATGTCGGCGGCCATGCCGGCGCAATCACCGACATTATCCCCAACGAGATCAGCAATCACAGCCGGGTTTCTCGGATCATCCTCAGGGATGCCTGCTTCCACCTTACCAACAAGATCTGCGCCGACATCTGCTGCCTTAGTGAAGATACCACCGCCCACACGCATGAACAATGCAAGCAGGGTCCCACCGAAACCAAAGCCCAGCAAGGCATCGGGAGCCGCAACACCGAGGATCATGAAGATGATCGTGCCGCCGAGCAAACCGAGGCCGTCGGTCAACATGCCAGTAATGGTTCCGGCACGATATGCAATACGTAGCGCTTCGCCGAATGATCTCTTGGAGGCAGAAGCCACGCGCACATTGCCTTCAATTGCCATGCGCATGCCAATCTGGCCCACTGTCAACGAGAAGCTAGCACCCATAATGAAAGCGAGACCACGCGCAATGCCAATCCATAACTTAAGTTGAGCATCGTCCATCAAAGGGAAGCGTAAATGAGCCTCCGGCGAAGGTGGAACTACATAGACAGAAAGGAATAAAACGACAGTTAAAATAGCGATTAACGGCAAAATGGAGCGGAACTGCTTTTGTAGGTAAGCATTCGCTCCATCCTTGATCGCATTCCAAACTTCCTGCATTTTTTCGGTGCCTTTGTCTTCGCGCAGGATTTGGGAACGTAGAAAGACCGCGTAACTGAGACCGAGCCAAGCAACGGCAAAAACGGCCCAGATCGCGATCTGTTCAACGGGGGTAAGTCCCATAGTGAACATATAGGTAATTCCTCCTCAAGGAATAAAAAATATAGGCTTGCGCCTTAAGCAGGGAGATTTTACAGGCGCAGATAGAATGTGTCAAGAAACACTGCGTATCAGTACCAAAGTTGACAATGATGCCCAAACCTGATAAGATTTGGGAAGTTAGAAGCATTCAAAAACAAAGGAGAAATAAATGCTCCAGGAAATTGAAACTCAATTATTTACCTTGACCCCAACAGCCACTCAGGCTGTAAAAGATATACTTGTCCAGCGTAATCTTGATGGTTACGCCTTACGCGTTTATGTAGCCGGTGGCGGTTGCTGTGGGGTTAACTTTGGCATGGCGCTAGACAATAATTTCCGCGACGTAGATACCACCTTTGAATCTGACGGTGTAAAAGTTGTTGTTGATGAAGTTTCCATTGATTACCTGCGCGATGCTACCATTGACTTTGTCAATGACCCACAACACGGCCAGGGTTTTGCCGTAAACAGCCCCAACGCAAAAGGACATCAGCACGGCGAAGGCGCTTGTGCCTGTGGAAGCGGTGAAGGTTCGTGTGGTTGTGGTGGCGGTTCTTGCGCCTGCAATAACTAACGTTACAAATTAATCAAAAAAAGACCGGAAATTTCCGGTCTTTTTTTGATTAATTCATCAACGCCCCTGAAGGAATGAGATCAATACTCCCAAAGCACCTAAAAAGCCAAAACCAAATATTAGAAGTCCCATTGGGATATTATCTGTATTTGAGTCTGTCTGGTTGAACGAAGAAATTACTAAAGGCGCAGGCGGGGTAAATGTAGGTAGACGCGTCGATGTTACTTGAGGGATAAAAGCAGCTTGCAAGGTGGGATTAATCGTAGGGGTCGATGCAGGAGTCGGAGTAGCGGGGGCGCTTAATACAGGTAAATTCCCATTTTTTTTGATTGAGACGTACGGGGCATACACCCAGGCTACGGAGCCCGGTACTCCGGGATAGTAGATTTGAATCCAGTTCCCGTCTTCAGAGATACCAAAAGCAGGTGCTTCCTGCCCTGCAAGCAGCACACCCACTGCCGGATAGAGATACGTGCTTGGGCCTGAATATACCTTGATTTGCTCCAAATCAAGGTATACGCCAACAACCACGCCTAAAGGTGTACCCGTTACTGTGGGGATTGAACCGGTTGGCTGTTGTGCCTCGACCGAGGATTGGCTGGGCATGTAAGCTACCAGAGCACACATCCAGAAGACGATTGCAATCAATGCAACCAGCTTCACTCGATCAAACAATATATTTCGCAACTTTAATGTATTACCTTCGACGAATAAGCAACGAGACGGCAAAACTCACAATCCCAAAGCTGCCTAACGACATAATAATTACTGCCATTGGAATTGATCCCTCATGAGGAGGTGCGCTTGTCTCTGTAAAAACCAGGGCAGTAATTGATGGTGGCGGGGTAAAAGTCGGCAACCGGGTACTTGTAGGTAAAATAGTAAATTGAGCCGCAAGCGTTGGGTCAATTGTAGATGTGGCAGGTGGAACCGGAGTTGGCGGAGGCTCCACGATTTGCAAAGTGCCGCCGGAAACCAGCACCAAAGGAGAATATATCCAACCCTTATTGTCCGGCGCGCCGGGATATTCAATCTGAATCCAATCACCACCTGGGGAGCGACCTAATGCGGGAGCCGTAGCACCCGGATACAAAATCCCAACTTTGGGATAAATGGATGAGCTTGGCCCCATACGAACATTTGCAAAAGGCTCATCGGTAGATACGGTAATGTAGATACCGGTTGGGGAAATCTGAGACGTAGGTGTTGCTGTAGATGCCTGAGCTAACACCGCAGTCAAGGAAGATGCAGAAAACATCCAAAAAGCAACAGACAGGAATGTAAAAATCGTGAATTGAAACTCAAATCGCTTCATTTCGTAGTATCTCGTAAGGAGAATCGCAAAGGCGATTATAATCTACTTCATGGACCGAAAAATATTTCACGGAAATTTAAAGCCGGTCGATATCGCACAATCTTTACTCGGTGAATTCAATCAGGGAAATTTACGCGCACAAACAATCGGTCAAAGCGATAAGATGATCGTGCAGATTGGCACTCGAATAGACTCCATGTCAGGTGGGCAAACAGCCCTTACTGTGACGGTTGAAAAAATAGAAGATGGCATCATGATAGAGCTCGGACAACAAGCCTGGCTTGGTGTCGCCGCGAGCCTTGGAATGAGTGCATTGGCTGCGTTGCGGAATCCTCTTAATCTATTGGGGCGGCTGGATGATATCGCGCAGGACATTGAAAATCTTCAGCTCAGTGAAAAGATCTGGCAGGTGATCACACAAACGGTAAGCGCAGCCGGCGCTTCCACCGAACTATCAGATCGTCTAAAAAGATTCTCTTGCGAATATTGTGGGGTAGCCAATTCCGTAGGCCAGGCATCATGTATTGCCTGCGGCGCGCCCTTGGGGAAACTTCAACCGAATACATGCCACAATTGCGGATATATTGTCGGTCCAAACGATAAAAAATGCCCCAACTGCAAGCAGGATTTATAAGCAAAGAATGAGAAAAATCTAAGGGACTTGCAAAAAACATCTCCCCAACCTATAATCCAAAAGCTTAACTATGAACTTAAAAGAGTTGGAAGCCCGCTTGCAAGCTCTCGTTGAAATTGATCTTCCCAGCATCATATCTGGCAGAAAGATCGAGGATGTGGTCATCCAAAAACTGGCAGCCGCAATTGAGGCAAATACAGTGGAGGCGGAAGATCATTCAATACTAGCGCCAAACATCTATACATTAATCCTGCACCCAAACGTTATTGAAAAATGGCAGGACCAGCAATTACTTACAATATTATTACATTCAATTTCGTCGGTGGCACAGGAAGCGGGTTTTCGGTTTATAATGCCACCGACAATCACACTGTCAATGAACGAAAATTTATCGATCAATGATGCAGAAGTTATTGCGTCTCATCGGGCGGACTCCATGGAAGATACTAATGCTACGCCGTTAGACGCTGGCGGTCTCGACGAAGCCGGCACAATGCCAGAAAACGCCTTCCTTATTGTAGAAGGCGTAAAAGTTTATCCACTGATGCAACCTGTGGTAAATATTGGCCGCAGATTGGACAACCAGTTAATCATTGATGATCCTCGTGTCTCGCGCAACCACGCGCAGCTACGCTCGATCAAGGGCCGCTTTGTTGTTTTTGACCTTAACTCCACCGGCGGCACATTTGTGAATGGCCAGCGGGCAAGTCAGAGCGTGCTGTACCCGGGGGATGTAATCTCGCTTGCAGGCGTGACGCTCATCTTCGGGCAGGACAACCCGCCTCCACGCCCTGACCTGAAAGACACTGCTCCACTTCAAAGTGCCGCCGCAGACAGACCTACTGCATTTCTAAAGGACCAACACTCGACGGCAAAAATTAACAATAAAAAATGAGTGGACCTCTAGTATTGGCCCTGCGCATCCTAATGGCCCTTGCCCTATACGGTTTTCTGGGCTGGGCTATTTTTGTTTTATGGAAGGAAATCGAACGACAAGGGCTGACACTTGCAAATAGACGTGCGCCGGGAATCAACCTTTTGATCAGGCAGGGTCACAGGGCTCAAACCACCAAACATTTTTCCCAACCGGAAATCATTCTGGGGCGCGGCCCAGGCTGTGATATTCCACTAACCGATGACACTGTTTCCACCCGCCATGCCCAACTTACTTATCATCACAACCAATGGTGGGTTACAGATCTTGCATCCACAAATGGCACTTTTTTAAATGGAGCTGCCATCAATATGCCAACCGTGATCACAACTGGCGATGAAGTCAAATGTGGAAATGCGCGCTTGCTTGTAAATCTTTCAACTGATGCGTTTATATCTCCCACCGAAAGATTGGAAAAAACAAATGACTGAAGCGGCTTCCCTTGCAATTATCGGCGGATCTGGCCTGTATTCGATGGCCGGCTTAAAGGATGCAAAAGAACATGTTATCGACACTCCGTTTGGAAAAACCAGCGCACCAGTCATCGTAGGGACGCTCGAAGGCAAACGCGTGGCTTTCCTGGCAAGACATGGAATCGGTCATCACATTACACCAAGCGAAGTGCCATATCGTGCAAATATCTGCGCATTAAAGACTCTGGGCGTTGAGCGGATCGTGAGTGTCAGTGCTTGCGGTTCGCTGCGTGAAGATTACGCGCCCGGTCATATTGTGATCCCGGATCAAATTTACGATAATACAAAAGGGCGGACGAGCTCATTTTTCGGGAAAGGATTCGTCGCGCACATTGGTGTAGCAAATCCTTTTTGTAACGATCTTTCCTCGCAATTAAGCTCGTCGGTTCAGGAAGCCGGGGCGACTACTCACGTCGGAGGGGCTTTCATTACCATCGAGGGCCCTCGCTTCTCGACCAAAGCGGAGTCAAATACATATCGTACATGGGGCATGTCCATTATTGGGATGACGGCCTCTCCAGAAGCATTCCTCGCTCGCGAAGCAGAAATATGCTATTCCACCATGGCACATGTAACCGATTATGACGTCTGGCGTGTTAGCGAGGAGCCGGTCTCGGTAGAAATGGTCATTCAGACATTGCATAAAAATACCGAAGTTGCACAGCAAGCAATTCGAAACCTTGCCCGTACGCTTTCATCAGAGCGTAATTGTGATTGCGGAAATGCACTTGCAACAGCCTTGATCACTGACCCAAAAGTAATTCCACCGGAAACTCTTAACAAACTAAAGCTCCTCGTCGGAAAATATTACAAGTAAATACAGCATCAAATTTGAAGTAACATTGAGGCATGACTGATTTCATACAAGAACGGCTGCTACGCTGGGCCGCGGTCTTTTTATTCCTCTATTCCATCATCCTGACCTTATCACCTGCGGTCCGTGAACGCTCATGGGATGTGGATTATAGACTTGCACACTGGGCTGCCTTCTTCGTCTGGCTGATTCTGGTTTCCATCGCTCATTCTGCATCCATCAAATTCCTGCCGGATAGAGACCCGTATCTTCTCCCCGCGGCTGCTTTGCTGAGTGGATGGGGCATGCTTACGATTTGGCGGTTGGATCAGGTCTTTGGGATCAAACAGGTCATCTGGTTCAGCATCAGCATGATCGTATTGATCATGGCAATGCGATCTCCTCATACCCTTGGGTTTTTACGCCGCTATAAATATCTCTTATTGTTGAGTGGATTGGTTTTAACTGCGCTTACCATCATCTCTGGGATCAATCCACTTGGGATCGGCCCGCGTCTATGGCTTGGCTGTTGCGGGTTTTATCTTCAACCTTCTGAACCACTAAAATTATTATTGGTAATTTATTTGGCTGCCTATCTTGCCGATCAGCACCCCATTCGATTTGCTCCTTTCCCTCTGCCGACACCGACGATCATTCTCACGGGAATCGCCCTTTTATTGTTGCTGGTACAACGTGATCTGGGAACAGCATCGATCTTCATTTTCATATTTACTATTATTTTGTTTGTCGTTACCGGAAAACAAAGAGTGTTGTTCGGAGCCATTATTCTATTAACTTCCTCTTTGCTGGTTGGATTCTTCTTCATCAACATTGTACATATTCGGGTAAGCGGATGGTTAAACCCATGGAATGACCCAACTGGACAGTCTTATCAGATTGTACAATCTTTATTAGCAATCGCGAACGGCGGAACCATAGGGCGCGGTCCCGGGCTGGGGAGTCCTTCGCTCGTGCCAGTGGCAATCTCGGATTTTATTTTCGCGGCAATTGCAGAGGAGTCCGGTCTGGCTGGGATTATCGGTCTGCTTGCCATTATCTGGCTGATTCTGGCCCGCGGCATCATCATCTCATTGCGCGCTACCGATCGCTTTCGCAGATTTCTAGCGGCGGGGATCGTAACATATTTAGGAGTACAAAGTCTGCTTATCATTGGCGGCAATTTACGATTACTTCCTCTGACAGGTGTAACTCTGCCGTTCGTATCTTACGGTGGTTCTTCTCTGCTTACTTCATTTGTCGCGATCGCGATCCTGCTTGTGATCAGCACTCCGGAAGATAATGAACCTGCCGCTCTGATAGACCCGGGGCCTTATAGGCTTTTAGCTGCCTTGTTTGGGGTGGGCCTGGCAGCTTGTGCCCTAGCCGCGCTATGGTGGGTGGATGTTCGCGGATCAGATTTATTGAATCGCACCGACAATACGCGTCGTGCAATTGCAGATCGCTACGTCCCGCGCGGCAACATTGTGGATAGAAATAATCAACCGATCAATATCACACAAGGAGAAAGCGGCTCGTATACCCGAGAATATCTTTATCCGGAACTAGCGCCTCTGACTGGCTACACACATCCAGTTTTTGGGCAGGCAGGCATCGAGTCGGGCCTGGACCCATATTTGCGCGGCTTGCAAGGAAATCCGGCAAGCTTGATTTGGTGGGATCATTTATTGTATGGCACTCCTCCGCCCGGGCTGGACGTACGAATCAGTATCGACTTGAATCTGCAAGCAAAAGCCGATTCATTGCTCGGCGATCACTCGGGAGCGCTCATTTTGATGAACGCGCAAACGGGGGAAATACTCGTCATGGCATCGCATCCAACCTATGACCCAAACCATCTAGATAGTGAAGGAACCGGACTCATACAAGATTCAACGGCTCGATTGCTAAATCGGGCTACACAAGGCTTGTATCCAATTGGTCCAACGCTATTGCCGTTTGCACATGCTTTATTAGGTGAAAGTGAACCCAGCCGGGACGAATTAATATCGATTTATAAAAAACTTGGCCTATACCAGGCTCCGCAGATCGATCTACCTGTTTCTTACGATTCGACAAACTTGAATAACATAGAGGACTTGCGTGCCAGCCCATTGCAGATGGCACTCGCGGCATCTGCGTTAAGTAGTCACGGGATGATCCCCAACCCGCGTGTTGCCATGGCTGTGGACACAAACGAGCAAGGATGGGTAGTGCTGCCGGCGGAGGGTCAGCCGCTACAGGCGTTTCGAGCTGCGGCTGCGGATGCTGCGGCTCTATCCCTGCTCGTTAAGGGAAAACCATATTGGCAGGATATAGGTAAAGCAAAAATAAAAGGCACATCCGCTACATGGCTGCTTTCCGGAACTTTACCGGATTGGGGAGGGACTCCCCTTGTGCTTGTCGTCGCACTCGAAGAAGATAATACTCTTTTTGCACGGCTTATCAGCGAAGAAATCCTGAGTGCAGCGTCGGGAAAATAATTCGGAATCAAAAAAGCCAGGCGTGGCCTGGCTTTTTATTTACTTAGAGGATTTGCTACATTCCGCTGTCGTTATCTTTTGCAGAATAACCCGGGCCGCCTTTAAAGAAATCGTAATTGGGTTTGATGTCTGCAGTCAAATCTATAACTTCACCGGCTGTGAGTTGACGGGCATTGTCCAACACAATTGGCTTGCCATGGTGATTTGTCCCTTCAAAATGGCCCGTGAGGCCAACATTGACTATATATTCTCCGCCTTTGGCAGTATAGGCAGCAGGGACTTCATCTTCGGGAAAAATCGCGGCAAAAGGACATTCGGGTACACACGCGCCACAGTCGATACAAGTATCCGGATCAATATAGATCCACGGCCATTCCGCTATAGGTTCACCTGGGACCATGCATTCAACAGGGCAAACATCGATACAGCCGCGGTCGCGCACACATAAGCTAGTGGTAATATGAGTCATTGGAAACTACTCCTTGAAGTAATGTAAAAACTGAATGCCCTATTATATCTTCGTTTATCACGCTGACAAGGCTCCGCTGGAAATAAAATTTATCCCGTAATGGACATTACGGGATAAAAAGTTCTTCACTTTGCAGAATATCGGCTGGCTACTGCGTCCCAGTTAACCACATTCCACCAGGCAGTAATGTAATCTGGGCGACGATTTTGGTAATTCAGATAATACGCGTGTTCCCATACATCAATACCCAAGATCGGAGTCAGGCCATCTGACAAAGGGCTATCCTGGTTCGCAGTAGAAACCACGGCCAATCCACTGCCCTTCTTAACCAACCATGCCCAGCCTGAACCAAAGCGCGTCGTAGCCGCGGTTGTAAACTCAGTCTTGAAACCATCAAAGGATTTAAACGATGCATCGATTGCCTTGGCCAGATCACCCTTGGGCGCGCCGCCGGCTTTGGGGCCCATTACCTGCCAGAACAGATTGTGATTATAAGTGCCGCCACCGTGATTGCGAACAACATTTCGGACACCTTCCGGCACAGCGTTTAGATCTCCGAGCAAAGCCTCGAGCGACTTGCCCGCGAGCTCCGGCGTTTTTTCCACAGCGCCATTCAGGTTGGTGATGTAGGTCTGGTGATGTTTGGTGAGATGGATTTCCATGGTGCGCGCATCGATGTGCGGCTCCAGCGCGTCATAAGCATAAGCAAGTTTTGGTAGTTCAAAAGCCATTGGAATTCTCCTTGGGATAGATCAATTTTTTAGAAATTTGTTATCAAAATTGTATTCCCCGATATAAGGGCTGTCAAGACAGAAAAGAAAAGTAAGGCCAAGCCTTATTGAGTATACTTGTAAACAACATGACCAATGAACGCGCAGGTTTTGTTCTTCCTCTCGCAATCTTGATCGCGATTCTGGCTGTATCCACCGCCAGCATTCTTATTCGCTTTGCGCAGGCGGATGGAGCACCATCCATGGTCATCGCGGCGCTGAGATTGACGTTTGCATCCGTTCTTCTGGCTCCGATTGCGTTATCAAAGTATTTGGACGAAATAAAACGCTTCACGCGGACAGAGATCCTGCTCGGTGCGTTCTCAGGTATTTTCCTCGCCGCTCATTTTGCGACCTGGATCACATCGCTTGAATTCACCACCGTTGCAAGCTCGGCAGTTTTTGTAAGCACGGGTCCACTTTGGGTCGCGTTGCTTTCACCAGTGCTACTTAATGAACGATTAACTGGCATCGCCGTTATGGGACTGGGGCTCTCTCTCGCGGGCGGGGCAATGATCGGATTGTCCGAGGCGTGCACGTGGAATCATGGATTGCTTTGTCCCAATCTTGGAAATATTCTGCGGGGCCGCATCATGTGGGGAAATTTCCTGGCGCTTGCGGGAGCCTGGGCAGTGACAGGTTATTTGATCATCGGGCGAAAGATACGCGCGGGCATGTCTTTGATCCCTTATATCTTTTTGGTTTATGGTGTGGGGGCAATCACGTTGATCATCTTTATGTTTGTATCCGGTCATGCCCTTCTGGGTTATTCTCCAAAAGCGTATGGATGGATCTTTTTACTTGCAGTTGTGCCGCAATTGATCGGCCACACCACATTCAACTGGGCATTGAAGTATATGCCGGCATCTTTCGTAGCTGTCGCGACACTCGGCGAGCCGGTAGGTTCAACAATCCTTGCCTATTTCATATTGGCCGAAGCACCTACCTGGATAACAATAATTGGCGGAGCACTCATTTTGCTTGGGATTAACATCATATCAAAAACAGCGAAATCATAATATCTTTCGAGGTAACAGTATGAAACTTCGATCGCATCTATATCTAGACAAACGCAGCATAGAATACGAGGCCCGTAGTTTTTCGCCTGAAACCGAAAAAGGCGCGGCGAATGTCGCAAAAGTTCTCGGTTTTGCAGAACGACAAGCTGTCAAGACCCTGATCTTTCAAGTGGATACCGGCGAGCGCGTGCTGGTTATGCTCGGCGGAGACCAGAACGCGATTTCAGGAAATTTAAAGAAGGCGATTGGTTCACGCAACATTCAGATGGCCGCGCCGGAAGCCGTGAAAGAAACGACCGGATATATCATCGGCTCGATCCCTGCTTTTGGCTGGCAGCCGCAGGGATTCAGGTCCTTCCTCGAAGCGTCCCTTCTGGATGAAGCCATCCTCGGCACGGGAGCCGGTCAATGGGGCGAGGAGATCATGATCACGCCGAAGAACTTGATCAAAGCCAGTAATGCCATTGTAGTGAATTTAACAGATCGCGAAAAATCCGTTTCATAAAAAACGAACAAAAATAAAGGAGAATGTCATGAGCGCTTTCAAAAAACCATCAGATGAGGAATTACGCAAGAACCTTACGTCCCTGCAATATCAAGTGACGCAACACGAAGGCACTGAACCACCTTTTGGCAACGCGTATTGGAATAACAAACGGGCCGGAATTTACGTGGATCTTGTTTCAGGAGAGGTGCTGTTCAGCTCGCTCGATAAGTACGAAACCGGGACCGGCTGGCCGAGCTTTACAAAGCCATTGGCGCCGGAAAATATCGTTACGCATACAGATCACAAATTGTTCATGACACGTACAGAAGTCCGCTCAAAGAATGCGGATTCGCATTTGGGACATGTCTTTGATGACGGCCCCGCCCCACTTGGACTGCGCTACTGCATGAATTCAGCGTCAATGCGTTTTATTCCCGTGGAAGAAATGGAAAAGGAAGGCTACGGCGAATACTTAGCTCTGTTCAATAAATAACCTGATGACAAAAATACTTGAGACAGAAAGGTTGCTCATCCGCCGTTTGGTAATGGATGACCTGAGTGCACTCGCCGCGCTATACAGCGACCGGGATGTAAGAAAGTTTTTCCCAGAAGGCGATCACGGAGTTCTTTCCTATGAAGAGACGAAAGAGGAATTGGAATGGTTTCTAAACGGCCATCCAAAATATCCGGAACTCGGACTCTGGGCCACGATCCATAAACCGACAGGAAAATTCATCGGTCGTTGTGGGCTGCTGCCGTGGACAATCGACGGGCGCGAAGAAGTGGAAATCGCTTATCTGCTTGATAAAAGGTTTTGGGGGCAAGGGCTGGCGACAGAAGCCGCTCAGGCGATCTTGAAGTACGGCTTTGAGAAGCTGCACTTATCGCGCCTGATCTGCCTGATCGACCCAGATAATTTAGCCTCTCGTAATGTTGCTGAAAAGATCGGCATGAC
>Ga0209131_1000654_pt1 | contig 24565 bp, 21 predicted proteins | sample GraSoi_2013_40cm_FD_185826 | JGI IMG/M metagenome (GOLD analysis project Ga0209131, IMG submission 185826) | Grasslands soil microbial communities from the Angelo Coastal Reserve, California, USA - Sample 9_17_2013_40cm (SPAdes) (version 2) | ecosystem: Environmental > Terrestrial > Soil >... | reverse complement strand
CATACTCCATTTACAAACAAAGGCACTTCCACCAGAGCTTTGACACCAAGTTCATTTAGACGCTCCCGCTCAACCTCAGGGAAATTGGCGGCGTTGCCAACAAATGCTTCGCCTTTTCTTAATCGATCATCCGTGCTATCCACACCTTCGCGCACGATATGAGCATTTTGGAGCAGCGGGTTATCCAGATCGCTAGGATAGTCAGGTGCAGTCCACTCATATCGTAAAGATGCATACTCTATTCCATCCGCTTCGATACGATGCTCAAATAGGTAGGCATGCGTAGAACCAATGGCTTTACCCAATCGCTCAAGAACATTAATTATATTTGCACGCCAGTCCGAAGTTTTGAGGAACTGTTCCGCGGCAAATGTCACTGCCTCCAACATAGCTTCACGCTGACGCAGGCTGGCTTCGGTCAACTTACGATCCGTAATATCCTGGAGGATACCGATCGAGCCATAAGAAATATTCTTCTCATCCAACAATTCAATCGACCTATCCGTCACCCATCGAACCAGACCATCCCGCCTGATAATTTTTTGATCGCATTTCCATGCTTTCAATTTGCCTTCTCGCACAAAGTGAATGGCTTCAGCCACACTTAATCCCTCCGCCTCACCCAGCAGTACAGTTTCTTGAACAATATCCAGCCACGTTTGCGGACTCATTTCTTCGGAACTATAACCAACCATTGCACGGATGTCCTCCCCTATAAATAAATAACTATTACTTTTATAATCCAGATAATAAGGGACGGCATCCGCCGCTTCAATTGCCTGACGATAGATCCGTTCAGATTCATGAACAGCTGATTCGGCGTTCTCGCGCTGGATCGCTGCGCTGAGAATTCCAGCTGCGATCTTGAGCGCATCCACCTCCCCGTTGCTCCAGCTTCTTTCCTGTTCAAAATCATCAAAACCGATCGCTCCCCATATTTTTTCAGTGACCGTGATCGGCACCTCCAAAATCGACTTTACACCAAGCTCTTGCATGTTCTCTTTTTCAATTGGATTAAAGGTGGAGGAGTTGCCAACGCGCACATCGCCGCGCATTAAAGCTTCCACTTGCTCTTCATAGCCTTCTCTATGAATCGAGGCATTTTGAAAATGTGGGCTATCAAGATCACTTGGGTAACCTGGCGCAGTCCACTCATAACGCATGGATGTGACAAATTCCCCCTCCACATTAAGATGGTCTTCAAAAAGATAAGCATGGGTTGCGTTGAGGGTTTTCCCAAGGCGCTCCAGCACAATGTCCATATTGCCACGCCAATCAGGCGATTTCAAAAATTGTTCAGCCGCAAAGGTGGTTGCCTCCAGGATTGCTTCGCGCTCACGAATCTGCGCCTCCGCGTTTTTTCGTTCTACCAACTCCTGTTTCACCTGATCCAGCAGGTCGGCTTTGTTAATGGCAATCGCCGCTTGAATCGCAATATTCTCCATTAATTGAATTTGATCCGCTGTATAAGCATCGACAACTTTACTTTGCACAGACAACATGCCTAAGAACTTTCCATCCACCTGCAAAGGGATGCCTAAAAAAGTACGAAGAATAAGTCCCACAGTATCATGCGGATGATAGGTTTCCACTACATCAGGATCATGCATATCCGCCAGATATAGAGTCTTACCGCTAAAGATCACTGCGCCAGTCAGCCCGGGCCATTCATGCAAAAGGCGGCTTTCTTCCGGCAGAGGATTACCTTCGTTAAATAGGATCGGGTATTTGACAATATCTGTTTTTTCATCATAAAAGGCTACGTAGAACGCGTCAGCTTGGATAAACTTTATGATCTCCGCCTGAAGAGCCAAAAGCGTATCATATAGATTTTTCCCGGAGGCTAAAGAGACATTCAGGTTATACAACAACGTCATCTCATCTGCACGTCTTTGAACTGCATCCTCGATCTGACGTTGACTTTCAAATTGTGAAATTATTTCCACGTGACTGCGGTTTTGCTCTTCAAGCATTACAACACGTCTCAAACTACGAATAACAATCGGGAGGATGATTAGAGGAACCAGAGTTGCATTGATCGTCCCCAGCAAAATCAAGTTGGTATTGATTTCATGCCAGATCCACAGGCTTACCAACGCAGTGACCAGATCGGTGATCAACACAGCGCTGATTACAGAAAACAAAAAGATCTGCCACGTATGCAGTGATATGAAGAGGGATTTTATTTTATCTTTCATAATATTCCTTGAGAATCTGCGAGTGGCAGGGTGAAATAAAATGTTGACTCTTCTCCCGATTCAAGATCATACCAATCAGCGTTACCAGGGTACCCAAACCTAAAATAATGGATGATAAAATTTTTTCCGGGAAGAAGAACAGTACCCCCAAAATGCCCAGTCCAAGCATCGCGCCGCCCATATTTAAATGCAAAGCATTCAAAGCACGGGCACGACGGGGTTTTTCTTCATCATCAGGGAATGATGGGGCATTTAATAGATCAAGAATCTTTTGCCACATTGATCAAGCTCCAGCGGGTTTTTCTTCAAGAGGAGCTGGTAGTGTGAAATAAAATGTGGACCCAATACCCGCTTCACTGTGGACCCAGATCCGGCCACCATGGACCTCAATGATGCGTTTCACTAGAGCCAAACCGATTCCCGTGCCATCGCTTTTTACATCCAATTTATTGAACAAGCCAAAGACTCGATCATAATGTTCGATAGCAATACCGATGCCATTATCCCTTACATACAATATTGGCTTGCCATTCTCCACTCCATTCCGTCCAATCTCAATGTGTGGCTGCTTTTGATCTCCCATAAACTTGCAGGCATTATCGATCAAATTTTGCAGCGCTTCAAGCAGGCGTTGTCGATCGCCAAACACGGTTGGCAAATCCGCATCAACATCAACGGCAACACCTCTTTCCATAATCTGTCCCTGCACCAGCCCAACTGCATCGTACGCCAACTCACTAAAAGCGATGCTGACTGATTCATTCTTGAGCCGCCCCACCCGCGAAAGCTCAAGCAGGTCATTCAAAAGCATCTGCATCTTTTCAGTGGCATCGGTGATACGCTGCATATCCGATTTAACGCGCTCATGTTTCCCTGTCAGGGCATCTTGTTCCAGATATCCAAGAAAGCCACGGATCGTGAACAACGGCGATTTTAGATCATGTGAAACGGTATAGGTAAAACGCTCCAACTCGGCGTTTTTAGATTCCAATTCAGCAATCAAACCCTTGCGCTCAATCAACTCTTTTTGAAGTTGTTCAAAAAGATTGGCATTTGCGATGGCAACTGCTGCCTGTTGAGAAATGGCGCGACAAAATGAAATTTCATCGCGGGTGAATTCACGATGACTGCGGCTGTCCCACAATTCTGCATGACCCAGTAAACGGCCCTGTACGTACAGTGGAATATAAAGGATTGTTTTACCACCATACTTCGAAATCATTTCCCTGGTCCAGGCGTGAAGGTCCTTATCTTCTAAATGTCTGACCACATAATCCGAGGCAATTGATTCATCAAAAAGCCAGGCGCCATCCTTAACATGATAAGTCGAGCCCAGATCAGAAACCATTTCATCTGCGTTGGCTGTTGAGCTCATATATTCCGCCATCACGGTATATGCAGAATATGTTCTATCGTATTCTGCGAGATATGCGCTGGTTCCGTCGAGAATGACACCCATTTGCTTGCAGATCTCACCTAACACCTGCTCCAAATGCAGGAAAGAAGAAATTGCCGTGGAAGCACTACGCAGCGCAATTTGTTTCTTCAACTCGTCCTGCAAATCTGTAAAAAGACGGGCGTTATCCAATGCTATAGCGACCTGATCAGCAAAGGTGACAGCCAGCTGGGCATGATGTTCATTGAACTGATGTTTGGAACTGCCATCCAATGCGATCAAACCGATAATTTTTCCGCGTACCTTCATGGGTACTCCCAACCAAGAGTTGATATAGTTGTGAGGTGGCGTTTGGAATATTGGAAAATCTGATTGAACATTATGGCTGATCATATATGGCTGACTGCCAGTAAGTATGGGAAGGGCATGGTTATCATCATCGAGCTCGCGTTCCAGCCTAGTAGAATAGAGCTCAGGAGGCAAATCCCGTCCACCGATAAATATTTGCACATCCCCATCCAAGCGCCAGACCGAGGCGCTATCATAGGGCACGACTCGCCTGATCTGGTCGAGAATGCGATGAACGATTTCGGAAAATTCAAATGTGCCGACAATGCTGGCAAGACTTTCCCGCATGGTTTCAGCTTCTGCATTCTTTTCTTCAAGCCTTTTGATCAGGTCTTCGCGCGTCGATAGTTCAGTTTGCAGTTCACTGAACAGGCTCGCGTTCTCCAGCGCGACTGCCGCCTGATTGGCAAAGGTCACAGCCAACTCAGCGTGATGTTCATTGAATGAGCCCTGGTTTTTTCCATCCAATGCGATCAAACCAATGATCTTCCCTTTCGTTTTTAGCGGAACTGCCAGCCACGAATTAATATAAGAATGTGGTCCTTTAAAATCAGGTAGCTCCACCTGAACATTATTATTCAATATAAAGGGTTTTTCACCCAGAAGAAGTGAGTGAGACGAGTTTTCGTAATCAATCCGGAATTTCAGGTCATTAAGTGTAAGTTCAGGTGGCAGATCGCGGCTAACAATCAGCGTCTGCCACTCCCCGTCCACTCGCCAGACCGAGGCTGAATCGTATGGAATTACAAACCTGATCTGATCCAAAATACGATCAAAAAGTTCTTTGAGATCAAATGTTGTAACAATCCCTGAGAGGCTTTCACGTAGAGTCTCGGACTCTCTGTTGGCAATTTCCAATTCATGAATAAGTTTTTCACGTTCCGTTTCAACCCACTTCCGTTGGGTAATGTCTCGAATAATGACAATGGCATTATCAGAAATACTGGCTACAATACGCGCTTCCATTACATGAGTTTCTTCATCCGTGACAGACTCGAACTCAAAGGTGTTCATACGATTAGTTCTAAGCGCTTTTTCAACAGCAACAAGGATCTGGGATGCTGCTGTTTCGGAGAATACTTCATAAATCTGTCTGCCAACAAAGTGTTCAGGAGGCATGGCTGACTCCATATCTTTTGGTGGCACCATATTGATGATCAAACCGTTCAGCGATATTTCCATAATCATATCGGGCATGGCTTCAAGCAAAGCACGGGTGCGTGTTTCACTTTGCTGCAGGGCTTGCATGGTCGCCTTCTGAGCGCTCATATCGTAGAACATGGCAAGGATGCAATCGGCGTTGTTGATTTGGATCAACTCGTAAAAAGAAATGACCTGCTTAACGCCTCCATCCGTATGATGGATATAATCATCCGGATCATAGATCGAATGCCTATGTTTGAGCTTCTCTACAAACTCTTGACGTGCCTGGGGAAATTCCCACATCTTTAATTTTTCGGCAGTCTGCCCAATTGCAGTCTCAGGATCGTAGCCGGTTATATCCCAGTAGGCATAATTGGCATCAAGCAAACGACCATCTGACAGCGAAGTGATACAAATGGCAACCGGGCTGGAATGAAAGACTTTCTTAAAGCGCTCCTCACTTTCACGCAAAGCTTCCTCAGCCTGTTTCTGGGCAGTGATATCTAATAATACGCCCTGCCAGAATTCCGGTTTCCCCACCTGATCTTTCAGGAGCAATGCATCATCACGCACCCAGACCACCCGACTATCTTTGGCGATATAACGATAATCGAGGGTAAATCGCTCACTGTGTTCGGCATTATCGCGCTCTCTAAAAACACGCTCACGGTCCTCAGGGTGAATCAAATCGTTGCATAAGTTCGGATGGGCAATCCAGTCCTCCGATGAATATCCGAGCATGTCCTTCACTTGCGGGCTAATATAAATAGTTTCGCCCAAGCCATAGGCAAGGTCTGTATAAACCACAGCTGGAATATGCTCGGCAAGCGCCCGGTATTTGTCCTCCGATTGCCGGATTGTCTCCTCTGCATGTTTCCGTTCTTTTAATTCCTCCTGCAACCCGGCCAGCGTTCGGCGGAGTTTCTCCGTCATATTGTTAAATGCCAGGGCCAGCGTACCAACTTCATCGTTGGAAAGAACCGGAGCGGAAGCTTCCAAGTCCCCAGCTGAAATGCGTGAGGCGGTTTCTGTCAACATGCGCAAAGGATTCGTGATCCGCTGTGCCATAATAATTACAATGATGATCAGCAAGATCGAGATCGATAAACCCGCCACAAGAATATTGAGCGCAAGGTGACGCGCGGGCCACAACGCAGTCTGCTCGTCAATCTCAACGATCAAGGCAGCGTTTTGGTGTTCAAGCCAAAGATATCTGCCAATGACAGCATTCCCATCATGATTTATGTATGCGAGTGTACCCTTACCGCCTTGCAACGCTAAATCAATGGCAGACGAATGCATTTCAGAGTATTTGTTTAAAATGATCGGGTCGGCTGTGATGATCGCGTGATCGCGGGTTATTAAGTAACTTTGGATGGACCCATTTAAATTCTGGTCTTCGCGAATGATGCGATCCACTTGCCGCATGTTGAAATGCAAGGCTAGGACACCCACCCTTTTGTTGTTATCATCAAAAAGCGGCGTAGCGACTGTCAGAGTGGTTTTGCCGAACAGATCGGATTTGTAAAACCCCTGGGTAAACACCTTGGTTTGACCTTCGATAAAGAAAGGCTGTCCAAATTGGGATTTACCCACATCGATCGAAGAGGCTGAGACAACGATCCTGCCTTCTGGATCAATAATTTGAACATCTTGAAAATCTGTAGCACGTTGGGCAATCAATATGACTAGGCGGGATAATTCGTTCCTGGCATGCGCCTTGTCATCGGGTGAGGACTCTAGGTTAAGCAATTTTCCTGAAAGCGCACGCAATTCAGGCAGGCTCGACAAAAATATCGCATTACCTTGTTGCTCATCCACCCATTGATTTAGGGAATTCACTTTCAAATCAGCGATGGTTTGTAATTTATCTTCCACTGTGGAACGCAGTGATTTTGCAGCCTGGGTATATGCAAAATAAGCCACTAAAGCCAGTGTAATAATGGCAAAAACGGCATAGTATACTATCAAACGTATTTGTATTTTGGAGTTTCGAGCGTTATTCAGAAATTTGAACATGATTAAGGAGTTTGATTTAATGCGGAAAGATCGTATTGGGCAGCTTTCTGAGTTAGATCAATACCTTGATACTTAATAGACCATTGCTTTAAACTTGAGCTGGCATGCAGTTCGCGGATAATAGCCGTGATCTCGTTCAACAGCCGCAGCGGATCACGTCTGCTTGATCGATCCAAAGTTATGGCAGCGTAGGCAAACAACAAAGGGTCACCCAAGATCTTTACTGGTTTTCCATCCTCAATGGCGCGTTTTGCCAGCGGCAGAATCGTGAGAACCGCATCCAACTTAACCCCATCCCCGGCCGAAAGGTCATCGATAGCTGGTTCTTCATTCTCATACCCAACAGCTTGTGCATTACGAATCCGAAATTCGATCTTCTCTCCCGGTATTTGAAGCGTACCCTTTAGGTAAGATTCAAAAGTGCAACCCACACAAATCCCAATCCGTTTCCCAGAGAGGTCTTCAGCTTTTTTATAAGTGACATTATCTTTATGAACGAGAAGTACAGAAGGCGTTGCATAATAAGGCTGGGAAAAATACAAAACCTTCATGCGGTCATAAGTGATCGCAACAGACCCCACATGAACATCCCAATTATTCCCCCAATTCCCCGCCACCAACTGACTCCAGGGTGGCGTGACAAAACACGGTTCCACATTTAAGTGCTGGGCAATTGCCACAGCAACATCCACATCAAAGCCTTCCATTTGATTGGCAGTGTATTGCGTTGGGCTGCATTTTGTTTTCGGATCAGGGGTCGAATTTCCCAATAGCATGGATTGCGGTGCATAGTCTGGATCAGTAGCAATCACAAGCGTTCCGCGTGCTAAAATTTCAGCAAGCTTATCATTTTGAGGGATGGGAGTAACAGTAGCAGGAGCGCAGGCTGTCAGAACAATGAGAATGCTAATGAAGAAAACGACATATTTCTGCATACGGGTCTCCTTGCAAATGATTATAGTTCAAGTCATATAAGCAAAACCCAACAGTTAGTTGTCAACTTAATAATAAAAATCCGCTTTTTGCAAAGCGGATTTTTTAGGTCACTTGAAAATTACGGGGTACATGTGGCTTTGAAAACCGTCTGACCAGTTGTATCATTCGGTGAAAGAATGTGAATCTGGAACCAATAATCCTTGGCAGTATTCACCTTGTAATACAACAGCACAGGTTGTGAACTCCCCTCCAAATATAATAATGGGTCTTTATCAAATGTTTCACCTTCGCTGGTTTCCCAACGCCATTTCACATTGGCCGGACCATTGGTTGTGATCGACGCTGTGATCGTGATATATTGTGGGAACGCACTGCATGAGACGTTCAGTGAAGGCGGATCGATATTCAGCTGGATATTACTCACCTGCGCAAGTGGCACATTCACTACAGGCAGAGCATCGATATTTCCAACGGTCTCGACCAAACTCGCAGCCAGCCAGCAAGTGGTGGATGGGTCATCCGGGTTTTTCACAACCCACCAGGTTACATCGATATTTTTTCCAATGATCTCAGCCTGCCCACCCATCTCTAAACCGCCCACCACAGCATAAGCCGTGCTCGGTCCGAAGCGGCAATTCACCGGTTGATTGAGCGGTGCAGCAAGTACAAGCCGCGGCGTGGCTATAGGTATAGATATAAAAGTAGCCGTAGGGCGCGCCAACAGTGTCTCGATCGGAATCAGCGTCGGCGTGGATAAGGTTGGAGATGGCGTGGCAGCTAACGGCGTGCGTGAAGCGAGTGGCGTAGCTGTCGTTTGGCTAGGCAAATTGCAAGCAGTCAGCATGGCACAAAACACAAGAACGGTCCAAAAGCGACGATTCATTATTCCTCCTTTTCGTGTAAAATCTTAATCTGACATTTGGATTATCGCAATAGTCCTTTAGGACAAATCGATTCGCGCGCCCATCAGCCTGCCCCTGTTTTCTGGCGCCGATTCCAATCTGACAAATTGTATCGCATTCGTGATATAATTAGAACAAATATTCTGGTTCACACGAAAGGAGATTATCATGAGCAAAAAGGTAATGGTCCTCGTTGGGACAAACAAGGGTGGCTTTATTTTCAGCAGCGACCAAAAACGCAAGAAATGGCAGACCAGCGACATTCACTTTAAAAGTTGGAATGTGATGCACATTCAAATGGATCCGCGTGACCAACGTTTGCATGCTGCGACAAGTCATTTTGTTTATGGTCCAACCACCCACTATTCAGATGACTTTGGAAAAACATGGACTCAAGCCAAGCAAGTGCCACTACTTACACGTTCTTCAAACTCTGGCAGACCCGCCAGCACAGTGGATGAAGCGTTCCGTTCGGAAGGCGGCGAGAGCATTGCAGATAAACCTGAAAAGATGATCAAGGTTTGGAACATCGAGCCTGGGCGCGCGGACGAGCCGAATGTTTTATATGCCGGCGCGCAACCTGCATCCTTCTTCGTTTCCAAAGATCGCGGCGAAACGTGGACCTTGAACGAAAGCCTCTTCGATCACCCACAGCGCGGTCAATGGAATCCTGGTGCTGGTGGGTTGACCTTGCACACGATTTTATTGGACCCTACAAATTTAGATCGAATGTATATCGCAGTCTCCGCCGCGGGTTGTTATCGCACCGATGATGGTGGCTTGACCTGGGCACCTTACAACAAGAATGTACGTGCTGATTTTTCGCCGAATAAATTCCCGGAATTTGGGCAGTGTGTACATAAAATGGCGATGCATCCATCCAACCCAAATGTGATCTATCAACAAAATCATTGTGGAGTCTATCGCAGCGACAACGCTGGTGAAGATTGGATCGACATCGGCGAAGGCAGGCTACCAGCGCGTTTCGGCTTCCCCATCGCGGTGCATCCCACTGATCCCAATACGGTATATGTAGCGCTCGAAGAAAGCGACGAGTACCGCATGAGCGTGGATGGAAAATTTTCCGTGTGGCGCAGTCGTGATGCGGGAGATTCATGGGAACGTATAACAAAAGGCCTGCCTGAGAAGGCTCATCTCGTTGTTCTGCGCGAAGCGATGGCAACCGACACCTTTGAAGATGCTGGCATTTACGTTGGCACGAATACCGGTCAATTGTTTTACTCGCGCGACTCTGGCGACAGCTGGGAATTGATGGCAGACTACCTGCCGCCCATTCAATCAGTCGAGGCGGCGGTAGTGGAAGGATAGTGCTTACATTCTAATAGCGTAAAAAAGGCGGAGGTTTTTACCTCCGCCTTTTTTACATCTGTCTATGCTTCATCCAATCTTTCAGTTCTTTTCCGAACCAGCCGGAGCGGAATGAAGGTAAACCCAGCAGCTATACCGGAACCAACAACCAACCCAATCAGATAACCATACGCTATAGGAAAATTGAAGAATTGAGCCAACCCAAGTGGTGCAATAAACAACCCAAAACTGATCGGTAGACATAACATGGTAATGATTTGTCCGAGACAACCCATCGTGCCTGCATTTATCTTGCGCGGATCGTCCCAGGTGAAGTTTGCGCCCGCCACGCCAAATGCCAACAGAATACCTGTCATGCCCGCAAGGCACATGATAATCGCAATCAGGCTATATATGAACGCAAGCAGGGAAAGTTTTTGCACGATGGAAATCACAGTAAGAAATATGAATCCCAAGCCAAGTGCGGGTAAATACGCTACCAGGAATTTCGCCATGAGTAAGTGACCAACATGGATCGGGGAAACTTTTAACATCCAATAATTCCTGCCTTCATGTGAAAACCCCATTCCAGCCAACCTGGAGAGAATCATCCAACCTACAAAAAGGGACATTCCAACACTGCTATATGCCAGCATTATCCGAAATGAATCCATGAACCAACCAGAGGCATCACCATTTCCGGCAGGTACTTGTCCGCTGTTACGGAGAATTGATAGTGTATAAATCACTCCCAGAATAAGTGGTGAAATTAATTGGGAGAGGTTGCGCAGATCACGTCTCAGTGTAAGAAAATCTTTTTGAACAATGGCAAGCACAGGCTTTGGAAGGAAGCGGGCAAGTCCGAATCTAAAATTACTTATATTGGCATTGACCGGGTGTAGGGATCGGACAGTTTTTTTGCGCGTGACCACTTGCATTCGTGCCCAACCGGAATAATACCAACTTTCTGCAGCAACAAGCGCGAACCAAAACGTAACGATGGCAAATCCAAGAGTGGCAATTAACAAGAGAATGCTCGACAGCCAATGACCTTCGCCGAGCGCCACCAAACCCTGACCTGCCCAATTCAATGGCAACCAGCGAGTGTTTGAAATTAATAAGATGCCAGCGAGCCTTGTCCCTGAAATATTAATAGCTTTTCCAAATGAGCTGGCAACGTTGCCAAGTTGGGAACAACTCAACCCAATGATCGCACCGATAAAACCAAGGATCTCTGCGGCTCGTCGCGGCGGCAGGACCCGAACTACCAGGATGACAAGCAAAGAAGAAAACCCGGCAGCCGCGAGCGCCAGCACGATCATCACGATGAGAACAAAAGGATAATAAAGGATGTTATAAGCATTAGAGATCCCAAGCCCAAACAGCAGGGGCAAACCGAATAACGAAACCAGAGCAAAGTTGGGCAGCACCGCCTGAAATAATTTAGTGACGAACACTGCTCGAATAGGCACCGGTGTTGCAAGCAGGAAATCCATATCGCCGGAAAGATACAACGCTTGTAGCAATACACCAAAGCTGGTTAATAATGTTCCAACGAACAAAATGCTTAACGTCAATGCAGGGATCGACGCTAGAATTGGCTTTACGTCAACTCCAACATACCGAACAAGTTCTGGGGAACGCATCAGCCCCAGCAAAAGCCAACTCATGGAGAGGATGAAAATTGCAAACCCCAACAATAATAACCAAATAAAGATCATACCGATTTTTCGTCTCAGCTTGGCATGGCGAAAACCGTTATAGGTGATTCGTAAACGCAGGAACAACAATTTCCAGACCGCAGGTAAAATGCGTGAGTCTGGTATGCGCCCGGAGGGAAGACGAGTCATGGTATTCATTTTAAGACTTCAGCAATTTCAGCCTCTTCAGCACCGCCGGTGAGACCCAGGAAAATATCTTCAAGGCTGGCTTGCCCTGTTTTATCCAAAGTGCGCAATTCATCCATCGTTCCCACCGCAATGAGTTCGCCTTTATTGATAATGCCAATGCGGTCACACATTCGTTCCGCGATTTCCAGAATATGTGTGGAGAGCATCACAGCGGCGCCCCGGTTTGCCAGTTGGCGCAGGATATCCTTGATCAAACGCGCAGACTTGGGATCAAGGCCCACGGTGGGTTCATCGAGCACCAACACTTTGGGATCATGCATCAAAGCGGCGGCAAGGGACGCTTTTTGTTGCATACCATGACTATAAGAATCAACCGTATCCTCTCCCACTGCTGACAGATCGAACATACGCAAAAGTTCATCAATGCGATGCGCAACCTGACCGCGATCCATACTATATAGATCGCCAACGAAACTCAGTAATTCACGCCCGGTCAGTTTGGCATATAAATTGGGAGTATCAGGAACATACCCAGTGGAAGCCTTGGCAAACATGGATTGAGTCTGGACATCATACCCAGCTACTTTGATAGCGCCTGATGTGGGTTGGAGCAGACCCACGATCATTTTGATAGTCGTTGTTTTCCCGGCTCCATTCGGACCGAGGAAACCGAACATCTCGCCCCCAAACACATCAAAACTGATATCGTTTACCGCCACTGTGTCGCCGTAACGTTTGACGAGGTTGCGAGTTTCGATCAGGGTCTCATTCATAGTATCTCCAATAACAAACAATAATCACTTGATATCATTTATTTTATACGTAATCGAGAGAAAAAGTGTGCAAGAAAGACACTCAAGATAAGGTAACAACTTGAGTTAAATATAATTACGACACAAATCCATACTCTATTTCCAACACGGATTATAAAACTGAAAACTGCTCGCATATTTCCCTCTTCCAATCCAATTGATTGGAGCTACTGAAATGGAATGATAAACGCAAAGAGACAGTCACTTTGAAGATGACCGTCTCTTTTACAATATCTCAACTTGTTTTTTTATGGCTGCAAACACGCAGGAATGGAATCACTCAACCCGTTTGGATTCTGCGTTGTCCCATTCTCATCGTAGATCTTCACGAACTTCACTTCAGGGAATTGTTTGAAGTTGTAGATAAGTAAATTGGCAATCGTATAGGTTGCGCCAGCGCGATCACAAACACCTTTGAGATAAATATTTGCTACACCATTGATGAATTCAAATTTACTGTAACCTGTGAAACCATTTGTTAAATTGATCCAGCCATAGCTGAAGCGCTCCGTTGTGCCGGGACCCTTGAAATATTCATCCAGCAGTGAGGTGTAGACGCTGTTGCTGTGCACATAGCGGACGCCCGCTCTTTCAAATGGCGGTAAATTATTATCGTAGCGGAACTTACTTACGAAGTACACATTGATCTTCACATACTGCAGTGTTGGACTTGGTAAACGCGTATTTGTCGGCGTCCGCGTGGGTGTGGAGGTGCGAGTTGGAGTCGATGTACGAGTGGGCGTAGGGGTTGGAGTCTTGAATTGCGAGAGACAGATTGGTTCTGAATCACTTGAACCTGTCGGCGACTGCGTTTGCCCATTTTCATCATAGATCTTCACGAACTTGATCGCCGGGAATTGCTTGAGGTTAAAGCCGATCAAGTCTGCGATGTTGAAGTCCTTGCCTTCGGAGGTACACACACCTTTAAGATAAACATTGGCAACACCGTCCTGCACTTCAAATTTGCTATAGCCTGTGAAGCCGTTGTAGATCGCGATCCAGCCATAGGTGAATTTTTCGCTTGCACCTGGACCTTTGAAATATTCGTCCAACGCCGTTTTCGCCAGGGCATTGGAGGGTGCATAACGTACACCAGCAACTTCAATGGGCGGCGTGTTGGCGTTATAACGAGCGCGGTTGGCAAAGTATAGTTTGATCTTTGTGTACACGGGCGTGATCGTCGGTCGCCGTGTTGGGCTTGGCGTAGGTGTGCGTGTGACTGTCGGAGTACGAGTTGGCGTACGCGTGGGTGTGGGTGTCCGCGTTGGAGTATTTGTCCGTGTAGCAGTGGGCGTCCGCGTAATCGTGGGCGTGCGAGTTGGTGTGCTCGTCGGTGTGACAGTGGGTGTGCGTGAAGGTGTAAATGTCAAAGTGGGCGCACGTGTATTCGTCGGTGTTCTGGTTGGTGTGGGTGTACGAGTCAGCGTGGGTGTTGGAGTTTTGGTTGGAGTGCGTGTTACGGTCGACGTAAAAGTATTCGTCTGCGTTCGAGTAACAGTTGGTGTATTGGTCGGGGTAACAGAAACAGACGCCGGCGGAGTCGGAGTCGCGATCCCTTGTAATACGAAGCGGACAGCATCCGCACCGACAAAACGATCGGCAATCGTAGCAGCCTCATCCTGAGTCCGATTCGTGAGTTCGACATATTCGTCGCCTGTGCCTGTGAAGTTATATTTGCCAACGTAAACCCAGCCATCGGTAACGTAGTAGATATTCGGGAAAACTTCCTGGTCGAGAACGATCTGATCGATCTTGCCCGCATGATGAATGGAATAGATTGCGCCCTGAGTGGTGGCTTTGATCGCCGGAATATGAACATATACAGAATACAAGCCAGCATTCAAGCCCTGCGGAAGATTCCATTGTGCAGTGCAAGTGGGCGCAGTAGTGCGCGGTTTGGAGTAACGCATCACGCCACCTTGTGCGCTGCCCGCAGAAATATCAAGCCAACAGGCAGTTGGTATTTCAACAAAGTTTGCTGAGCCATCATCGATGATCAAACCCGTGTCGGGCACAGGCGGAAATGCGAGCGGATTACCAGATGGATAAATATGCGCGCCCGAATATACCAAATCAGGATATGTCACCCACAAGGACTCAGGCTGTTGGTTCGGCAACCACGGATCAGCTCCGCTGCCCTTCCAACCGTATGGATCGACGGATTTTCCAGCTGGGTTGCGAACCGTCAAATGTAAATGCGGACCAGATGAATTTCCGGTTGTGCCGCTGATACCAAGGAACTCACCGTGTGGTACGAAGATACACCCGGGCGCACCACAACCTTGGACAGCTACCGAGCTCATGTGTCCGTAATAAGTGTTGTAACCGTTCGAATGATGCAAGCGGACGTAAATGCCGAGATTGATCTTATGGTTTTGTGGATCCCACCAGCCCGCGTAGATGATCTGGTCAGCATCTGCCGCAGCGTAGACAGGACGATAGGCAACACCAAAGTCAATGCCATCGTGACCATCGTAATAAATCCAATCACCGAGACCATATGACCAGTATCCACCGCCGCCAGCGTTACAGACTCCAGCCTGTGGCGGCGGTGTCCCTACTGGTGCGGGCGAGGGGCAATCTTTATTGGCTACATCGCCTGTGTAAACGACGACTTTGTTATCAAAGGTATAATTCGGTGAGGAATGATCGAAAACGGATTCTAGGGAGGCTGTGCCCGGAAAAGGTGGATACAAAAATGGCGCAACGACCTGCGCCGGCGTGTTTGATCTTTCAGCAGACGCGCCATTTGTGCTCAGCATGATTATGCCAAGCATCAGAATAGTGAGGGCGTGTTTGAGAGGACGAGTCACAGTTGTATTTGATGTCGTTCTGAAACTTCGAAGATTATTTGATTATGCCAGATAATTCGTTAGCAGACTGATGGACTCGAAAACTTAGGGCGGAGGCGTGGCTTGAGAAACAGGAACAGATTTGAGCGTGGAAAGAACCGCCACTGCATCCGTGATGCAGGTATCCGCCTGGTCTTGAAAAGAAACTTCAAAGGCTGTGATAATCGTTTTGTCTCCGCCTGTATAAGTCACAAATTTTTTAACACCGTTTTCGTAGGCGGTCGCAACATCGAACGTGACATTATCGGTATACAACACATCATGTTCCATCGTGATATTTGCAGGCATGCCGCGCCCCGAAGTGACCGAGATGATGCAATTTGGAATCTTCCGATGTGCAAGGGATGGAAAACCAAATTGATCGACAGTCGCGGCCCAAAGGTCGGGATCGTATGTGACACGAAAAGCATAGCCCGGAGTTGAATCGCCAAGATAAGTTGGCATTCCATCCCAAACCATTTTCGCAGGCGCGTTCGTGGCTTCAGTCGGTAATTCAAGCGGCGGCAATTGTGTTTCAGTTTGGGTGATGGCGGGTGTGTTCGTTGGTGCAGGTGTAAAAGTTTCAGATGGTTCGAGAGTTGGCAAAGTCTGCGCGGCTAATGGCTGAGCAGGCGCTTCGATTACAGTTGGTGCTTCCGTGGCTGCAGGAGCTTCGGTTGCCGCAGGCGCCTGCGTTGCTGCCGGTGCTTGTGTTGCAGCAGCTGCACCTCCGCAAGCGGTAAGCACTAAAGATAGACTAAGGATAAAGAGGATTCGGCGAAACATGTGGACTCACTTTCGCATCCATGCAGGACAGCAGGTTGATCCTGTTTCGAGAGGCTTGATCTCGCCTGATAATACGCTCGCAATGGACACAGTCATTCTACCATTTATGACTACATTGAAAGCCAAAGTGTTCCCGTCTGGCGACCAGAACGGAGTCTCGGCGCGTCCTTCGGAAAATTTTGTGATTTGATTCAACTTTCTGCTTACAAGATCAACAATATAAATATTACTGATTAAAGCATCGCTTGATTGATTTGCCTTTTCATCTTGCGGATTCTCGCGCATCACAAAAGCGATTCGTTTTCCATCTGGTGACCAATTCGCGGAATAACCATGACCTGCATCTGCATTTGCAAGTTTATGCACGTCGGCGCCATCCGAATCCATAACCCACAACTCCCCTACTGTGAACGGAATCTGCGAATCGGGAATCTTGATAAACGCAATTTGTTTTCCATCAGGAGAAAAACGTGCAAAGGAAATGTAGTTGAATTTATCCGCATACAACTGTCGGACAATTTTTCCATCACGCTGCGCCAGCCAGATCTCACTGCCTGAGCCAAGTCCGCGTGAGAACGTGAAAGTAAAGTCTTTGCTGTCCGGCTTTGATGTAAGATCGTATGTGAATGCAGTGATCGAAATAAAAGTTTGTGTTCCATCGGGCGCTATACGTACGATATGGGAGTTCCCCAATGAATCTACTTTAAGATATGCAGCTTTGCCGTCACTCGTCCACGCGAGGAAGTGACTGTCAGTGTCAGTAACAGGTTGAGTTGTTAAACCAGACTCGGTATCAAGAAAAAGAATCGTTTGCCCGTTGGGACAGTTCAACTCGATCATCAAATATTTTCCTAGTGGAGCTGGGAAGGTGTTGTTGAGTCCGCAACTTGGAGGGATAGAAAAGGGAATCTCTTTGACAGGTTTCAAATCTGCTGAATATTCAATGAAGGTATGTGGGTCGAAACGATAGATGAGGAGCGATATTTGAGGCGGAGGTGTGGGAGTGGATGAACAAGAAAGAAGAAAGATGAAAGAGAACAGAACACAGAGAGCAGAAGGCAATCGCTTGAAGAACATATGCGTATTATACAAGTGAGAGAGTTATAATCATCAACAATCACAAATCCAAAACCATAAATTGGAATTCAAATCATGCATATACTTGTAACCAACGATGACGGCGTACAAGCGCCGGGACTGCTTGCACTCGCACAGGAAATGCGCAAACTTGGTAAGGTGACAGTCTTTGCGCCGGATAAAAATTGGTCGGCTTCCGGGCATGTGAAAACGCTCGACAAGCCGCTACGCGTGCGAGAAACAGTATTGGCAGATGGCTCTTCCGCCTTCACATCGGATGGCGCGCCTTCGGATTGTGTGGCACTTCCATTATTGGGATTAGTGGATGAAGAAGTTGACCTAGTCGTCTCGGGTATTAACCCGAACGCCAACATCGGACACGATGTCACTTATTCGGGCACGGTCACGGCCGCTATGGAAGCGGTTATCACGGGCGTGCGCGGCATCGCTGTTTCATTGGATTCGCCCGAAGGACACACAGGTCCCTTGGATTATTCCACATCCGCCATCGTAGGCAGACGTGTCGCAGAGCAAGTCATCGCGGATGGGTTGCCTGAGGGCGTTGTACTGAATGTCAACGTCCCTTATTTGAAAGAAAATGAACTCAAAGGCTATATGATTACGCGCCAGGGATTGCGCGTCTATCGTGATGCCTTGGACTCGCGCCTAGACCCGCGCGGCAAACCTTATTATTGGATTGGAGGCGACTTCCCCACTGGCGTGGATGAACCCGGCACGGATTTCGGCGCGTTGCGCGCGGGTTATGTATCTGTCACGCCGCTGCAATTGGATCTGACAAATTACAAAGCCATGGATGTGTTGAAGAAGTGGAAGTTCTAGGAAATAATAATGGTACTTTATAAAAAAGTCTTTCCACTTGGTAAAGGTTTATCCTTTTTCGAATACATAACTGCGCTAAGAAAAGCATATTTCCCTAATTACGTTATAACAATTGATAACATACCGTCAACAGAAAATTATCGGGCTCAAATATTTTATACTGCCCCACTCCGGCCATTAGGTTTGTATGGGAGTTACCTTGAACGAATATTATTGAAGGAATGTACAATTCAATATTCAAAAAGTGAAGGACACTTCACCCTTCAAGCATCACCTACGGCAGGGAATTTATTCATCGCTTCATTTCAAGTCTTATCCACAATTCTGCTTTTCGTTTTTGCGATTTTTATGATAGCCACCAATGGCAGTATATCGCTCAACAATATATTCGGTTTCGCAATAGTCATAATTGTCATGTTAGCTCCTTTGACATTGATATATCTTCGAGACAAAAAACTTCTTGATAAAATTGGTTGTTTGGGAACTGAACTTGAAAAGAGTAATTAAAGGAAAACCTCATGCCCTACCTCGCTTCAGACTCCCGTTACAACTCCATGCCCTACAACCGCACCGGCAACAGCGAACTCAAACTTCCGCAGATCTCGCTACGCTGGTGGTATAACTTTGGCAACATTCAATCGAAAGGATAATATGGGCTTCCTCAAAAACCTCTTCGGCGGCACCCCCGCCCAACCTGAAAAACATTACTATACGTTCAGCGTCAAATGCAGGCGCTGCGGTGAGATCATCGAGGGGCGCGTAGATTTGGACAACGACCTGAGTCTCAACGATACAGGTGATGGCTACATTGTCCGCAAGGGACTGATCGGTGGGAATCGCTGTTTTCAACAGATCGAAGTCGAAATGAACTTCACGTCCACACGTGAGTTGATCGATCAGCAAATCCAAGGCGGAACATTTGTGGAATAAGAGGTGATTTTATGCGTTACACAACTCCCCCCAACCAACAAGCTTATTATGAACAAGTCTGGGAGCTGGTCCGTCAGATCCCGCGCGGGAAGGTGGCGGCGTATGGGCAAATCGCATTGATGCTACCTATACCCAATGGTGTTGAGTTTGAGGCGTATAAGGCTTTTGGTCCGCGTTGGGTAGGCGGCGCGATGGCGGCTTGTCCCGATGATGTGCCGTGGCAGCGTGTCATCAATTCGCAGGGCAAGATCAGTCCACGACCGGGTGGGGCGGAGAAACAGCGTCTATTGCTGGAGCAGGAAGGAGTGGAGTTCGATGCGAAGGATCGCGTCGATTTTAAGAAGTATGGGTGGAAAGGTCTCAGTGATGGGGACATTGTAGAACCACAACAACCAAGTTTGTTCTAGCAATCCAACCTGGCATCAGTGCTATACTAACCATGGAAATTAATGTTTCTAGTCGCAAACCATAATTTAATTCAGGACGGTTCTTATGGATATTTATCTTGCAACCGAACATGCCTATCACTTTATTCCGCAATTCAGCGTGGATGTGGCGCGCGATCGGGTGGAGCTCAAGAAGATGAGTCTGATCGCGGGCGTGTTGGGATCCTTATTCTCACGCTCCAAACCAGAAGAGCTTCAACTGGTGACAGTGGAAAACCGCGTCGAGCCATTCTGGTTGCTGGAGGCTTCATCCCGCACTTCGTATGACCGCGCCCGAACTTATACAGTACCTGCCAGCGGTGCCGAAGTAAAAAGCGTAACAGTTGTGGGACAGGATTTGCCTACTGTACCTCAACCAAAGGGCGGACATGCTTTCATCCTCACAGGTGTCGAGCACTGTCTACAGGAACTTCAAACCCGACAGACGTTCGATGGTATTACGGGTAACAAGGTGGATTTCTTGAAGTATGCTGGCGTTGCAAAAACCGAAATTGCCGATGTCACTGCATTTGCGCCTGAAGGTGTACTGGTTGTTCCTCCACAAGTGAAAGCCAATGCTGTGGTGCGGCAGGTGACTGCTGAAGTTGTTCAACCCGTGGAAAACGTTCAAACGATTCACGAGGAACGTGTTGATATCCAAACGATTGACCTGAACTTTCGTCCCATCTACGCCTTCGAATACGAATGGACTACGAAAAACAAAAAGGTGGTGATTGAGTTTGATCCGCTGACCGGTGAAATGCACACAGGTGGAAAAAGGTGGAGTGACCAGATCAAAGGACTTCTCACGCGCGATCTTTTGTTCGATGTCACTGCGGATGCTTTTGGAACGCTTGTCCCTGGTGGCAGCATTGCCGTAAAGTTGGTCAAAGCAGTTGTAGATCGAAAGAAATAGGCGATCAGATTTTGGTCAAAAGGATTGGGTGAAGCGGATCAGCCGAGGCAGGAGACAGTATTCTAACAACAGATGAATAGCAATCATGTTTATGTACTCATTCATAGCCCACTGGTCGGTCCGCTAACATGGGTATTGGTTACCGACCAAATGCGGCAACACGGTTTGGATATGATCGTTCCCATTTTGAAAGATTCATCTGATTCAAAAGAACCATTTTGGGAACAGCACGCTGCATCCGTTTCACAAGCGCTTGCAAATATTCCAAAAGATATTCCTATCACGCTCGTAGCTCACAGCGGCGCAGGACCATTGTTGCCTGCCATAAGAAAATCCTTCGCGAATCCCATCAATGCCTATGTGTTCGTAGATGCAGGCATTCCACGCGATCGTGCAACCCGACTCGATTTGATGAAATCAGAAAACCCTGAGTGGGCGGAGCAACTTCAAGCTGAGCTTGAGCGCGGTGAACGTTTCCCAAATTGGAGCAGTAACGACCTGCGTGAAATTATCCCCAATGAAAATTTGCGCAAGCAATTGGTTGCCGAGATTCATCCACGCGCGTTGGACTTCTTTACAGAATCTATCCCCGTATTTCAAGGCTGGCCCGACACACCTTGCATTTACATCTTGTTTAGCGCGCCCTATGTTAGAGCAGAAATTCAAGCGCGGCAGGCGGGTTGGAAGACATACAAGTTGGATGGGGGACACTTCCACATGCTGGTTGACGCATCGGCAGTGGCGGATATGATCGTTGAAGCCACACAATAAAGACTAGCGCGTCAACTCAACTACCAACGTATCCAAAGCCAGATCCAAAGTGAGCTGACTTGTTTTAACTCCCTCATCAATCTTCAATAACTTGCGATAAATACTTTCGAGCGATTCAATGGAAAAGCATGCGGCTTGTTGTGTGGTCTTCTCCGCTACAAACGGATGTACGCCCAACGCCCGCGCCACATCGTCCTTATTACCACGCCCATCCAAAATTTCACGGGTTTGAATGAGCAAACGGAATTGTCGTACGACCATTCCCCACAACGAAAACAGATCTTCGCTCTCCAACAAACGATGCAATAAATGCTGTGCGGATTTGCCGTTGCCGTTGGATAACGCGTCCACAAAATCAAACACGGATTGCTGTGACGTGACAATACAAACCGCTTCCACATCTTGACTGGTAACAGGTCGCGCCCAATTGACATATGCCAGCAACTTGGAAATTTCCATCCCCGCCTGACGTGTGTCCACACCAACCATATCTTTCAACATCTCAGCAGCGCGTGGTTCGATCTGCCCCTCCTGTTTCTTGGTCTCGTTGACGATCCAGCCTGTCATCTCTTTCAAGCGCGGAAGCATATAGGCCTTGGTCTGAATTAATTTTTCATTCTTCTCTGCCCATTTCACCAACCAATGCTTTTCAGCATCGCGCGGCTCAACAGATTCATACATCACAATGCGAGTTGTATCGGGTGCTTTCTCAAGATATTCAAAAAAAATCTTGCGCGTGGACGCGTTGTTATATTTCGTGGATGGGTTTGCCAAATAGACCAACCGCCGCTTGGCAAGGAACGGCATGGCATTGACGGCGTTATTCAAGTCCATATCGCTCATGGTGCGTGCATCGAGGCGTGCGGTGTTCATGTCCGCGCTGGTGGGGTCAGTGAAATCAGATTCGAAGTCTTTAACTTTAAGTCTGCGGGTAATGGCGAATTCGTCGGTTCCGAAGAGGAAGAAAATGTTGGGCATGATAATAACGTAGGGGCGAAGCATGCTTCGCCCCTACAAGGTTATTTAGTGATAATGCGATGAACGCCTTTGCGGATGAATCGGATATCCACGATCTGCATGTTGCCCATGTCCGCTTCGGTGGTAATGTATTTCTGAAGCCAGGGACCAAGCGGTTTGCTGAGTAGATATCCGAAGACGGCAAATGTCAAAGCGAGAGGGATGAGCATGAGTCGCCAACGGATAGATTTGACCCCTCGCAGCGGCGCCCAGGCAAAAGTCGCAGAGAGAGCTGCAGTAGTCGCCAAGTTTGTGCCGCAACCTTCATGAACAGCGAGTCCGCTTTCACCCGCGCGAAGTCGCGTCAGCGCTTCATGTGCGGCAGTTGTTATATCTTCAAGTTGAAGGTCACCTAGCAGAAAAAAGCCGGTCGGGTTAGAATGTCCCGCCATGGAAATTTGATGCGTGCGCGCAAGCACATGCAGCGTGGCATGTTCGAGCGCGTGGTTACGCCGTGTTTCGAGAATAAGAGGGAGATCGAGTAGCATGTGATGATTATACCTTGCGCATCTTATTGATTGGCGTTTTCCAATTTGCGATAGGTTTCCAACAGGCTGATCAAAATCTCGTCAGTGAAGGTGTGCATCTTGGTATACATCTCGGTAGCGCGCTTGGACGAAACATGGGCTTCGGTATACACTTTGTTGACTGATTCCATCAAGGTATCACGGAAGAATAAAAAGGCTTTGGCGGCATCCACATAACTCAAGTTGTATCTGCGCGCTCGCGATGCATATTCATAACCGATCGCGTAGGCCTCGGTCGCAGCCGCCTCCCCGTTCGTGGCAATGTACGTGGTGAGACCTTGAAACAACGAACGTGAACTCATGCGATATTGTTTGCGGGCTTCCTCATCCAATTTTTGATACCAGGATTCCGCTTCGAGACGTCCCTCTGAAATATGCATGCGGACGTTCTTCACCACTTCATTCATCATCCCCTCGGGCTCCAACGCTTCTTCCTTAGGCTGTGAGTTGGTCTCTGACCAAAGGAGGATTTCTCCGCGCTTATAGCGACGATGCCCGCCCTGGGTCTTGTGGACAGGCAGCGCGCCCTTATCGGACCAAAGCCTTACAGTACTTGGATGTACACCAAGTAGTTTCGCTGCATCACTGAGGGAAAGCCATTCGTCAGTCATTACCATGGAAGTATAAACGCAATTGCGGTCAATGCAACAGCAACAAGGAATGCTTTCATGATCACTTTTTGTGCCTGACGCCGAACTTGTTTTAATTCGGCATCGTCTTCGATCTTTTCTTCTGTTTCACCAAATTTGCGCAGACCGCGCGAAGAGAGACTTACTCAGGTTTTATCTTTCGCTTGAAAGTAGCCTGTTGCCGATGCCCAGAACATCAAGAGCAGCGGCAAACGCCAGAAATGATTCAAGCCAAACGCCATCAACACGCCAAGAATAGCTAGTGTGATCACAAATTGTTTGATGCCATATCTCAAACGCTTCTGTCGTTCAGCGGGGCTGATGTTGGCAATACAAACTTCACCTACCTCCTCATCTTTTTGAGGAGATGAATTCAAACCAAATTTTGCGAAGTAAACTGAATTGTTCATTGTCATGATTCTTATTCCGCAGCAAGTGCGACCTTATCTACAAAGGATGGTTCGTGCGCCTGTTTTTGAAACGCATTGACATCAATGCGTGAGAGCATGATCGCAGCGATGAACAACAAAATTCCTTCGATGACGAACACAACAAGGTAGCCAGTCAATGCAGAACCGGTGGCACGTTTCAACACATCAAACACAACACCAGCCAGCATATTTCCAGTCAGACGTGATAACGCGTTCGAAAAGCCCCAGGCGCCGATGTAAAGTCCTACCAAGCCCGGGACTGTGAAATCAAACATCAACGAAAGATTCGCAACGGTGCAGAGTCCCGTGCCCAAGCCAAGGACAGTAATACCAATATAGAAAACTTCTTTGTTGGCGATGATACCGCTCACCACGATAATGATGAATCCGATCAGTGAGCCAATATTCCCAACTTGCGCGACAATTCGTTTGGAGATGCGTCCCTCCAACAGACCCGCGACGATGATAGAGAG
>Ga0209131_1000653_pt1 | contig 24575 bp, 24 predicted proteins | sample GraSoi_2013_40cm_FD_185826 | JGI IMG/M metagenome (GOLD analysis project Ga0209131, IMG submission 185826) | Grasslands soil microbial communities from the Angelo Coastal Reserve, California, USA - Sample 9_17_2013_40cm (SPAdes) (version 2) | ecosystem: Environmental > Terrestrial > Soil >... | reverse complement strand
AGTCGCTGCTGATGATGGGCGACCGGGCAATACCCAACAGTCCGAACGACAGATCGCGCGCGCCGGAGATGGGGTCCATGCGCACCAGCACAGCCCGTCCCATACCCGCCCCCATCCCGCCGACGAGAAGCCGCCCTTGGGCATCCTCTTCGAGGACGGACGCCTCGTCGCGGCTGAGAAACAGGAGATCCTCGACCACCTTCCCGCCGCTACCGAAATTGACGTCGAGCGCTCCGGTCGGCGTGAGCTTCGCCACCATCATGTTGCGACTCTCCAGGTCATACGCGCTGACGGTGCTCATCCACCCGGCGACAAGCAGGCTGCCGTCCGCGCGTAGTTTCAAAGTGCGGATTCCCACGCCCGGCGCCGACAGTCGCGTACTCCCGTTCTGCCCGAAATTCGGATCGCCGTTGCCGCGCGAATCGAAGCGAATGACGGTGTCGCTCGTCGCCACCACCACGCCGCCATCCGGCGTTTCCGCGATTCCCGTGATGTCTCCGGAAACATTCCAGAGCTGAAGGAAGTTATATGGCGAGCCCTGCGCGAAGTCGCGATCGATCGTGCCGTCGGCGCGAATGCGCGCCACGCTGGGATTGAAGTGCTCCATGCCGAATGCCACGAAAAATCCGCCCATCGCGCTGGGCGCGACCGCAGTCGCCGTCGCACCCAACCCGTAGCTCGTCGAAGTGTCGATCACAATCCAGCCGTTGCGGCCGAAAGTAACGTCGACGCTGCCGTCACGATTGACGCGTCCGACGACGGGCTTCGGGAGAGGGTTATCCGCTTCGCGCACGTCGCCAGTGATCAACAACTTGCCGTCGGCTTGGAGAGCGGTGGCGTTTATCTTGGTGGAGAAGGTCGCCCGCGGGATCGCAATCCTTGCAATTCCGCCCGAGCCAAAGGCGGGATCGAGTTCTCCTGCGGCGGCGTGAGTCTGCGTGTGCAAAGCGAAACAGCAGGCCGCGACGAACGCCGCGGCAATGGAACGATGCTTCAAAGGACCTCCGGTAGAGAAAGTTGACGTTTCGTGTTCGCCGCTTCGAGTTGAAGTCGTCGACACGTTCACGATGTGCGTGTGTTGCCGATGCGCTCTCGCACGGAACCTACCTGCGCACGTGAGGACGCGCAAGAAGTTTGTGCGCGTCGCGCACGAAGTCGTCGTGAATCGGCGACGATCGCGCACGAGTCGTGCACAAGACGGTCAACGTGTGACGTCTTGCGGCGATGGCCTTGCAGAAATTTCTACCGAGCATCCAAAGAAATGCAGCGGAGCATTGATGTCGACGAAGCCGAGTAGCAGTCCGGCGGTGACTCGGCGCGGAGTCCCCGAATTCGTACAGCCTGCGGGTGGCGTTTTCGGCGTGATGAAGCTGAAGAACATGTACGGCCGGCAGGTGCGCGGCGTCGAGCGCAGCACCTTCGTGATCGACCGCGAAGGACGCATCGTGAAGGAGTGGCGCGGCGTGAAAGTCCCCGGTCACGCCCAGGACGTGCTGGACTTTCTTCGCTCCGGCCCGCTCTAGGCGTTTCTCTATGTGATACGGCAGGAGGGGCCCGAAAAAGCCCTTGTTTCGGGGAATCATCGCCATAGCTTGCGTTTCTCAAGCTTTTTGTTCACTATGGGTTGTGCTTATGCGACATGCACCATCCAACTGGCCCGCAGCCTCCCCGCTGCGGGCTTTTTGTTTTTCAACCCCTCGAAAAGCCTGATTGATGCCCAACGATCCCCTGAGAGACTCCTCCGCAAGGCAAGATCGCCAGGAGGAAACGCCCGGTTACGACTCGCGCGTGGAGGTGCCGATGCAACGCAGACGTGAACGTGAAGCCAGCCGCGCCGCGAAAGCGGCGACGACGAAGCTCTTCGTGCTCGACACGAACGTGCTCATGCACGATCCGACGAGCCTCTTCCGGTTCGAGGAGCACGACGTGTTCCTGCCGATGGTCACGCTGGAAGAGCTGGACGACAACAAGAAAGGCATGAGCGAGGTCGCGCGCAACGCGCGCCAGGCCTCCCGTTTCCTGGACGAGATCGTGCGCCAGGAGGGCGACATCGAGGCCGGCTATTCGCTGAAAGTGAGAAGCAGCGGCGAAGCCACGGGCAGCCTCTTCCTGCAGACGCATTCAGTCGCCGTCGACATCCCGGAGTCGGTCGCCTCGCAGAAGGCCGACAACGTGATCCTCGGTGTCGCGAGCTACCTCAAGCAGAAGTTTCCGAAGCGCGACGTGGTGCTGGTGTCCAAGGACATCAACATGCGAATCAAGGCGCATGCGCTCGGGATCTCCGCGGAGGACTACTTCAACGACAAGGTCCTCGAGGACACCGACCTCCTCTACACCGGCATCCTCGAGCTGCCGCAGGACTTCTGGGACAAGCACGGCAAGGACGTGGAGAGCTGGCAGGAGCATGGCCGCACGCTCTATCGCGTGAAAGGCCCGCTGGTCCCGTCGATGCTGGTGAACCAGTTCGTCTATCACGAGGGCGACCGGCCCTTCCTCGCGATCGTGAAGGAGCTGCGCGGCAAGACCGCGGTGCTCCAGACGCTCAAGGACTTCTCCCATCACAAGAACAACGTGTGGGGCATCACGGCGAGGAACCGCGAGCAGAACTTCGCGCTGAACCTGCTCATGGATCCCGAGGTCGACTTCGTGACGCTTCTCGGCCAGGCGGGAACGGGCAAGACGCTCCTCACGCTCGCCGCCGGCCTCATGCAGACGCTGGACTACAAGGTCTATAGCGAGATCATCATGACGCGCGTCACCGTCCCGGTCGGCGAGGACATCGGCTTCCTTCCGGGTACCGAGGAGGAAAAGATGACGCCGTGGATGGGCGCGCTCGAGGACAACCTCGACGTTCTCATGCGCACCGACGACGAGGCGGGAGACTGGGGCCGTGCCGCCACGGCCGATCTCATCCGCAATCGCATCAAGGTGAAGTCGCTCAACTTCATGCGCGGACGCACCTTCATCAACAAGTACCTCATCATCGACGAGGCGCAGAACCTCACGCCCAAGCAGATGAAGACGCTCATCACGCGCGCCGGCCCTGGCACAAAGGTGGTTTGCCTGGGCAACATCGCGCAGATCGACACGCCGTACCTCACCGAAGGATCGTCCGGGCTCACCTACGTGGTGGATCGATTCAAGGGCTGGAACCACTCCGGCCACGTGACGCTCATGCGCGGAGAGCGCTCGCGCCTCGCGGATCACGCCGCGGAGATTCTCTAGCGCACGACGGTTTTCGGCTTCGCCTTTCGACCAGGTGCCGCTGGCGGCACGAAGCCGGCGACGCGGCACTGCCACGCATCGATCCGCTTGCCGTTGTCGAAGCGGGTCACGGTGCACACGATGGCTTGCCCGGAATCGATCAAGGCTGCGACGCGCTCGCGAACCGTCGAAAGGGACACGCCCATCTCCTTGGCGACCTCCAGGTCGAGTCGCTGACCATGTTTCTTCAGGTACTGCAGGGTATCCATCACGAGGCATGTCCATGAAAGGGCCAGTAGTTTAACAGGACCTCGGTCGCTTAGCGATGATCCTCGATGACGCCGTACACCGGCCACGCGACCGAAATCCCATGGAAACATGACGCTTTAGGGGATCGACAGGGACGCCACCCTCCCTTCAAACTGCGGTTCGCGAAAGGGGGAGGCATGAAACGTTCATTCAGCTTGCTGCTGCTGGCGGCCCCATGGGTTGCGAACGCCGGCGAGGATGCCCAGCTTCGAGAGCAGGTGGGCAAGCTCTTCGGAAAGATCGAGGCGGTGGCCGCTGCCCGCGTCGACACACCGGAGGCGAGGCTCGGCCGCGCCCTCTTCTGGGACGAACGCGCCTCCCTCGACGGCAAGACCGCGTGCGCGAGCTGCCATCCGGCGAACGATTTCGGCGCGGACCGACGGCGCTTCTCGCCCGACGCGCGCGGTGAGCTCACATCGCGCAACTCGCCCACGATCTTCAACGCGATGCCGTTGCCGGGCTTGCGCTGGCTATCGGACCGCAAGACGGGTGCCGACCAGGCCGAAGGCTCGTTGACGGGATCGCTCGGATTCAAGAGCAAGGACGACGCCGTCGCGAAGCTCGTGGAGCTGAAGTACCACGACCAGTTCAAGGCGGCATATCCCGACGAGGCCAACGCGCTCAACGCGAAGAATTACGGCCGCGCGCTGCAGGCGTACCAGGCCACGCTGATGACCCCATCGGCATTCGATGCGTTCCTCGCGGGAAACGACCGCGCCATGACGGAACGCCAGAAGGCGGGGCTTCGCGCCTTCATCGCAACCGGCTGCGCCGCCTGCCACAACGGGCCGTACGTCGGCGGCACCCAGCTGCAGAAGTTCGGGCTGACGAAGGACTACTGGACGGAGACCGGAGCCGCCAAGCCCGACCCCGGACGCTTCTCGATGACGAAGAAGGACGAGGACAAGTACGTCTTCCGCGTGCCGTCGCTACGCAATGTGGCGCGCACTGCGCCCTACTTCCACGACGGCTCGGTCGATACGCTCGATCGCGCGGTGAAGGTGATGGCGACGGTGCAGCTCGGCAAGACGCTGGACGACGACACCGTCTCGCTCATCACCTCGTTCCTCGAAGCGCTCACGGGCGAAGTGCCCGGGCACTACGCCCCGCCGCGCTAGCTAGGCGTCCTTGGGCTGTGGGACGATGCGCAGGTACGGACGCGCCGCGTTTCCAGTTCACGGGCGTGGCCACCTTGTGCTTCGCGGTGAGCTGAATGGAGTCGAGTAGGCGCAGGACCTCGTCGAAATTGCGGCCGGTGCTCATCGGATAGACGAGCATCGCCTTCACCTTCTTGTCCGGACCGATCATGAAGACCGTGCGCACCGTCGCGTTGTCCGCGGCTGTGCGTCCCTTCGACGTATCGCCGGCGTTCGGATGCAACATGCCGTAGAGCTTTGCCACCGAAAGGTCGCTGTCGCCGATCAGCGGGTAGGTGACCTTGCAGTTTTGGGTCTCCTCGATGTCCTTCACCCAATGCTCATGGTCGCTTACCGGATCGATCGAAACGCCGAGGATCTTCGTGTTGCGCTTGTCGAACTCGGGCTTGAGCTTGGCCATGTAGCCGAGCTCGGTCGTGCAGATCGGCGTGAAGTCCTTCGGGTGCGAGAAGAGGATGGCCCAGCCATCGCCCATCCACTCGTGGAAGCGGATGCGGCCTTGCGTGGTGTCCGCGGTGAAATCGGGGGCGGTATCGCCGATGCCCAGTGTGTTCATGATGGTCTCCTTGCGGTGTAGTTGCGGTGCGCAGTGAATTCCGGATTGCTGCCGTAGACCTGCAACGTGACCGACGGCGCGGCCGTGTCGTTGTGCAGGCTGTGGATATCGCCCGAGGCAATTGACACGATAGTAGCCGAATCGATGGCTTCCTCGCCGTCGGCTTCCACTTCGCCGGCGCCCGCGCGCCGCCAGCGGCGATTCGTCTCGTGGCCGTCTAGCCCGGCAACCAACGCCCAGGTGCCGTGGTCATGCGGCGCCGTGTGCCGCCCGGCAGCGAGCGTGACAACGAGAACGAGCAGCGAATGGTCGGGCTCCTCATGGAGCTTGTGGCGCGAGAACGGATCGTCCACCGATTCGGGTGGCGCCATCATGTAGCTTCGCAGCCAGTTGTGCTTCATGAGCATCAGGCGGCTCGCGAGTTCTCCGGCTTCCGCGAGGAGCGCACGTTCATCCAACCCGCGCGACTTCAAATCGCGCAAGTCGGTGACGAATTCCTTGACGGTGTAGCCGGTATCGCACATGCGGCGCCTCCGCTAGGCGCTGGCGCGGGCCCCCGCCCTCGCGCGTTGGAAGAATTCGCCGAACACCGAGATGGCGCGGTCTATTCCCGCCGCGTCCACGTCGAGGTGTGTGACGAGCCGCATCTTGACGCCGCCCAATGTGACGATGCCGTTGCTGTCGAGGTGCTGCTTGAGCGCCGCCGCGGATTCCTTCGGGACGGCAGCGAACACCATGTTGGTCTGGACAGGATCGACCTTGAGACCCAGCGCCGCGAGTCCTTTCGCCAGGCGCTCCGCGTTCGCATGGTCTTCGGCGAGGCGATCGACGTTGTGCTCGATGGCGTACAGTCCCGCCGCCGCGAGGATCCCGACTTGCCGCATGGTGCCGCCCAGCATCTTGCGGATGCGCCGTGCGCGATCGATCACGTCCTTCTTGCCGACGAGAACCGTGCCCGCGGGGGTGCCGAGTCCCTTCGACAGGCACACCGACACCGTGTCGAATCCGGCGCACAGATCCTTCACCGGCATGCCGAGCCTCACCGATGCGTTGAAGACGCGCGCCCCGTCGAGGTGCGTCGCGAGCCCGTGCCGCCGCGCGAGCGCGATGGCATCGGACATGTACGAACGCGAGATCACCTTGCCGCCGATCGTGTTCTCCAGCGCGAGGAGCTTCGTGATCGCGTAGTGCGAATCGTCAGGCTTGATAGCGGCCTCGACTTCGACGAGATCGAGTGTGCCGTCCGGCCTGTTGGTGAGCGGCTGCGGCTGGATCGAGCCGAGCACCGCGGCGCCGCCGGCCTCGTGGCAATACGTGTGTGCATCCTGCCCGAGGATCACTTCCTCGCCGCGCTGGCAATGCGCCATCACCGCCGCGAGGTTCGACTGCGTCCCCGAGGGAAGGAAGAGTCCCGCCTGCATGCCGAAGCGGGCCGCGGCGACTTCCTGTAGCTTGTTTACGGTGGGATCGTCGCCGAAGACATCGTCTCCCACCTCGGCGCGCGCCATCGCCTCACGCATCGCGGGCGACGGCTTCGTGACGGTATCGCTTCTCAGGTCGATGGGTTTCACTCACACATTCTAATATTTTCCGACCACTCCATGGAGGGACTCACTTTGAAACGATCCACCCTGGCCCTCGCGGCCCTGCTCGCCTGCACCGCCGTCCACGCCGACTACGACGCGAAGATGGAGGCCCAGGAGGCGGCGCAGCGCAAGGCGGCCGCGGCCGCCGAGGCCAAGCGCAAGGCCGACGCGCAGAAGCAGTTCGACGCCGCGCAACAGAAAGGAATGCGGGAAGCGCTCGGCAAGGAAGCCGAGGGCAAGTCCGATGCCGAGGTGAAGAAGATCTACGACGCGAAGATTGCCGGCTACAAGGCCGAGGCGAAAAAGGTCCAGGGCGGCGGGACACCCACCGGGGTGCCCGAATCGGACATGGCCAAGGGCAACGCGCAGGTGAAGTCGATGACAGGCAAATCCATGCAGGACATCCAGAAGATGACGCCCGCCGAGCAGGAAGCGTTCGCCAAGCAGATGGAGAAGCAGTACGGCGGAGCGGCGAAGTAGCGCCTAGCGCAGGCCGTCGTTGAATTTCTCGAGGGCCGCGCTTCCCGGGCAGAGCTCGCGCTCGTTCAGCGTGTTGAGCGGCGCGGGCACGGTGTTCAGCGCGCCGTGCAGGTCGCGCGGCTTGTGGTTCACGTACAGCAGTCCCGTCACGATCTCTCCCACCGCGTAGCGTGATTGAACGTAGGTCATGGCGGCGATGCGGTCCGAAGCGTCGTAGTTGTCGTGCAGCTTGCGCAACACGATTGTCGAGCCGTCGTGCTGCTGGACCTGCTGTACCGTCCCGGGCTCGTACTGGGTCGTGATTTCCTTGTGCACGGTGATGACATCGAGGCTGTTGACCGCCTCGTTGTGCTCGCGCACGTAGTCATAGCTCTTGGTGGAGCCTTCGTGGTTGTTGAATGCCACACAGGGGGAAACCACGTCGATGAAGGCCGCGCCCTCGTGCGTAAGTGCGCCCTTGATGAGCGGCGTGAGCTGATGCTTGTCGCCCGAGAAGCTGCGCGCGACATACGTGGCGCCGAGCTGCAACGCCATGAGCACGAGATCGATGCCCTCGTCCGTGTTGATTGCGCCACGTTTCGCCTTCGAGCCGCGGTCGGCAGTGGCCGAGAACTGGCCCTTCGTGAGGCCGTACACCCCGTTGTTCTCGACGATGTAGGTCATGTTCACGCCGCGCCGCATCACGTGCGCGAACTGGCCGATGCCGATGGATGCAGAATCGCCGTCGCCCGAGACACCGAGATAGATGAGGTCACGATTGGCGAGGTTGGCGCCCGTGAGCACCGACGGCATGCGCCCGTGCACGCTGTTGAATCCGTGCGACTTGTCGAGAAAGTACGTGGGCGTCTTGGAAGAGCAGCCGATGCCGGAGAGCTTCGCCACGCGGTGCGGCTGGATCGCGAGCTCCCAGCATGCCTGGATGATCGCCGCGCTGATGGAATCGTGGCCGCAGCCTGCGCAGAGCGTGGAGATCGCGCCCTCGTAGTCGCGCCGGGTGAGGCCCAGCGAGTTCTTCGGCAGGTCGGGATGGTGAAGCTTCGGCTTCGTGAGATAGGTCATTGCTCGCCGCTCCTCAACGGACGGCTACAGAATCGCACGCCCTCATGGTACCAGCCGCTCTCCACCATCAGCGCCTCGGTATTGTCATCAACGACCCAGCGATGGTTGAGGTCCGGCTGGAGGTTGTTGAACCTGCGCACGGGTATCAAGCCGTTGGAGCAGGCTCCTCGTACGGGTGGCACCGCGTAGAACTCGTTTTCCGCCTCGAGGATCCAACCCGGATCTCGCTTGAGGATGTCGCACTCGAAGCCCTGCAACACGAGAACGCGCGTCCGTAGCCCGGTTTCCGCCCTCGGCCAAAAGCGGCAGCTGCCGACTGCACCTACGGGCGCGTCATCGGCGCGCCAACCACCCCATTTGACTCCGGTGCGCCGCGCATTGCCGGGTTCCATGCGGTAGTCCTGCGACAGCGCCTCGCCGTCCAGCGAGGTCAGCCAATAGCGACTACCTTCATATTGGTATTCCATCACCACGGGATCCGGGACTGACGTGGGAACGCCACGAAAGAGCTGATTGTTGTTGATGACATACACAGTGCCGGGCTCGGCCGTGCTCGGAAACAGACCCCGGAAGACGACCGGATGCGAGAGGTCGAAAGGACCGCCCGGGTAGGAAACCGTCTGCCATGTATCACCGCCATCGTCGCTGCGGCGCAGGGCGTATCCCACGTTGTCGACGAACTCCGGCCCGAGCCACAGTGTGCGGGTGTGAAGAGGATCGATGACGGGGGGCCCTGCCACGAAACGCGATTGGAAGATCTCTCGCCAGGTCGCGCCCGCGTCGTCGCTGCGCAGCGTCATGAAGTGATTGTTGGAGACATCGTGCGCATTGAAATGGCCGTAGAGAACATTGGCACGCATGGGATCGGGCACGACGGCAGCCAACGGCGGCTGCAGCGCGCCGACGAGCGGCGACCAGGACGCGCCGCGATCGCGGCTTTCCATTACGTGAAGGTCGGGCATGGTCAGGAACAGGCGCGTCGGGTCCGCGGGCGTCGGCCCAGCGACATATGGGAAATTGCCTACGCCGCGATATCCGGCCGGCGCTTGTGGAGAGCTCCAGGTCACGCCGTCGTCGTGAGTCTGGCTGATACCGATGTCGGATACGAACCGACAACCGGGATTGAAGCCGCAAGGAGTTTCGAGTCTTGCGAAGCCGAACACGCCGTGGGCATCGAGCGGATCGGAAGCGAAAGGCTGGATTCCCTCGCCGACCGCGCTCTTCCGGACGAGCGACCACGTTTGCCCGAAATCAGCCGACCTGTACAGCTCGCCATTACGCGCATCCTGGGGAACAGTCCCCGTCCCGAGGGGCCCAGCATGGAAAAACCGGCCGGGTGCGTGGAGATACACGACTCCGGGCAACCCGATGTGGACGAACATCGATTCCACGTAGTTCGCCGGCGGTATGACGGGTGCGTTCCAGGTTCCGCCGTGATCGTTGGTGTACAACACCGCATTGCCCTCAGCGGTGAACGTGCCGAAGATGATGATGCGGCCATCCATCGGATGCGTTCCGACGTCTCGCACACGACCGCCGGGCGGCGTGATGTCCGTCCACGTGTACGACTGCGCCCATGCACCACATGCCGCGATCGAGAGCGCGGCAGCGAACGAGCGAAGCATCACCATCGAACTACCCTCCGGTATTGGCGGCCGTGCGCTTTATTGGCGTCACGTTGAATGCTTTCAGCCGCTGTGAAATCTCCCCGTGGATGAAGCGGGCCGTGATCGGCGTGCCGTCGTAGTGAAGGACCGGCGTGAGCTTGTCGGGTGCGATCATGGCCTCGGTGACGAGCAGCGTTCGCAGCTGCGCATCACGGTTCTGCTCCACCACGAACACATGGTCGTGGTGGTTGATGAAGTCGATGACGACGTCGTGGAACGGGAAGGCGCGCACGCGCATTGCGTCGATCTGCATCGATTCCTCGTCGAGGAGCGCCAGCGCCTCGTCCATCGCCGGCGACGTGGAACCGTAATAGATCACGCCGAATCGCGAAGGTTTCGCCGCCTGGTGCACGACCGGCTTGGGCACGAAGTCCTTGGCGGTCTCGAATTTCTTGAGGAGCCGCTGCATGTTGTCGACGTAGGCGCTGCCCTCCTCCGTGTACCGCGCGTAGCGGTCGCGACTCGTGCCCCGGGTGAAAAAGGATCCGCGTTTCGGGTGCGTGCCCGGATAGGTACGCCATGTGATCCCGTCCGCATCCACATCGAGGTAGCGCCCGAATCGTTTACCGGCCTCGAGATCCGCGTACGAGAGAACTTTGCCGCGGTCGTAGCGGCGCGAGTCGTCCCATTTGAGCGGCTCGCACAAGCGGTCGTTCATGCCGATGTCGAGGTCCGTCAGCACGAAGATCGGCGTCTGCAGGCGATCGGCGAGATCGAAGGCCTGCGCGCAGAACTCGAAGGCCTCGCGGGGATCCTCGGGGAAGAGCATCACGTGCTTCGTGTCGCCGTGCGAAGCGTAGGCGCACGAAAGAAGGTCGGACTGCTGGGTTCGCGTCGGCATCCCGGTCGAGGGACCCGCTCGCTGCACGTCGATGATGACGGCGGGAATCTCGGCGAAGTAGGCGAGGCCGATGAACTCCTGCATGAGCGAGATGCCCGGACCCGAGGTGCACGTGAATGCGCGCGCGCCATTCCACGCGGCGCCGATCACGACGCCGATGGAGGCGAGCTCGTCTTCGGCCTGCACCACCGCGTAACGCGCCTTCTTGGTGTCCGGATCGGTCCTGAACTTGCGACAGTGCTTCGAAAACGCCTCGGCGAGCGATGACGACGGCGTGATCGGATACCACGCGGCGACGGTGGCGCCGCCATAGACGCAACCCAGCGCCGCCGCGTCGTTGCCCTCGATGAAGATGCGGTTGCCCACGCTGTTGGATCGCCGCACCTTGATGGCCGGCGGCTCGAGATGGTCGCGCGCGTAATCGCGGCCCATGTGCAGGGCCTTGATGTTCGGCTCGAGAAGCTTTTCCTTGCCCTTGTACTGCTCGCCGATCAGCTTCTCGCACTCGGCCATGTCGATGTCCAGCAGCGCCGCCAGCGCACCCACATAGATGATGTTCTTGAAGAGCTGGCGCTGGCGCGGATCGCTGTAGGTCGCGTTGCAGATCTCCATCAGCGGCATGCCGATGACGTTGATGTCCTCGCGGAACTTGCTCGGCGGCAACGGTTTGGTCGAATCGTAGAAGAGGTACCCGCCGGCATCGACCTCGGCTACATCCTTCTCCCACGTCTGCGGGTTCATGGCGACCATGAGGTCGACGCCGCCGCCGCGCCGGCCGAGCCAGCCGCGCTCGGATACGCGCACCTCGTACCACGTGGGCAGGCCCTGGATGTTCGACGGGAAGATGTTGCGAGGGCTCACGGGGACGCCCATGCGAAGGATCGCCTTCGCGAAAAGCGCGTTGGCCGACGCGGAGCCGGACCCGTTGACGTTCGCGAACTTGACGACGAAGTCGTTGACCGATGCTATCGCCTGCATATGGGGGGAGATTTTACCCCCGCAGGCGCTTGATTTGCTTGCTTTCCGGGGGAATGACGGCGACGGGCGCCCGGCGGGAACGAGGGGCCTCGTCGAGCCGGAACCGGCCCACCAGGTCCTCGAGGCGCACGGCCTCCTCCTTCAGCTCGACTGATGCCACCGCGGCGTCCTGCACGAGGCTCGCATTCTTCTGCGTGAGGCCCTGCAGCTGGACGACGGCCCTGTTGATGCCATCCACGCCGTTCGACTGCTCGCGCGAAGCGATCGCGATGACGCCGATCAGCTCGTTCGTTTCCTCTACGCCCGCGCTCATGTCGCCCAGCGTGCGGCCGGTCTCGTGCACGAGGCGCGTGCCTTCGTCCACGGCGGAGACCGAGGCCTCGATGAGGCTCTTAATCTCGCGCGCGGCTTCGGCGCTGCGCTGCGCGAGAGCGCGTACTTCCTGCGCCACCACCGCGAAGCCGCGGCCCTGCTCGCCCGCGCGCGCGGCTTCGACCGCCGCGTTGAGCGCGAGGATGTTCGTCTGGAACGCGATGCCGTCGATGACCGTGATGATGTCGCTGATGCGCTTGGCGCTCGCCTCGACCTTGTCCATCGTGGCGGCCGCGCGGGCCGCCACCTCCGCCCCGCCTCGCGCCTTCACGGTCGCGGCCGCCGCGAGCTCGCTCGCCGAGCGAGCGCTGTCCGCGTTCTGCCGCACCGTCGCCGAAAGCTCCTCGATCGAGGCGGCGATCTCCTCGAGCGTGGAGGCCTCGTCCTCCGTGCGCTGGGACAGGTTCACGTTGTCGGCGGCGAGCCGGTCCGCCGCGACGCGCGCGACCGCGGCGCTGCGACTCGCCTGCCCGGCGAGCTCGGAGAGATTCGCGTGCGTCACGCGAAGCGCCTGGTAGAGCTGCCCCATCTGGCCGCGGCCGGCGCGATTGGTAGGTGTGACGGCGTTATCGGGGGGCAGCGAAGCCGCGCGCAGATCCTGCTCCGAGAGGACATGCGCGACCTGGTGGATGTCGTTCCACGCCGAATCCGAGGTGACGAGCACGGCGGCGAGGTAATAGATGGCGATCGCGAGCGCGACGGCTATGGCGATTCCCGCCGCGGTCCATCCCGGCGGATTCGCGATGAGCGCGATCGCTAGCGGGACGGAAAACAGCACGCCAAGCATCACCTGCTTGGTCTTGTTGCGCCCGCTCATCAGGCGGGCCACCGGCGCAAAGACTGCCTTCAAGGCCCTCCTTCCGGAGTCAGACCCTCGTCAGAACTGCTCCCAGTCGTCGTCCGGCGCAGCCACAGCGAGCTGCTTTCCGCGGGGTGCGGAGGGAAGCGTCGTCGATGCCTTTGCCGCGGCGATCACTGCCGCCGCCGCGGGCATCGCCGCTGCCACCGCTTCATCGCTCAGCCGGAACGCGCTGACCGCGCGCACCATCGTCTCGGCGTGCATGCGCATGGCCTGTGCCGCGGCCGCGGACTGCTGCACCGCGGATGCGTTGTGCTGCACGACCTTGTCCATCTCGGTCACGGTCTTGTTCACCTGCTGTACGCCGCGGCTCTGTTCGGCGGAAGCTTCCGCGATCGAGCGCATGAGGTCGCTCACCCGCTTCACGTCGACGACGAGCGCCTCGATGGTGGTGCCCGCCTGTTCGGCGACGCGCGTGCCCGCCTGGACGCGCTCGAGCGAATGCCCGATGAGGCCCTTGATCTCCTTGGCGGCGTCGGCGCTGCGCTGCGCGAGCGCGCGAACTTCCTGCGCCACGACCGCAAACCCGCGCCCCTGCTCGCCCGCACGCGCGGCTTCCACCGCGGCGTTGAGCGCGAGGATGTTGGTCTGGAACGCGATGCCGTCGATGACCGAGATGATGTCGCCGATGCGCTTCGCGCTGTTGTTGATGTCGCCCATGGTGGAGACCATGTTCACGATCTCACCGCCGCCCTGCTCGGCGCGGCTCGAGGCGCCGCGCGCCAGCTCGTCGGCGTGACGGGCGTTCTCGGCGTTCTGCTTCACCGTGCTCGCGAGCTCCTCCATGCTGGCCGCGGTCTCTTCGAGGCTGGAGGCCTGCTCTTCGGTACGTTGGGAAAGATCGGTGGTTCCGGCGGCCACCTGGCTGGACGCCGTGGCCACCGCGTCGGCGGAGCTGCGCACCTGCGCGACCACGTTTCCGAGCGAGGCCTGCATTCTCTCGAGGGACCGAAGCAGCTGCCCCGCCTCGTCCTCGGACTTGGCCTGGATCCGTGACGTGAGGTCGCCCGATGCGATGCGGCCCGCGAATCCGACCGCGGTCTGCATGGGGGCGAGCACCGCGCGGCGGAAGTAGAACCAGAGCGCGACGAGCGTGACGAGCATCGCAGCAGCCATGCCCGCGAGCGCCACGATGTAGCTCTGCTCGGCGCGTTTCACCGCGGCGACGGTGGAACGCGCGCCGAACTCGCCCGCGAGCTTCTGCGCGTCCACCATCAATGCCGTGGGCGCGCGGTCGATACCATTGACGGCCTTGTCGCCCGCGAACGGGTCGGCGCCGCTTTCCTTGAACTTCGCCAAGCCCTGGCGATAACCCTCGCCCGCCGCCTTGTGCGAGGCGATGGTCTTTTCGAGGAGCGCGCGCAGGTCGTCGTGCGGCGTGGCCGAGCGCGCGTCCTTCAGCTCGATCGCGGTGTCGCGCTCGCGGTCCTCGAACGCCTTCCAGTAACGGTTGAGCGCCTCCGGGTCCTTGCCGCGCAGCAGGACGTTCTTCCATTCCTGCACCTGCTGCTTGAACGCGACGGTGGCGCGAAGGATCGAGCTCTGCGCCTCGAAATCCTCGCGGCTGATCCGGTCGAGATCCTGGATCGTTCCGTACACGCGCGTCACGGAGGCGATGCCGACGCCGATGGCAATGGCCATCACGCCGGCCACCAGCACCAATACCTTGAACTGGAGGCTGCGAAACTTCATGGGGATTCTTTACTGGAGTTTGAAGTCGAGCTCGACGTCGACGGTGCGGCCGGCCGCGCCGGGCTCGTAGCGCCATTGTGACAGGGACCGCGTGACCGCGCGATCGAAAATGCGGCGCGGATTTGCTTCGAGGATGTCCACGCGGGTCACTTCGCCGCTCGCGTCGATCGTGAGGCGCGCTTTCACGCGGCCCTTGTCGATGGAAGCGAGCTGCGCCTCGCGGGGAAATTCGGGGTCGACCTTGCTGACCGGGTGCATCTGCGCCGATGCGCCAAGCGACACGAAAAGGGCCGCGGCGGCGAGGGCACGAAAGGCGGATTTGTTCATTGGGATTTGTGTTCTCCTATGCCCGCAGTCTGCCCAAGAATCGCCGCGGAGGATGTGCGATGCGTCACATTTCCCCCCCGGCGGATCCATTACAGCCGTAAGCCTAGAAAAGCTCGACTTTCTTCTCGGCTTTTTCGGGGTCCGGCGCGGCGTCCGGAGGCGCGACAGGGCCGTCCGGCTCCGTCCCCGCGTCCCCGCGTGGGCGAATCGCGCTCTCGGAGTAGGCGCGCACGGCGCGGTAGAGGTCGCGCTGCAGGAGCGCCCGCGTCTCGTGGGACAGGAGCGAAAGCGATTCGGCGCTCGCCACAAGCGTGGGCTTGTGCAGCTGCTCGAGCTTCTGGCGCGTGAGGTCCTGGAACTGCATCGCGACCACGATCTTGTTGATGTCCTTCTGGATATCCACCGAAAGCTCGTTGATGCGCTGCAAGGTGATCTCGATCTGCCGGGTCTGCTCGATGGTGGCGGCGTTGAGCGTCCCGATCTTCGCGTGGGCGAGCTCCACGGCGCGCTTGGCGGCCTCGGCGACCTGGCTGGTGCGCTTGTTGCCCTGGCGCACGTCGTCGCCGATAGCGTCCAGGCCGCTGCGGGTCTTGCGCGTGAGCTCGTGCGCCTCCGAGCTGATGGCGCGGATGCGGTCGGTCATCTCGACGAAGTCCTGGGACTTCAACGACCCCGAGGTCATCTTCACGGAGCTGTCGAGCGCGATGCGCGCGATCTGCGAAGCCATGTTGCGCAGCCCGTCGATGGTGACCTCCATCACGCGCGCGTGCTCCTGCACCCGCTTCTGCAGCTCCGCGATCTCAGCGGCCGCCTCGGAGAAGCGCGTCATGTGCGAGGTGACGTTCACGAGCTGGCTGTCGTAGGCCTTGATGAATTCGGGCAGGGAGAGGATCCCCGTGCCGCCCTCGCCCTTCAGCAGCGACATTGCCGCTTCGGTCTGCTCGTTCGCCTTCGAGACCACGACCCGGAAGCTTGCCGACATGTCCATGACGGCGTCTTCCGTGAGCTTGATCACTTCCTCGACCGAGTCGGTCACCTCCTCCAGCTTCCTGCGGTTCACCTGGGAAGCCGTCTCCCAGCGCTCGAGCATCGTGTCCAGGCCGACCACGACCTGCTGGAAGAGCCGCGTGCGCTTGCGCCACTTGGCCGGATCGTCGCCCGGCGACTGCGCCTCGAGCGCCTCGTCGTCCGCCGTGAGGTCGCGCATGATCAGGGCGAGCGCGGCGAGCGCGGCGATCGGCACGAGGGCGAGCGAGATGAGGATCGCCCACGGCGCGACGAGGGCGGACATCCAGATCCACGGCAGGAAGAGCACCACCACGAGCGCGGCCAGCAGGTGGGGGTGCCGGACGACGAAGCTCGTGTATCGCGTCATGAGGACGGCGCGACGGCCGCGGCTTCGCCGAGCAGGTTCATCTCGGCGGCGGAAAGGAGCTTCTCGATGTCGAGCGCGAGGATCATGCGCTCGCCCTGCGTCGCGACGCCGGCCAGGTAGGAGCTGTCCACCATCGCGCCCAGTTTCGGCGCCTCGCGGATCTCGTTCTCGGCCAATCGCACGACGTCCGATACCGCATCGACGACGGCACCGATGGTGCGGCTCGCGATGCGCAGAACGATCACCACCGTGAGCGAATCGTATGTGGGGTCCGGCATTGCGAACTTCACCCGCAGGTCGATCACGGGAACGATGGTTCCTCGCAGGTTCACCACGCCCTTCAGGTAGTCGGGCGAGCGCGGGATCGGCGTCACCTTCTCGTAGCCGCGGATTTCCTGGACCTTGAGGATGTCCACGCCGTACTCTTCCGAGCCCAGCTTGAACACCAGCATCTCACGTGCGTTGTCTTTCATTCCTTCCCCACCTTAGAACAGCGTAACGCTCTTTCCCGCCAGCATCTCAGACAGCGCGCCTTCGGCGGCCACCAGGCGCTCGGCGAGGGTGGCGAGGAACGCCTCGTCGAAGCGACGCTTGCATTCGGGCGTCGCGAGCCAGAGCACGTCCGGTGCGAACTCCACCACCGTGCAGTCGGTCACGGCCTCGACGCTCGCGAAGCGGCGCGCGGCCGACTTCAACAGGAAAGACGACTCCGCGATGCATTCGCCCGCGCCACGGATGGCGAGCAACGTCCCCTTGCGCGTGATGCGCACCTGGCCGCGCACCACCACGAAGAACGAGTATCCCGGATCGCCCTCGCCCACCAGCGCCATGCCGGAGCGCAGGTCGAACCAGCGGCCCATTGCCGCGGCTTCGCCAAGCGAGGTGTCGTCGAACGTGCGGAAGAAAGGAAGCGGCCGCAGGTGCGCGGTGCGCTCGTTGACCGTGGGATCGACCACCGGCTCGGAAACTCCGCGCAAGTCGGCGGCGAACTCTTCCCAGGTTCCGTAGCGATCTTCGGGATTGCGCGCCGTGGCCCTCGCGAAGATCGCGTCGAGGTCCGCCGGCAGTCCGGGGCGCGAGGCACCGGGCGGCGGCAGCCCGCCTGCGACGATGCGCTTGGCCAGCTCGACGGCGGTCGGCGCGGTGAACGGCAGCGCCCCCACCAGCATCTTGTAGAGCACGATGCCCATCGAATACATGTCCGACTTCATCGACGCGGGCTTGCCCTCGAGCTGCTCGGGTGCCATGTACGCGGGCGAACCCACGACCATGGAGCGCGTCGTGTCGAAGGACAGGTTCGAGAAGGCGACGCCGAAATCCGCGACCTTCGCCTCGCCGTCCCCCGCCATGAGGATATTGGCGGGCTTGAGGTCGCGGTGGATCACGCCGTTGGCGTTGGCGTAGGACAGCGCGTCGCAGCAGCGCTCGAGGATGTGCGCCACGCGCTCGGCAGGCAGCAGTGTGTCGCGAGTGCAGAAGCGATCGAGGTTTCCCTCTTTCGCGAACTCCATGACGATGTACGTGCGCTGATCGTCCGCCGCGGCGTCGTAGACCTGGCAGATGTTGGGGTGCTTGAGGCGCCGCGCGAGCAGCGTCTCCTTCAGGAAGAGCGACTGGAAGATCTTGCGCGTGTCCGCGCTCATGCTGCGCGGGTCGTAGAGCTTGATGGCCACTTCGCGCACGGGGAAGATCTCGCGGCCGAGATAGATCGTCGCGGACTCGCCGCGCCCCAGCTCGCGCACGACCTCGTAGTTGCCGATCTTCCCGGGCGCGGGGGCGGGCTCCACGGGGATGTGGCCCTGGAGGCTCACTTCTGGTCCTCGCGCACGCGGCGCAACACGTAATCGACGTCCAGCAGCAGCACGCTCGATGCGCTGTTCGCGCCGCGCCGGGTTCCGATGCCGGCGATGGCCGCTGCGATCGCGCGGGTTCCCAGCTCGGGCGTGGGCGATATCTCGTCCTCCGCCAGGGCGAGCACGTCGGAAACGCTGGAGACCACCAGGCCCAGCAGCCGGCGATCGACGTCGAGCACGATGGCGCTGGCGCCCTCGAGCTTCGCCGGCTCCGGAAAGCCGAACATGAGCCCCAGGTCCACGATCGGCACGATCGCCCCGCGCAAGTTGATGACTCCGCGCACGAACGGCGCCACGTGAGGCACGCGCGTGACCTCGTTCACCTCGCGGATCTCCTGGACCTGGAGGATGTCGACCGCGTAGGTCTCGTCCCCGAGGCGGCAGGTGAGGAACTCGCGCTTGGGTGCCTCGACTTCGGCATTCATTTCGCGGCTTCCCTCTTCTTCAACGACGCGGCGAGTGCCTTGTCGCGCAGCTTGCTCAACGGTGCCACCTCGTGGACCGCGTCGACCTCGATCGCCTCGCGCGGCATGCCGAAGATGACCGACGTCGCCTCGTCCTGGGCGATGTTCCAGGCGCCCTTCTCCTTCATCGCCTTCATCCCGTCGGCGCCGTCGCGGCCCATGCCGGTCATGATCACGCCCACGGCATCGGCGCCGATGAACTTGGCGCACGAGCGGAAGAGGAAATCGACGCTCGGCCGGTGCAGGTTCATGGGCGCCTCGGTGGAGAGCTTGCACAGCAGCTGGCCGTCGTCGCGCTTCACCCACAGGTGCTTGCCGCCCGGAGCGATGTACGCGTGGCCGGGCAGGATCGGATCGTTGTGCTCGGCCTCCTTCACGTTGATCTGGCACAGGCCGTTCAGCCGCTCGGCGAACATCTTCGTGAAGTTCTCGGGCATGTGCTGCACGATCACGATGCCGGGACAATCGACCGGCATGCCGACCAGGAATTCGCGGATCGCTTCGGTGCCCCCCGTGGATGCGCCGACCGCGATGAGGCGATCGGCGGTTTTCACGCCCTTGGGAACCGGGCGCTTCATCACCGGCGGCATCGTGGCTTCGACCGAGAAGTCGCCTTCCAGGCGACGCGGCCCCTTCAGCCGCGCGGTCTTGGCCGCGCGCACCTTCTCCGCGATGATGTCGCCGTAGTCGTCCGGCGTCTGCTCGGCTAGTTTGGGCTTGGTGACGAAATCGACGGCGCCGAGCTCGAGCGCGCGGAAGGTGACCTCGGAGCCGCGCTCGGTGGCGGTCGAGATCATCACCACCGGCGTGGGCTTCGCGCGCATCAGCTTGTCGAGGAACTCGAGGCCGTTCATCTTGGGCATCTCGACGTCGAGCGTGATGACGTCGGGATTGAGCTCCTTGATGAGGTCGCGTGCCTGGAAGGCGTCGGAGGCCGCGCCCACGACCTCGATGTCGGGCTGCTCGTTCAGGATGGCGGTGAGGACGTCGCGGATGAGCTTCGAATCGTCCACGATGAGGACACGGATTTTCTGGGTCATTTGAAGAGCTCGGCGCCGCCCTCGAGGGGCGTGTGGAAGAGCCGCGCGCCGTAGTCACGCTCGCGCAGCACGATGGTGTCGTTGTTCACCTTGCGCAGGCGCTTGACCATCACCTTGCCGCTGCGCGGAAAGTAGTAGATCTTGCGCGGCCAGACGTCCAGCAGGTCGCGCGCCATGATGGGAATGCGCTCGACGCTCAGGTACTCGACGATGAAGTTCGCATTCTGCTCGCCCACGTTGGAGAGCATGAAGCCCTGCAACACGTTGCCGCCTCCGAAGACCTTCGCCTCGAGCCGGTCGCGCCGGCCGCCGAGCTTCAGGATCTGGTTGATGAGCAATTCCATCGCGTGCACGCCGTAGCGCCCACCGGCGCTCACGTTGCCGTGGGTGCCGACGAGCTTGCCCTCGTCGGGCAGCATGAAGTGGTTCATTCCGCCGATGCCGCTCTCCCGGTCGCGCAGGCAGGCCGAGACGCACGAGCCCAGCACGGTCACCAGCGCCATGTCCTTGTTGGTGGCGTAGTACTCGCCCGGCAGTATCTTCGCCGTCTCGACCTGGAAGTGCGGATCGAAGTACCGGTTGGGCTGCTCGTCGCGGATCGTCTCGTCTTCGCGCTTCATCGGGCGAGCTCGTAGACGGTTTGCCCGCGCAGCTTGAACACGCGGCCCTGGTCGAGCAGGCTCTCGGCGTGGCCGGCGAAGAAAAGCCCGCCGGGCGCGAGCATGCGCGCGTAGCGCTCGATCAGCCGCCGCTGGGTGGGCTTGTCGAAATAGATCATGACGTTGCGGCAAAAGATGGCGTCGAACGGCGGCTCGACGCCCCACTGGGCATCCATCAGGTTCACGCGCGCGAATTCCACATGGGAGGCGATCTCGGGTCGCACACGCGCGCGTCCATCGTTGCGCCCGGCGCCGCGCAGGAAGAAGCGCTTCTGCCGCGACTCGGGAAGCTTGAGGACCGTTCCCAGCGGATAGACCGCCTGGCGCGCCGTGGCGAGCACTTGCGTGTCGAGGTCGCTCGCCACGATGTGGTAATTGCCCGCGCGCAGCGTATCGGCGAGCGTCATCGCGATGCTGTAGGGCTCCTCTCCCGTGGAGCAGCCCGCGCTCCAGACGCGGTAGGCGCCGCCGCTGCCGGCGCGCGCCTTGGCGTGCTCGGCGAGCACGCGAAAGTGATGCTCCTCGCGGAAGAACGACGTGACATTGGTCGTGAGCGCGTTGGTGCAATGCTCCCACTCGGAGGGCTCCGCCTCGAGGTAGCGCACGTAGTCGTCGAAGGACGCGAGGCCCAGCGAGCGCAGGCGCCGGGCAAGCCGCGCGTAGACCATCTCCCGCTTTCCCTCCGGCAACTTGATGCCGGAGAAGCGATAGATGCGGTCGGTGATCACGCGGAAATGCTCCGCGCTGAACGGAAACTCGCGGGTCAGGTCCACGGCGGAGTTCATGCCGCGGTCCTCGCGGTGGCGCGCGCGGCAGTGGTGCGCGTGAAGGTGCTCACGTCGAGGATGAGGGACACGCGCCCGTCGCCAAGGATGGTCGCGCCCGCCACGCCGGGTACGGAGTGCAGGTTCGAATCGAGCGATTTCACCACCAGCTGCTGCTGGCCGATGAGCTGGTCCACGAGGAGCGCCGCGCGGCGATTGTCCACCTCGACCACGAGGCAGATGGGCTCGCCGGCCGGCGCGCCGCCGCGATCGAGCTGGACCAGTTGGTCGAGCCTCACGATCGGAAGGTGCTCGCCGCGCACGGCGACCAGTGATGGCTGCCCCACGATGCTGCGGATGTCCCCCGGCGCGGGCTTGAATGCTTCGGCCACGAATTCCAGCGGCACGATGTACTGCTCGTCGCCCACGCCGACGATCATGCCGTCGAGCACCGCGAGGGTGAGCGGCACCTGCAGCGTGATGGTCGTGCCCTCCCCCTTGACCGACGACACCGAGACCGTGCCGCCCATGTGGGTGATGTTGCGGCGGACCACATCCATGCCGACCCCGCGACCCGAAAGGGCGGTCACTTCCTTCGCCGTCGTGAAGCCCGCCTCGAAGATGACGCCCCAGGCCTGCGCGTCGGTCCACGAGTCGTCGGCGGGTATGCCCAGCTCGCGCGCCTTGGCGATGATGCGGTCGCGATCCAGGCCGCGGCCGTCGTCGCTCACCACGATCACCACGCTGCCGCCGCGGTGGGTCGCGCGCATGACGATGGTCCCCGCCTCGGGCTTGCCCGCCTTCACCCGCTCGACGGGCGACTCGATGCCGTGGTCGATCGCGTTGCGCACCACGTGCGTGAGCGGGTCGACGAGCTGCTCGATCAGCTCCTTGTCGAGCTCGGTCTCGTGGCCCTGCGTGCGCAGGTGCACTTTCTTGTTCAGCTTCGCCGACACGTCGTACACGAGGCGCGGAAAGCGGCTGAAGACGAATTCCATCGGCATCATGCGGATGGACATCACCGCCTGCTGCAGCTCTCGGGTGTTGCGGTCGAGCGTGGCGACGCTGTGCGCGAGCCGCTCGTCCGCCTTGCTGCCCTGCGTGGCGACCGATTGCTGCACCATGGCCTGGGCGATCACGAGCTCACCCACCAGGTTCACGATCCGGTCGATCTTGTCGACACCCACGCGGATCGAGGAAGTGTCGCCGCGGCGGCGGTTTTGCTCCGCGGGCGAAGCGGGATCGGAGTCGAAGAAGCCGAACTTCTCTTCCTTGCGGTCTTCCTTCCTTCGTCCCGGGTTCCTCGGCTCCGGTTCGGCCTTCTGTGCGGCCATCGGATCGTCGAAGAAGCCGAATTTCTCTTCCTTCGGCGCCTCGGCCGCCCGGGGCGAGGTCAGCCGCTCGCGAAGCGCCTCCATCGCCGGGTCGTTCCCGCGCTCGCCCGCCTTGAGCCTTGCCACGTGCGACTTGAACACGTCGCAGCAGTCCAGCACCAGGCGCACCGTCGCCGCGTCGGCGCGACCCTTGCCCTTGCGCAGGCCGTCGAAGAGCGTCTCGATCTCGTGAGTGGCTTCCGACAGCTGCGTGAAGCCGAACGTGCCGCTGCCGCCCTTGATGGAATGCGCGGCGCGGAAGATGGAATTGAGGGTCTCCTCGTCGTCGCGGCCGGAGCCCAGCGCCATGGCCTGCTCCTCGATGGTCTCGAGGTGCTCCTTCGCCTCGTCGAAGAAGGTGGCGATGAACCGGTTCAGGTCGATGGGCATGAAAGCGTTGCGCGGTTAGCGGTTAGCGGTGAGCGGCGGGCGGCTAGCGCAGGACCTTCTGGACCACCTCGAGCAGCGTGGCGGGATCGAAGGGCTTCACCAGCCATCCGGTCGCGCCCGCGGCGCGCCCCTGCTGCTTCATCGAATCCGAGGATTCCGTGGTGAGCAGGAGGATCGGCACGCTCTTGTAGTCGCCCATCTGGCGCAGGTTGCGAACGAGCGTGAGGCCGTCCATGTTGGGCATGTTCTGGTCGGTGATGACGAGGTCGCACGCGGTGGCCGCGGCCCGGTCCAGCCCCTGGGCGCCGTCCTCGGCCTCGATCACGCGGTAGCCCGCGCTCTCGAGCACGAAAGCCACCATCTCCCGCATGGTCGCGGAGTCGTCGACTGCCAGTATCGTTTTCATATTCGTTGTTCCTAGAAAAGGTCGACGCTGCCCGCCTGCTTCTTGTCCTGGCGGGGCGTGTGGGTGTCCTCGTCGATCTGGCGGATGCCTGCGACGATGCAATCGAGCATGGCGCGTGAACGCTCGATCCACTGTTCGGCGCCCGCGGGTTGCGGGACGGGCGGGGCAGCGAGCATCAGCGCCTCGTCCAGCTTCTCCCGCATCTTCTCCACGCGCAGCTTCTGCGCGTCGATCAGCTGGTTCACGAGATCGTGGGACTGCAGGTGCTGGACGGCCTTGTAGAGGTGGTCGAGCACCGTGCCGTATTCGGCGGCGCGGCTCGCCTCCACGCCGCGGTCCTCGCGCTGCGCCGCGACCAGGCGGTCGGCCGCACCGCGGAAGGCGGTCATCAGTTCGTCGGAGGCCTCGCGAAGCATCGCCTGGCTGCGGGCGAGCTCCTCGGTCGTGACCGCAAGACGGGCGTTGAGCGTTTCCGCCACCGTCACCAGCAGGTCCGCCGCCTGCGCCGCGTCCCTCGCATCCGGAAGGCCGGCTTTGTCGTTCATCGTCTTCATCATCCCCTTTTGTCCCGGCGGCCTAGGAGGCCGACGTGATGACTTCATAGCGTGTGTTGCCCACCTCGATCACGTCACGCGCCGCGATGCGATGCGTGCCGGGCGCGAGCTCCTTGCGGTTCAGGCGCGGCGCGGCGCCGCCGAATCGCGCAAGGAAATAGCCATCGCCACGGCGAACCACGAGCGCACTGTCCGCGCCCGCCGTGCCCAGCATCGTATTGGGCTGCTCGAGCGAGATCATCTCGCCCGCCTTCATCCCCGTAAGGGCGCGAAGCGCCAACGCACTGATGCGCGTGGCCATGGGCGTTGCCGTGTCCACGGACTCCTCGGCTGCGCCGAGGCGAACCGTCGCGCTCGGGATCGCCATGGTGCGCGAGAGGTCCTCCTTCGCCGGGCCGGCCGTCCTCGCAGGGGAAGGCGACGCCGCGTGCGCGGCCACCATCGTCTTCTCGAAATCGGTGTGGACGGTGGTTTCCAGGTTGGAGATCCCGCCGGCGGCGAGCAGCTCGTCGTCGAAGAAATGCAGCTTGTGGTGGCCGACCTCGATGAGGTCGAGGTGGTGCACCACCTGGTGCTGCGTCGGATGCCCGTTCACCTTTGTCCCGTTGGT
>Ga0209131_1000652_pt1 | contig 24583 bp, 27 predicted proteins | sample GraSoi_2013_40cm_FD_185826 | JGI IMG/M metagenome (GOLD analysis project Ga0209131, IMG submission 185826) | Grasslands soil microbial communities from the Angelo Coastal Reserve, California, USA - Sample 9_17_2013_40cm (SPAdes) (version 2) | ecosystem: Environmental > Terrestrial > Soil >... | reverse complement strand
CTCCCGCCTGTATGGGGGTTGTTCCTGCTGCTGATCAAGCCGCAAATTGGCGCCGGAGTTGCAATATATTATCTGATTGAATCCTGGCGGCAGGGCAGGTTTTCCGGCATTGTGCGTACCTTTTCCCCGGTGACAATTGCTTACCTGATCTCAGCTTTGCTCTTTCCAACGTTTGTAGAACATCTTGTTAACAAGTCCAGCACGGATGCATGGAACCGCAGTTTGTTTCCATACGCTGTTCCCTTGGGATTATTTTTTCTGTGGCTGGCAATTCGCAGGCGCAATCCCTATTTTGCCCTGGCTGCCAGCCCTTTTCTGACGCCTTACCTGACGTTTTACTCGTACCTGGCAGTTCAGGTGGCATTGCTTCATGAAGACGTGGAAAAGGTTATCCGGCGCGACGTACTTCAGATTATTCTGGCAATCTTTTTGTGGGCGGTCGTATTTATATTTCACCCGGGATAACATGATATGGATCGATATGACATTTTCCAACAACTCCGGGAAAATCCGAACGTTTCCATCCTCGTCCTCGGCGCGGGTATCAACGGCATTGGCACCTTCCGCGACCAGGCCCTCAACGGCGTTGACGTGCTGCTGATCGACCGCAGCGATTTCTGCTCGGGGGCATCTATGGCTTCTTCGCACATGGCCCACGGCGGCATTCGCTATCTCGAGAACGGCGAGTTCCGGCTGGTGCGCGAGGCCGTCCGGGAGCGCAACCGCCTGATCGAGAATGCGCCGCACGTCGTCAAACCGCTGCTCACCACCATCCCGATCTTTAAGTTCTGGTCGGGCCTGCTGAATGCGCCGCTCAAATTCTTCAACCTGCTGGATAAACCCGCCGAACGCGGCGCGCTGGTGATCAGACTTGGCCTGCTGCTCTATGACGCCTTCGCGGCTGGGCAGGGCAGCGTCCCGAAGCATAAATTCGAGGGCCGAAAGGCGTCGCTTGCAAAATACCCTCGGCTGAATCCAGAAATCCGCTATACCGCCACCTATTACGACGGCCAGATCCTTTCACCGGAGCGGCTGGCCATTGAACTGGTGCTGGACGCCGAAGCCGAGGGGCCGCATGCCAGGGCTTTGAACTACGTCTCGCTGGCCGGGGTCAGAGGTGGCAAGGTAACGTTGCGGGATGAATTGACCGGTTCGACCTTCGAGCTTTCCCCGCGCCTGATCGTCAACGCCGCCGGCCCGTGGATCGACCCGGTCAATGCCAGCCTGGGCCTCTCGCGCCGTTATATCGGCGGGACCAAAGGCTCGCACCTGGTGCTGGAGCATCCCGAACTGCGCTGGGCTATTGGAAACAACGAGTTTTTCTTCGAAAACAAGGATGGCCGCATCGTGTTGATCTTCCCGTTCCACGACAAGGTCATCATCGGCACCTCCGACATTCCCATCGAAAACGCCGACGAAGCCCGCTGCACTATGGAAGAGGTCGACTATTTCATCGGCCTGGTGGCACGCGTTTTTCCGGATATTCACGTTCGGCGCGAGCAAATCGTTTTCCAGTTCTCGGGTGTGCGTCCGCTGCCATATAGTCAGGCGAAAACCACCGGACAGATCTCCCGCGATCACGTCATCCAAGAGGATAGGATTGGGGATATCCCGGTCTATTCACTGGTTGGCGGCAAGTGGACAACCTACCGCGCCTTTGCCGGGCAGGTGACGGACAAGGTCCTTGGCGCTCTGGGACGGGCACGGATAGCCGATACGAAAGCACTTGCCATCGGCGGCGGGCGCGACTATCCCCGGACGGGCTATGCACAGATAGAGTTCATCAAAGGGGTAGCCGATGAAACCGGGCCGGGGGATTTTCGACCTGAAAAGTTGTTCGAACGCTACGGCACGCGCGCACTGGAAGTTGCCAGGTTCAGCCGGGCGGGCCAGGATGAGCCGCTCAAATCCGCTGCGGATTGGACACAGCGCGAAGTGCGCTTCCTCGTCGAGCATGAGAAGGCCCTGCATGTCGATGACCTGCTACTGCGTCGCTCCACACTGGCCTGGCTGGGAAATGTAACGTTGCCCCTCGTCGAAGAACTGGCAGATATTATGGGTGATTCACTCGGCTGGGCCGGGGACCAGAAGAAAGCCGAGGTGGGCAGGACGGTCGATTTATTGAGAGACAGGCACGGGGTGAGTCTGTGACCAGACGTTTCGACGCGCGAAGGCATACAGAGAATTCGATTTTTCGGTTAGACTCTAGTACCCGGACTTCATCAAGATATGGGCTGAGGCAGCCTTGAAATAGATATATTCATCCCACATTTTTATGTTCGCCGGGCAGAGCCGAAGGCCCCCTGTGGGCGAGTACCCGGACTTTATAAAGATGTAGGCTGAGGCAACCTTGATCCCGCGACCCCGCCAAAACCGCGGGGCAAGCGAACGCCCTGACCAACACCGTTAGGACAGGTGGGACAGGGCAGCCATATTCGCCCTATATTCTTATGTTCGCCGGGCAGAGCCGAAGGCCCCCTGTGGGCTAGATAAGTTAAAACTGGAGTGACCGTGCTCAAGAAAAAACTGCTCGTTTCCATTGTCATCCCTGTATTCAATGAAGCCGGGGTGATCGAACATATTCATGCCCGCCTTGCGGCCGTGCTGGATAGCCTGCCGCACGAGGTCGAAGTCTTTTACGTGGATGACGGCTCGTCCGACCGGACTGATGCAGCCCTGGAGATGCTCGCTGCCCACGACAGCCGCGTACACCCGCTGACTCTCAGCCGCAACTTCGGGCACCAGGCCGCGCTCAGTGCCGGGCTGGACCATGCCGGCGGCGACGTGATTATTTCGATGGACGGCGATGGCCAGCACCCGCCGGAAATGATCCCGCAGATGATCGAGCTCATCCGGCAGGGTTATGACATTGTCCAGGCCCAGCGCATCGAAGCAGGCCGGGCGTTATCGTTCAAGAAGATCACCTCAGACGTGTTCTACTGGCTGATCAACCATATCAGCGGCACGCGTATCGAGCAGGGTGCAGCAGATTTTCGCGCCCTCTCTCGCCAGGCACTGGATGCGCTCAAGTCCATGCCCGAGTATCATCGCTTCCTGCGTGGCATGATCGCCTGGACGGGATATTCGACTGTCCTCCTGCCATACCACGAGCCGCAGCGTGTGGCCGGAAAATCGAAATACTCGCTGGGCAAAATGCTGCGGCTGGCCTCCGACGCCATCTTTTCCTTTTCGTTGATGCCTTTATACATCGGCCTGAGCGCCGGCGGGATTTTCATCCTCCTGGCCCTGGCGCAGATGATCTACGTTTTGGTGCTTTGGCTGACCGGGCAGTACAGCCAGATCGTCCCTGGTTGGAGTTCGCTGATGGCTGTCCTGCTGATCGCCAGCGGAATCATCATGATCCTGCTCGGTTTTATCGGCGTGTACGTGGGCTACATTTTCCAGCAGGTCAAAGGCCGCCCGGTCTACCTGCTCAAGAAAGGGCTTGAAGAAGCCGATATCCCTGCTCCTGCAAAGTCGATGAATGACAAGCGACGATAACATCTACCACATCACCCTGCTGCGGCATGGAGAGTCAACCGGCAATGCCGAAAACCGCCTGCAAGGGCAGGCGGACTACCCGCTCTCTGAGAAGGGACGTTCCCAGGCGCGCGCCCTGGCCAAACGCTGGCAGGCCGAAGGCCTGCGCTTCGACACGGCCATCAGCAGCCCCTTGCTGCGCGCCAGCGAAACCGCCGAGATCGTCGCCAAAGCGCTGGACGTCCCGCTGGAGCTCGACCCACTGTGGATGGAACGTCACGCCGGGAAAATGTCCGGGCTGGCACAGGACGAGGCCCGGGCGCTGTACCCAGAGCCGGCCTTTTTCAACCCCTACCAGCCGTTTGCCGAAACCGGCGAGGGCGACTGGCAGGTCTACCTGCGCGCCGGGCAGGCCTTGTTCAACCTGTTGCAGCGCCCGCCGGGGAAGTACCTGGTTGTCTCGCACGGCGGCACATTGACCATGACCCTGTATGCCATCCTGGGCATTGCGCCCCAGCCCAATTACCAGGGCCCGCGCTTCCGCTTTCGCAATACTGCCTTTTCGCGCTTCCGCTATTACCCTGCCAGCCATCGCTGGCGCGTGGACATCATCGGCGACCGGGCGCATTGGAAGGAAAGTGACGAGTGAGAAGGAAGAAGTGAACACAAAAACCCTGCCCAGGGCCTTTTATGAACGGGATACTTTGACTGTGGCCCGCGAGCTGCTCGGCGCGCGGCTGGTACGCATTTTGGACGGCGTCCAACTGGTAGGCATCATTACCGAAACCGAAGCCTACGTGGGCGAGACGGACTTGGGCTGCCACGCCAAAGCTGGGCGCACGCGGCGTACACAGGTCATGTATGGGCCGCCGGGCCACGCCTACGTCTATTTCACCTACGGCCACCACTGGATGCTGAACGCCGTCACGGAAGCGGAAGGTTTCCCCGCCGCCGTGCTCATCCGCGCTGTCCGGCCGCTGGATGGCGTGGAACTGATGCTGGCGCGCCGCAGCGGGCGGGATACGGCCGGGCCTGGAAAGTTGACACAGGCCATGGGCATCGATCAGTCGCTCAATGAGATCGATCTGACCTCCAGCGCGGCTGGCCTGTGGATCGACCCGGGTCTGCCAGTTCCGGATGAATCCGTGACGATTGGGCCGCGTGTGGGGTTATATACTGTGCCAGAGCCGTGGAAATCAATGCCCTGGCGCTTTCTTGTGACTGGTGAAAAGAGAATAGAGACTAGAGACTAGTCTCTCCGCTCTACTCTCTATTCTCTACTCTCTACTTATCTAATTTCGGAGGACGTGTTATGGGACTCTTAACCGGTAAGAACGCGCTGATCTTCGGCCTGGCCAACGACAAATCCATCGCCTGGGGCATCACCAAGGCCTTCCATGAACAGGGCGCGAATATCGGCCTGAGCTACGCGGGCGAGATGCTGCAAAAGCGCGTCATGCCGCTGGCCGAGCAGCTGGGCATCAAGTTCGTCGAGGAATGCGACGTGGCCAGCGACGAGCAGATCGCCACAGTGGCTGAAAAAGCGGCCAAACACTTCGGGCAGGTCGATATCATCGTCCACTCGATCGGTTTTGCCAACAAGGATGAACTGCAGGGCAATTTTTACAATACCAGCCGGGCCGGCTTCCACCTTGCCATGGACATCAGCGTCTACTCGTTCGTCGCGCTGGCGAGGGCCTTCCAGCCGATTATGCGTAAGGGCGGCGCGCTGCTGACCCTCACCTATTACGGTTCGGTGAAAGTGGCCCCGAACTACAACATGATGGGCGTAGCCAAGGCGGCGCTGGAATCGGCTACCCGTTACATGGCGCGCGACTTCGGCCCGCAGGGCATCCGCGTCAACGCCATCTCGGCCGGCCCGCTGCGCACGCTGGCAGCCATGGGCATTGCCGGCTTCCGCGACATGCACCGCAACTTTGCCGAAATGGCGCCCATGCACGAGCACATCACCATCGAAGACGTGGGCAACGCGGCGCTGTACCTGTGCTCGGATATGGCCGCGCACGTCACCGGCGAGATCCATTATGTGGACAGCGGTTACAACATCATGGCAGCTCCCGAACCGGATGCGAACAAGGAGCCGAAGGCTGAATAAGCTGCTTGCAAAGTGATAAAATAAGGGTATGGGTTTCCGTACCCTTATTTTATTTGCCAGGATAGTTAATGGAAATTAAAATTGAGCCGCATACTATTGAGCGTGCTGAAGAACGTGGCGCGAGTGTTGCTGAAATTGAAGATGTGCTTACGAACGGCATTTCTATGCCTGCCAAAGCCGGCCGCTAGGCAAAGGCCAAAGTTTATCTTTTCCAGCAGGAACGCCTGAATAAATATTATGAGCAAAAGCGCATCGAAGTGATTTACGTGGTTGAAGGAAAGCAGTTTGTGACCATAACCGTCTATGTTTTTTATGGAGAATGGAAGGACTGATATGCAAATCCTCTATAACGCCAAAACAGATGTACTTTACATGCGTTTCGACGAGCAGAAACAAACCGTGGTCAATCGCCGTGTCTCTGACGATATTGTGCTCGACATCGGTGCAGATGAAAGGGTGGTTGGCATTGAAATTCTTGGAGCGTCTGTGCATGTCAATCTGAAAGACCTTTTGCCAGTTGAATATCAAATTAGTGCAGGAATTTCAGCATAATGTTTAAACGCAACTCAACAACCGGACAACTCACCACCCCGCCCGTCGTACAGGCCGTGGAACGCATCACCTCGGTGCTCGGGCCGGGCGTTATCTGGGAAGGCAAGATCACGGGCTCCGGGGGGGTGCGCATCGAAGGCACCTTCGAAGGGCAGATCGCCCTGCGCGGCATGCTGGTGGTCGGCGAGAGCGGGCGCGTGACCTGCGAGAACATCCGCGCCAACAACGTCATCGTGGCCGGGGCCGTGCGCGGCAACATCACTACCCAGAAACTTGAGATCCGCGCCACCGGGCGCGTGTGGGGGGATGTGGTCACGACCTCCTTTGTCACCGAAGATGGGGGATTCTTGCGCGGGCAGATCCGTATGGAAGACCAGATCGACCTCGACCTGGGCCCCGACCCGGCTGCGGATACGATCCCCACCACGCCGCCATCGGAGTAAGGGCGACGCACTGCGTCGCCCTTACCGTAAAATGCGTCTCCTCGAACTTTCCATCCAGACTCAACGCGAGACTCCCTCCAACGCCCGCACGGCAGGCTCTGCATTCCTGTACCGCGCCGGGTACATCACACGTACAGGCGAGCCGCTGGCGTTGGCGCACTGTGTGCTGGAAAATACCCGCAAGTTACATGAAAACATGATGGCCACGTTTGGCTCGGCCCCGGAGTTGACCAAGGCTTTTTTCTCGCGCCTAGGGCTGGCCGTAGTTACCTCGCGCACCGCCGACGAGCTTTATTTTCCCATCGCAACCGGCGCGGACGAGATTACGCTGTGTTCCGCCTGCGGCTATGCCTCGCGGCGCGAGATCTCAGGCCTGCAGAAGAAATCCTTCAGCATTGAAGAAGACCTGCCTGTGGAAAAAGTCTCCACACCTGATTGCAGCACCATCGAGTCGCTGGCCGGTTTTATGCACATCCCCAGAGAGAAGACCGCCAAGGCGCTCATGTATACGCGTCTCGCGGACGGAAAATTCGTGTTCATTGTCGTGCGCGGCGATATGCAGTTGAGTGAAGCGAAATTACGCCAGCGCATTGGCGAGGCGCATCCGGCCACGGAAAGCGAGATTGCCATCTCGGGCGCGGTGGCGGGCTATGCCTCGCCCATTGGCCTGCAGAATGCGCTGGTTGTGGTGGATGACCTGATCCCGCACTCGCCCAATCTTGTCGCGGGCGCCAACGAAGCGGGTTACCATTTCAGGAATGTCAATACGCCGCGCGATTTTCAGGCAGATTTAATCGCAGACGTCGTCCTGGCCCGTGACGGGGATGCGTGTCCCGAATGCAGTGCGCCGTTGGAAGTGCGCGCCGCCGAAACGCTCGCCGCCGGCAGCGAGATCCATTTCGGCCGGCTGCTGCTGCCCCTGGCAGAAACGCACCACGACGAGAAAGGCCTGATGCTGCCTCGCGCGGTGGCGCCCTTCGATGTATACCTGATGAACGTGCCGGGCAAGTTGATCAATACATCTTTTGAAGCCGAAAATATCTACGCACGGCTGAGCGGAGCCGGCATCTCCGTGCTGTATGACGACCGCGACGAGCGTGCCGGGGTCAAGTTCAACGATGCAGATTTAATCGGCTGCCCGCTGCGCATCACGGCAGGGGAACGGGGTTTGCAGAATGGAATGGTAGAATTGAAAGCGCGCAAGGCGGCTGAAAATCGTCTGGTGAGCCTGGATTCGATAGTAGAAGAAATAAGTACTGAGTTGCTGAGAAACGAGTGACCCGGGTCTTCCTGATTTCTCGTTTCTCGTTTCTGTCCCTTTGGTGAAAAATGCAAATCCCCATGTCTTCCCCCGATATTAGTGAGGCCGAACGCCGCGCCGTACAGGACGTGATGAATACGCCTGTCCTGAGCATGGGCGCGCATATCAAAGCCTTCGAGCAGACCTTCTGCGAACTGACCGGCGCGAAATACGCTGTGGCGGTCAACTCCGGCACGGCCGGTCTGCACCTGTGCGTGCGCGCCGCTGGCATCGGCGCGGGGGATTACGTTATCACCACGCCCTTCTCGTTCGTCGCTTCGACGAATGTGCTGCTGTTCGAGAACGCCGTCCCGGTCTTTGTGGATGTCGACCCCCAGACCGGCAACATCAACCCGGAACTTGTCGCCGATGCGGCCAAAAATATTCAAAAATACCTCCCTCGTCAATCGTCAATCGAAAATCGTAAATTGAAAGCTCTTTTACCCGTCGACGTCTTCGGCCAGCCCGCCGACATGGATGCCATCAACGCCATCGCCCGCGAGCACGGCCTGCAGGTGATCGAAGACTCGTGTGAGGCCCTCGGTGCCACCTATAAAGGCCGCCCGGCCGGGACGCTGGGCGAGTATGGTGTCTTCGCTTTCTACCCCAACAAGCAGATCACTACCGGCGAGGGCGGCGTGATCGTCACCAGCGATGAAAAAGCCGCGAAGTTGATGCTGGCCCTGCGCAACCAGGGACGCGCCCCCGGCGATACCTGGCTCTCGCACACCTACCTGGGTTACAACTACCGCCTGGACGAAATGTCCGCCGCGCTGGGTACGGTGCAAATGTCCCGGCTGGATGAACTGCTTGCGAAACGGGAGACCGTTGCCGGGTGGTATGCTGAACGCTTGAGCGAAATCCCCGGGATCGAGATTCCCTGCGTCGAATCCAACACCACGCGCATGTCCTGGTTCGTCTACGTTATCCGCCTCGAAAAAGGCCGCGACCGTGACGAGCTGGCCAAACGCCTGGAAGCGCGCGGCGTGCCGGTACGGCCCTACTTCCTGCCCATCCACCTGCAGCCCTATATGGTCGAGCGTTTTGGCTACCGCCAGGGCGATTTCCCCGTCACCGAAGACCTGGGGCGGCGTGGGCTGGCGCTGCCATTCAGCGGCGTGATGAGCGAGGCGCAGGTGGACTATGTTTGCATGGCGCTCAGCGAGGCGCTCCAATGAATGAGTTCCCGCCTGAGCGCCAGCGCGGCCTGGTCATCCATGCGGCGCTGATCGTTGTGCTGGGCGCGGTCAGCCTAACGATGTTCTGGTTCGTCTTCCAGGCGCCTGTGGGGCTGCTCTTTACGCTGGATATCCTGGCGGCGCTGCTGACCTTCATCCCCCTGCCGATCCTGGCGTATCGCGCTTATGCGCTGACGCGTGGCAATTACACCCTCGACCGTGATAACCTGCGCTTGATGTGGGGCCTGCGTATGGAGGAGATCCCGGTGGCGAATGTGGAATGGGTGCGTCCTGTGCAGGCGCTGACCACCCCGATCACCCTGCCGTGGCTGCGTTTGCCGGGCAGTTTGCTGGGCTCAACCCTGCACCCGGACGTGGGGGCGATCGAATTCCTGGCTTCCGAAACCGAAACGCTTTTGCTGGTTGCCACGGCGCGCCGCGTGTATGCCATCTCCCCGGCAGACCCGGCGGGCTTCATCGCCGCCTTTCAACGCGCCATCGAAATGGGCAGCCTGTCTCGCGTGGACGCGCATTCGCAATATCCATCGTTTGTCGTCGTGGTCGCCTGGGAGAGCCTCATCGTCCGTTACCTGTGGCTGGCAGGTGCCTTCCTGAATGTTGGCCTGCTGGTCTGGGTGACGGTGCTTGCTCCCGGCATACAGCATATCCCCCTCGGCTTTACCCCAGCCGGCACGCCGCAGGAAGCCGTGCCGGGCGTGCAGTTGATCCTGCTGCCGGTATTGAGCGCTTTGTCGTTTGTCATCGGCTGGCTGAGCGGGCTGTTTTTCTACCGCCGCCCCGACCAGCGCGTCCTGGCGCTCTCGGTCTGGTCTTCGAGCGTCATCTGCGCGTTTTTTTTCCTGCTGGCCGTCTTTTTCCTGATTACTACCCCCGTTTAGCACATGCAGCTTTTGTTGGGTTTCCTGATCGCCGTTCTGATCGCTTTCGGCGCCTACCGCGCACGCAGCCTGAGCCGTTCCGGCGCATACGCGGCGGTCATAGTTGGTACGCTCGTCTTCGGTGTTGGTGGCTGGCAGTGGGCGCTGCTCCTGCTGGCTTTTTTCATTACGTCCAGTGCGCTCAGCCGCTCCTTCCGCAAACGGAAAGCGGGGCTGGATGAGAAATTTTCCAAAGGCAGCCGGCGCGATGCCGGGCAGGTCTTCGGCAATGGAGCGTTGGCGGCCCTGTTTGCGGGGCTGCACTTTTTTTATCCTGATGCAGCCTGGGTATGGGTTGGTTTTGCCGGCAGCCTGGCCGCGGTCAACGCCGACACCTGGGCTACGGAACTGGGTGTCTTGAATCCACACCCGCCGCGTATGCTCACAAATCCCGGAAGAGAAGTGGAAAAAGGCACCTCGGGCGCAGTCTCACTGACTGGCACCCTGGCCGCGCTGGCAGGGGCCGCGCTGATCGGGGTACTGGCTGTATGGATCGCCCCATATCCTGCTTCCTGGCGGGTGGGTGTTGCCGTCGCCGCAGCTGGCCTGCTCGGCTCGTTATTCGACTCGTTCCTGGGCGCGACCGTCCAGGCCATCTATTATTGCCCGGTCTGCAAAAAGGAGACCGAGCATCACCCACTGCATAATTGCGCAGTCCCTGAAGGAGGTACAAGTTCCTTCGGGGATGGCACAGCGACTACACTTCTGCGCGGCTGGCCGTGGCTCGACAATGACCTGGTCAATCTGAGTTGCGGGTTGTTTGGAATGCTGGCAGCGCTGCTGCTGGCCTGACCCCTGCCTTTAAATCAAAAGGTTCCGGGATTTCAATATCCCGGAACCTTTTTGCACTTTACTTTTTACTTGTTTACTTTTTTACCTGTTACTGCTCTTCCTAATGCTCGTGCCCTGCACCGTGTACGTGCCCGTGCGAGAGTTCGTCTGGCGTGGCATCGCGCAGGGCCACGATGGTCACATCGAAGTTCAGCGTCTTGCCGGCCAGCGGGTGGTTGAAATCCAGTTTAATCGACTCGTTACCGATCGTGTCGATGCGGGCATACATTGGGTGCCCGGACTGGTCGCGTACCTGGATCTCGATGCCCTTTTCCAGCGGGATATTGTCTGGAAACTCGGCGCGCGGCACATCGACGTAGGCTTCCTTGTCCAGTTCGCCGTAGCCGTCCGCCGGGGCCACGGCCACTTTTTTGTTGTCACCGATGACCATATTGTACAGTTCGCGTTCCAGGCCGGGGATGATATTGCCTGTCCCCTGGATGAATTCCAACGGTCCGTGTCCTTTGGACGTATCGACTATTTCTTCGTCCACCTGCAGGGTGTAATCCATCGAAACCACCTGGCCGTCCTCAATCTTCAAGTCTTTACTCATCTATTGTCTCCTTCGATCTCCGGTGGATGTTATTGGAAGCCGGACGACGACATTGTAATGCCTTTTCCGGAAAGAGGGGAAACAATTTTACAGAGCCGTTTTGTTGACAAATCAATCAGAGCAGTATAAAATACAGCCCGCTCTGTGTCCCTTCGACTGCGTTCAGGGCCCTGCCGGGGTAGCTCAGTGGCAGAGCAGGGGACTCATAAGCCCTTGGTCGAGAGTCCAAATCTCTCCCCCGGCACTAAAAAAGGCCCGCCATCAAGGCGGGCCTTTTTTATATTATGAGCTATTCATTACGGTTTCCCCGTGGGCGTGGAGGACGGTTTTTTGGCCGGGGCGGGTGTGGGCGTCCACGTGGGGGTGGGTGGCGCAACCAGGATGACGACGCCGGTCAGGTCGCCATTGGGGTGGCCTGTGGAGGCGCCAATCCAGCATTTGGCACCGAACTTTTTCCAGAACACGAAATACCACAGGTTATCCTGGCTGCGGCCCAGGATATCGACCGTATCCCCGGCCGGGATGGCGGTGATGTCCTTGTAAACCAGTCCCGGGCCCTGGCGGCAGAAAGCGTTCGTGTCGAGCGTGAAGATCGGTGCTCCCAGAGCCGCCGCCGGGGTAGCTGTGCTGCCAGTGAAGTGCCAGCCGAATTCCACGTGGTCTACCGGGTTGACGGATGAGAAGGTCAACTCGGCGTAGGCCAGGTTGCCGTCGATGGAACTCAGGGCGTACGTCCACGCGCCGGGGGGCAGGATGGCATTGTTCGGGGGGCTGCCGGCATCCACGCGTATGCAGTAAGTGACCGGGGGTGTGAAGCTCAGCCCGTCGAAGATATATCTGCCGTCGATGGCGGTCGTTCCGGTGGCGAGTGTGCTCGTCCCGGGGCAGACGCCATCGCGTAGTTCGAGCGTCACGCCCCAGATCCCGGACTCGGCCGGCTGGTCAACGCCATCGCCGTTTTCGTCATCCCAGACCGTGCCTGCGATGGAGGCGGAGGCCGGCGGGCTGCCGCCCGGGCCGCCGCAAGCGCCGGTTGCGTCGCGCACAAAGCTGCGGCTGGGCGAGAACGGGCCAAGCGTGGTGCCGTTGATCGGGGCCACGCGCCAGTAGTAGATCTGGCAGTCGCTGAGGGGATGTCCCGGTCCCCAGCGTGTGGAGGGGTTGCCCGTGCCGCCGCTCAAGCTGGTATCCGCGAAGGCCGGGTCAACAGAGAGGTCGACGCGATACCCTTCAGGGGCGCAGTCTTCAGGGTAGTCCCAGATTAGACTATCGTGGTTCTCATCGAAGCTGCCACCGTCGATGGGCTGCAGCAGTGTGGGGGCTACCAGCGCGGCTGTGGCGCATGTGGGCCCGGTAAAAAAGTAATTGGAGCCTTCGAAGGGCCCCAGCGTGGTGCCGTTGATCGGCTCGACGCCCCAGGCGTATTCCTTGCCCGGCTCAAGCGGGGAGCCCGGGCTCCAACTGGTAGATGGGTTGCCGGTCCCGCCGCCGCGGTCATCGCTGAAGAGCGGGCCGGTACGCAGGGTAATGGCGTAGCCTTCAGGATTGCAGGACGGGTCGGGATAGGTCCAGTATAGGCTGGGGGTCAGTGAAGCGACGCTGCCCCACATGGGTGGGTCGACCAGCGTCACGGCTTGCAGGCTGGCGGTGTCGCAAATCGGCAGCACCATGGGTGTGGGCGTGGGCAGGTTGCACCCGGCCAGTGCCGCAGCCAGGCATAAAGTCATGAACGTATTTCGTCGCATTTTTCTCCTTGAGTGGTTGGGATCTGCTTGCACATCCCGTTCAGGATTGTATTACAGAATAAGCTTAAAGTATCCCTGCCGGGGCGCAAATAGTACCAATGGTTTAAGACCCTAAAGGTTTTCGTTTGGGCAACTGGGCTGTGATGGTGGATGCGCAAGCTTAATGGTCATGCCTGTCAGATTGCCGTCAGGGTAGCCTGTCGAGCGTCCACAATTTTTCTGTTGGTCGATGTCTGTTTATTAAAAGATCACGACCTGGCCGTGAAGACCAGGTCGTGTGCCGCTTTGCCCCTTAACAAAGCAGGGAAATTGGAAATTAATTAATTCACAGTGTCGCTGGCACTGCGCGGAACAGTGGATGAATCCGCATCTTCCGGCCTGGCCGCCTGCTCGTTCTCGTACCGGAAGGAAAAAGAATTGCGGAGTTCCTGGAGTACAGGTTCGAACAGTTTCTCGTCCGGCCGGCGGCGTTCCGCTCTGGCTTTACGGCGGTCGGAGTTCTCCTGGCGCCGTTCGGAAACTGCCTTGCGCCGATCATTCTTGATGTAATTGGCTTCGGATTCCCGGACGGCGCTCTCGGGCGGGATATACATGCGGTAGGTGTTGATAGGTGCAGTACGGCTGGGCATATGCTGGTTTCCTTCCATGTCATGAAATGATGATGTCATAAAAGCCTTTGATGGGTTTGGGCAGCCGATATGAGTCATGGACTGGTACCGGCTTGCTATAAGGCCAGGCTGCCCGGCTGGTCGCGGAAGAGCGGCTCGCTTACTGGCTTGCGCACCTGCTCGATGCTGGAATTCAAGCTGACTTTTGCCATGCCTGGCTCCTGGTTACTGTGATGTGGTAACTTCCTGCTGGAACTGGGAGGCCTTTAACTAACAGCATACCAGCCGGGCGTAGACAGAACGTAGACACGCACGTCTGGGTTCCAAGCAAGTGGGCAGATGACGAAGAAGGAATTTGGCTCTTGTCCTAGCAAGTGACTTGCGCCGCTCTGTAGTTGCTTGCGGGATTGGGAATTTTCTTGTATGCTTGCTTTAGCAATTTTGGATTTAATGAATATCCCGCCTGTTCCGTTCAAAACCCGGCCAAATATCACCAATTGCTGCGATCTGCGCCTGGGCTATTAAGAAAATAAGTTGCTGGTCGATCACCCCCACATAGCAGAATTCCGGGGGATAAGTATCTTGAGCCATGCCGACATAACGGACAGAATAGCGTTGGCCTACGACCGGCCCTCCATTGATCAAGCGGGCGGCGCACAGCGGAATCTTGATCATGGTATATCCGGTGTATTGCAAAATGCCTTCTTGTGAAGTAAGGTAGTGGATGTCCATCCCCAGCGAAAAAACCTGCACGTTCATGATAGGCAGCAATGTAAGCATGGGATCAATCCTTTGTTCAGCAGACTTTATCTTGCTTTGACATTCCTGTCACTGGAATAAATACCAGTTTTTTCGGTAGTTTTTGCGTATTTCGAACAGCAAACTGCTGATAAAAGGCCAGGCCGACTAGGACAGGCCTGTTTCAAAAGCGTAACAAACCGTGACGACCCGGTCACATCCAGCGTCTATACTTATGCTGGATGCTATCGACCACTTTCCGCGGGAGCTTTCCATGTACCGATATAACAGGATTTTCCCATGCCTGCTTGCCTTGCTGGCCACGGCCTGCGGCACTTTCGACCTCCATGTTGAGTATTCTCCCACGAGCGTGCAGACCGCCACTGCGTTTTCGACTCAGCCCTCTACGCTCACACCGCTGCCTTCCCTACCGGACCTGACTCCTACATACACGTCACCGGACTCGCTGATACCCACAGCGACCCTCGGCGTGGATTCGGCACAGCGCATCAGATTCGAGTTGGGCGCGACCTCCGTCATGATCGGCGATACCTTGCCGGCGGCCGGTGTACTGGATTACGTCATTGCTGCCGGGCAGGGGCAAATCCTCTCGGCAGGCGTCCAGACCGATCTGGCACCGGACGCGCCGGTGGATGTTTCCGTCTATAGCTTGCCAGACGGGCGATTGCTCGGGGGCCAAAATAAAGGTTGGAAAGGCGTTCTGCCCGCCACGCAGGATTACCTGATCCGTCTGTGGGGAGCACCACAGGCTGTGCACTTCTACTTGTATATCGATATCCCCGCCTGGATCAGTATACCCGCAGAAGGCGGCGCGGCCACGCTGACGGGTACCGTTGGGCCGCAGGGAGCGTTTATCACGGATCAGAAGCTCTTTACCCAACCCTCGGCTTCTTATCTGCTTATAGCCGGGGCAGGCCAAAAGCTGGTTGTTACCGTCACCTCACCGGGTACGGTGGTGCTCCTCAACATAGGTCGCGAAGGGGATAACCAGCCGATTGCCCGTGACGTAACCACAGGCAACCATGTTGAACTGGAACTTCCCGCTGATGATACCTACAGGATCATGCCCGTCAATGAGAGCGGGCAAACAGTATCCTTCACGCTGGAAGTGACGCTCAGTCCCTGAGTCGCGCCAGCCTCGATAATCCCAGGCGGACACAGGGTTATGTTATAACAAAATGCGCCCGCGCGATTGTCCGTGCGGGCGCATTTTATGTGATATGGCAAGGGGAAATTATTTGGCTTTCTCCTTGTCTTTCTTTTTCTTTTTCTTGTCTTTATCTTTGTTTTTCCCTTGTTCCTTGTTTGCCATTTTCAGCTCCTTTCCAAGAATCAATTCTGGTAGACCTATTTTATCTCATGGATGAGATTTTTCAAGTCTTCGGCGTAAGTCGGGCGCGCGTCAAAATTTTGGGGAAGTTGCCCCTATGTCCAGATCCGCCGGGGATGAAATCCCCGGCTCAATACATGGAAGCCTGCTGAAGCAGGCTGACATCGGATTCTGGCGATGGATTTAACTACCAAATGCGCTTTTGGCTGCGATATAGCCTTTTCTCCAAAAAAATGACGCACACCCCACGATTACATCCATCGAAGCGGAATGTCGAAATCCCACTATAATGGGAATTATTTTGATTTGCGAAATGTTTTCTGGTATATCAATTGGCAAGCTGATTGTTCCGGCCCTAACGCAAAGCCACCCCTGGAAAGGCGAATGTTTTGATGACGCCTGTCTTAAGAGTCGCTTTCCATTCTCGAAAGGAGCTTATGTTATGTTCGATACTTCTTCCCAAAATGCGCAGGTACCATCCTTTTTACGCATTGTGACCATCATCGAATGCTTTGTGGTTGTCGCGGCTGCGGGCGTGCTGTTCTTTTTCCCCGCGCTCGCGCAGACTGCCTGGGTCTGGGCTATACCACCGTTCAACTCCCGTTATGTCGGCGCGATCTACGCGGCCGCCCTGCTTCCATTAGTGGTTTTTGCCATCGTCGGGCGTTGGTCGCCAGGACGCGTTGTCTTGTGGATGATTTTTGCCTTTACCACCAGTATCGCGGCGGTCATGTTCATGTATATCCCCCAATTTGAATGGACGCGCCTGGGCACGCCCATCTTCTGGCTTTTGTATATCTTTCTGCCGGTCAACTCCGTGGTTTTCCTCTATAAGCTGCGCGACTGGGAAGTTGCTGGCAGCGAGGAGACCTCCTTGCCGGTGCGTAATCTGCTGCTGGTAAGCGTGCTTCTGCTTGGGTTATATGGGATTGGGCTTCTCGTGGTGCCCGAAACGGTAACGGCCTTCTGGCCCTGGCATATAGATGCCTTTCATGGCCGTATCTATGCTGCCACGTTCCTTACCCCTGCGCTTGGCGCCTGGATCATCAACCGCCGTAGCACCTCTGCCGAACGCCTGGTGTTGGGGTTGACCCTGGCGACACTGGGCGTGCTTTCAATCCTCGGGTTGGTCTGGACCAGCGCCGGGGTTTCGCTGGACAAACAGGTGGATTATTCCGGTCTGGGTACATGGGTGTTCATCGGGATGAACCTGCTTTGTGGGGTAGTTGGTTTTGCCTTGATCCAATCGGGCCGGAAGGCATAGATTTAAGGCCCGAAGACATCCCAAAGTGTGTAGGGCGTAAACAGGGTGATCGGGTCGGCAGAACCAAAACAGGCGTCCAGCATGGCCTGGCGCAGGCGGGGTTTCTGCCGGGCGCGCACAAGAAGATGGTCGAGTACGCCGCTGCGGCAATAGACGCGCTGCGCCAGGTGGTTGAGCAATAACTGATATTGGAATTTCTTTGCCAGGCTGGCGCGGTATCTTGTTTGAATAGTCTTTGAAGGTTCCCCATGCCATTCGCTCAGGATGGCATCGGCGGCGAGTTGGGCTGACTCGAGGGCATAATCGATACCCTCGCCGCTGATCGGGTTGACCAACCCCACGGCCTCTCCCGTAACCAGGATCCAATCGTTGCCGCTGTTGGACGGCGAAAAATCAGTCCGCAGTGGGTAGCCCTTAATCGGGCCCACCTGCCTGGCGTTACGCAGGATTTTGCGCAGGTATGAGTGGTTTTGGATCAGATTACGCAACTGGGATGGCTGCGGGTTGGGAGAATCGAAGAAAACACCGCAGCCCACGTTTGCCGTGCCGGGACCGGTTGGAAAAACCCAGCCGTAGCCTGGTAGTTCGACCCCGTCGAAAAAGAGCACAGTCGTATCATCCAGCCCTTCCACATTCTCGAAATAAGTGCGTGCTGCCAGGTTGACGGGCGGTATTTTTTTGAGCAGGCCATGCCCGCGTAGCAAAGTAGCGTTCGAGCCGGTGGCAATGATCACCAGTGCGCATTCAAGCGTCCGGCCGTCCTCGATCCCAAGGTGTGCGGTCCCGTTTGAAGTGCGAGTTAACGATTCGACCTTGGCCTGTGGGATGAACTTGGCCCCGGCAGCTACAGCATGCTCACGTAAAATATCGTCCAGAATCAAGCGCGGCAGGACCAGGATATTGGGAGGCAAATCTTTCAGGTGTGATAGTTCCAGCCGGTAGGTGACTTCATCCGAATGGCGCACGGTGATGGCTGAGCAATGCCGGGCATACTGCTCCACCTGCGGCAGGATGCCCATTTCTTCCAATATTTTTATGGCGCGTGGCGTGAGCCCGTCACCGCAAGTCTTGTCGCGAGGGAAGTCAAACTTATCCAGCAGGGCAACGCGCAAACCGCCTTTGGCCAGGAAATATGCAGCCGTAGAACCGGCCGGGCCGGCGCCGATCACAGCAATATCGTAAGGCAAACTTTGTGCCTGCATAAAAGGTCTGCTCCATTGAACTGTCGGCCTTCAAAACCTGCCAACGTTAGGCACCTGCTCCGCTGTTTATTATAAACCACCTGCAAGACTTCATTGGATACCAGGGAGGACACGGCTTTCTTGCTGAGAAAACCTATTATCTTCTCGTTCTTCGCGGCTTGGTGGTAAAAAAATTCAGTAAATCTGTGATTTACTGAATTACTCACCTTACGCAGTTTCAGGGTTTTAAACCCAAAAAGCTTTAACCACCCTGGCCCGGCCCGCGCACCCCGCCGAAGTCCGGCGGGGTGCGCGGAAGGTGCCAGGGAGCGGCATCAAGGAGATCAAAATCTTTGATTTTTAGTAAAAGAGCTCGATGTCTTTGAGATTTCCGTCGCCGTGGCGCCACTTCGTGCTCCTTCGTGTACTTCGTGGTGAGTGGTTTTTCTTTTTCATCGCTCTGCGTAAGGTGAGTGAATTTGGCAAATTCAAGGCCAGAGCAGACAATAGCCAAAGCAATGGTTTTCGCAGGCACTGCCAAGCGCGCCTTTATTTTCAGTAGAGAATGGCGCCGCACTGCGCGCAAGGCCTGGGCGTTATCCAGACCTGGCCTGTTTAAGCTCAAGCACTCAACGCATCATCCGCGCATCCATTTCCAGCATTTGTTCCTGCAGGACGGGGTCCGCCGTAGGACGGCGATCCACTGGGATATTGGCGTGGTAGGATTGTTTGTGAAGGGAGAGGAATGCCCTGCGCCGGTCTGGCAGTTCCCTGATCTCGCGGAACAGGTAGGAATGGCCCAGGGGCATGGTCTCTTCGGCCCCGGCCGCGATCCATAGCATGTACAGCGGATCGGACTCGGTGGATTCCATGAGCTGGACCAGCACATCCTTGTTATTGCCTCTAAAGAGCAGCACATTCGAAGGCCGGTTGAACCTGGCCCTGAAATCGCGGGAGCGCCCATCTTTCAGCAGTATGTTAAGCGCCTCCAAGCCGTAAGACCGGTAATCCTGGATCGTAATCGGGCGTTCTGGGAAACCGGCCAGGGTGTAGGTGGCTACTTCCGTATCCACATAGACCAGGCGCAGCACTTCATCGCCCTGGAGTTGTACGGAAGAGCAGACTGAAAAGATGAATTTGTTGATCATGGTGTTTCGCTCCTGAACGCGGTGATGCTGGTGGGGCAGGTAATTCGCATTCGTTTACGCATCGAATGTTTCGAAGTCTTGTGAAGTTTAACGATGGCCCTACCCGAGTGTTACCTGAGCAGGGAAGCAGCGAGCTTTATTTAGGAATAATGTACTATCCGGGCATATTTTTCAATGTCTCATTCTCCCAGTGTTCCTCTGGGAGAATGAGATTGCCTTTTGGGTGTTACCCACAAAGTTCACCGCACCTTTTATTATCTTTGTAAAACCACTGCCTACGGCAGTGAGTAGAGTGAGAAGGTTATACCGTGACGAGTAATTGAGAATGTTGGGTATGATGAGCCTCCCTGGAAGGCGTGCAACCAACCAAAGAGGAGACTCATCATGACCCAACGATTTAGAAGGCTATCACATTCGATTTACGAGTGCAAGTACCATATTGTGTTTTGTCCGAAGTACCGATATCGGATATTCCAAGATGGAATAGGGGAATATGTTAAGCAACAAGTGTATGTGTTGTGCAAACAGAAAGAGCAGGTAGAAGTAATGGAATTGAATGTGCAACCGGATCATGTGCACTTGGTGGTGGAGGTACCGCCGAAGTATGCGATATCAGAATTCATGGGGTACCTGAAAGGGAAGATGGCATTGCGATTGTTTCAACAGTACGAAAGCCTTGGGCGACGATATTGGGGGCGACACCTGTGGGCGAGAGGCTATTGCGTAAGCACAATTGGACTGGACGAAGAGAAGATACGGAAGTATGTACAGTGGCAAGAGAAACAGGAAAAACAAATTGAGGCTACACAAGGCAAGTTATTCGATTAGCAGTAGCAAGAGCGCGCCTTCCAGGCGCAATGTTCTAAAGCCACCGCCTTTGGCGGTGGTAGTTTACTTCAAAGATGAATTGAAATCGGACAGTTATGATATAATTATTTTCTAGAACATACATTCTGTTACGGAACAGGAGCTGGCTTATGACAAACGCAAAAGTAAAAGTCCTGGTTGGTACGAGCAAGGGCGGCTTCATTTTCAGCAGTGATGCCGGGCGCAAGGACTGGCAGGTTAGCGATATGCACTTCAAGAGCTGGGGCGTGATGCACATGCAGCACGACCCGCGCGACGGGCGCCTGCACGCGGCGGTGAACCACGTGGTCTACGGTCCCACCACGCACTATTCCGACGACCTTGGCCAGACCTGGACCCAGGCGCGCCAGGTGCCGGCCATCGAGCGCCCTTCGAAATCCGGCCGCCCGCTGGGCACACCCGAGGAAGCCGGGCTTTCCGCCGAGGGCGAACCGGTTCAGGAGCGCCCGGAAAAACTCATCAAGGTCTGGAACATTACCCCGGGCCGGGCGGACGAACCGGGCGTGCTGTACGCCGGCGCCGAGCCGGCCGTGCTGTTCAAGTCCAGCGACCGTGGCGAGAGCTGGACGATCAACGATGGACTGTTCGACCACCCGCACCGCGGCAAGTGGTTCCCGGGCAACGGTGGTCTGTGCCTGCACACCATCCTGCTTGACCCTGCCAACCCGGCCCGCATATGGGTGGGCCTCTCCACCGGGGGCTGCTACCGCAGCGACGATGGGGGCGCCAGCTGGTCGCCATTCAACAAGAACGTGCGCGCCGATTTCTCCCCCGATAAATTTCCCGAATACGGCCAATGTCTGCACAAAATGACCCTGCATCCATCCAACCCGCAGGTGCTCTACCAGCAGAACCACTGCGGCATCTACCGCAGCGACAACGCCGGCGAGGACTGGATCGATATCGGCGAGGGTCGCCTGCCCAGCCGCTTCGGTTTTCCGATCGTCGTCGACCCGAACGCCCCGCAGTCCATCTATGTCGTCCTCGAACAGAGCGACGAATATCGCATGAGCGTGGACGGCCGCTTTTCCGTCTGGCGCAGCCGCGATGCCGGCGAGAGCTGGCAGCGCCTGACCCAGGGTCTGCCTGAGCAGGCCCACCTGGTGGTGCTGCGCGAAGCCATGGCCACCGATAGCCTGCCGGAGACCGGCCTGTACGTAGGCACCAACACCGGGCAGTTGTTCTACAGCCGTGACCGCGGCGATAACTGGGAACTGATGGCCGATTACCTGCCGCCGATCCTCTCGGTCGAGACCGCTGTATTGGAGTAGGCTATTTGTATTCCCCGGATCAATCATCCCTTCGTAGGGGCACGGTGACGCCGTGCCCCTACGAACTCGTATCCATTCCCAACGGAGCAGATCCTTTCCCATGACCCCACCCGATGATGCCATTCTTGTCGAAAACCTGACCAAGACCTACCAGGTGTCCGAGCGCGAGGGCGGTTTCGGCGCAGCGGTGCGCAGCTTTTTCAAGCGCAAATACCGCGATGTCAATGCCGTCCAGCAGGTCAGTTTTCAGATCCGCAAAGGGGATGTGGTCGGCTTCCTGGGGCCCAACGGCGCCGGCAAGACCACCACGCTGAAGATGCTCTCCGGGTTGCTGCATCCCAGCGGCGGGACGGCGCGCGTGCTCGGCTTCACGCCCTGGGAGCTCAAATCGGATTATTTGCGCACGATGACACTGGTCATGGGCCAGCGCAGCCGCCTGTCGTGGGACATCCCGGCGGCCGATTCGTTCCTGCTCAACCAGGCTATCTACCGCATTTCGGATGCGGACTACAAACGCACCCTGGCCGAGCTGGATGAACTGCTCGAATTGGCACCGATCATGAAAAAGCCGGTGCGTAACCTCTCGCTGGGCGAGCGCATGAAGGTGGAATTGGCGGCCGGTCTGCTACACCGCCCGCAGGTGCTGTTCCTCGACGAGCCCACCATCGGGCTGGATATCACCGCCCAGGCGCGCATCCGCACCTTTTTGCAGGAATACAACCGACTGACCGGCGCGACCATCCTGCTTACCAGCCACTATATGGCGGACGTGACCGCCCTGTGCGAGCGCATCATCATCATCCACGAGGGCCGGCTCAAATACGATGGCGGCCTGAACGAGCTCTCGCACAAGATCGCGCCCTTCAAACTGATCGGCGTGGCCGTCGGCAATGCGGCCAGCCCTGATTTGAGTAAGTATGGCACGCCCGTTACCAACGCCGAGGACGGCGAGAAATCCTTCATCCAGGTGCGCGCCGAAGATGTGACCCAAGTCACCGCGCGCCTGCTGGCCGACCTGCCGGTGCACGATATCAGCATCAGCGATCCGCCCATCGAAGAAGTCATCGAGATGGCGTTCCAGGGATAATCCGAAGAGACCCCAAAGGTCTATGAGACCTTTAGGGCCTGATTGTGAGAGGGAACATGCTAAACGTCTACAAACGCTTGTGGCAAGTCAATTGGGCCGAGCAATGGCAATACCGCGCCAATCTGGTCATGTACCTGCTCTTCTGGCTGGTCTCTCCCGTGGTCTACCTGGCCGTCTGGACGACCATCGCCAGGAGCCAGGGCAGCGTTGGCGGGCTGACCCCCAACGATTTCGTCACCTACTATATGACCCTGCTGATCGTGGACCAGCTCACCAGCGAGATCACCATCCATATCTTTGCTTACAAGATCCAGGACGGTACGCTCTCAGGGGAGTTGATCCGTCCGATCCACCCGATGCTGACCAACACACTGGTCAACAACATTGCCTTCAAAGCGTTGACTTTGATGACGCTCGTCCCGGTCTGGGCCGTGCTGTGGATGCTCTTCCAGCCGGATTTTTCCTCCGTTACCTGGCAGGGCATCCTGCTGGCGCTGCCGGCCGTCTTGCTCGGCTTCGCGGTCAGTTTCCTGATCGGCGCCACACTGACCTGCGTGGCCTTCTGGACCACGCGCGTCTGGGCCCTGGTGGAGTTCTACTGGGCGCTGGTGGTGCTCTTTTCGGGGCAGTTCGTCCCGCTGCAGCTAATGCCCGGCATCGTCCAGCAAATTGCACGCTTCCTGCCCTTCCAGCTATACAAGTATTTCCCGATCGAGCTGGTGCTGGGTCGTCTCAGCCAGTCTGAAATACTCTTTGGCTATGGCATGGGGCTTTTCTGGCTGCTGGTGGCGTCCCTGCTCTTCCGCTGGACCTGGCGCAACGGCCTGAAACAGTTTTCTGCCGTGGGGGCCTAGCCATGCATACCCTGCGCGTCATCCAGACTTTTCTCAAGATCAACATCCAGACCTCGCTGGCCTACCGGGCGGATATGGTCATCAACATCCTGCTCAACTTGATGTGGTTGGGCTGGGAATTGCTCAGCCTGAGTATTATCTTCAGCAACACCAATACGCTGGGGGGTTGGGGGCCGGCCGAGTTGATCGCCTTGCTGGGCGTCTTCCGCCTGGTGAATACCTTGATGGCCGGGCTGCTCTGGCCAAACACCGAAAAGTTCAATGCCAGCGTACGCGACGGCTCACTCGATTACACTCTGCTGCTGCCGGCCAACAGCCAGTTCCTGGTCAGTTTTGCGCGCATCACCATTTGGCGCGCCTGGGACCTGATCCTGGCTTTTATCCTGATTGCGGTAGGCATCAAGATGGGCGGCGATACCACTTCCACGCTCAGCATCCTGAACTTCCTGATGTTGACCATTTCGGGCGCGGTCGTTATTTACAGCCTGTGGATCGTGTTGATCGCGTTCACGTTCTGGTTCACGAAGTTCGATAACAACGTCACAATCCTGCAGGCATTGCTTGATTCGGGCCGCTACCCGGCGACGATCTATCCCGCCTGGCTGCGCATCATCGTCACGTTCATTGTTCCCATCGCGGTAGCCACGACCGTTCCATTGCAGGCCCTGCGCGGTGATCTAACGGGATGGAATGTGCTCTTATTCATTGGCGTAGGCGTTGCCAGCTTCCTGGTCGCTTCGCGGGTATGGAAAGCGGGTGTGCGTCGTTACAGCGGGGCGAGCAGTTAAGTCAGCTAAAGCAGGGCTCTATTTCTTCGGCACATAAAAAATAGGGCCCGGTCATTTGACCGGGCCCTATTTTTGTAAGGACGGTGTGGTTTAGAGGCTGGAGTTGATGGTCGAGAAGACCTTGCCAACCAGCGGGCCCATGATGGTCACGGCGGCGATAACGACGACGGCCACGAGTACCAGGATCAACGCGTACTCAACCATGCCTTGTCCCTTTTCCTTGAGAGCGAGTTTCATAATGTTTAATCTCCTTTGTTATAAATGGGTTTACGTCAGAATTGACGTAATGA
>Ga0209131_1000650_pt1 | contig 24596 bp, 21 predicted proteins | sample GraSoi_2013_40cm_FD_185826 | JGI IMG/M metagenome (GOLD analysis project Ga0209131, IMG submission 185826) | Grasslands soil microbial communities from the Angelo Coastal Reserve, California, USA - Sample 9_17_2013_40cm (SPAdes) (version 2) | ecosystem: Environmental > Terrestrial > Soil >... | reverse complement strand
CCCGGCGCGGTTCCGTTCGGCGCCGTCGTCGTGCTCACGATGCTCGCCACCATGAGCTTCGACCCGCGCCTCATCTGGGATCCGCTCGACCGACGCCATGAGTGACGAGAGCCCCGCCCCGCAGAACGACGAGATCCCGCAGGCCGTCGCCCGTGAGCACAGCAGGCGCTCGTTTCCGTTCGTCTGGATCATTCCCATCGTGGCGCTCCTGGTGGGAGGCTGGATCGCGCTGAAGCAGGTGCTCGAGCAGGGCCCCGCCATCACGATCCAGTTCAACAGCGCCGAAGGCATCGAGGCCGGGAAGACGAAGATCCGCCACAAGGCGGTCGAGATCGGGATCGTGAAGTCGGTGAAGCTCTCCCAGGACAACAAGGCGGCGGTGGTCACCGCGGAGATGGACCGTCATTCGGCGAGCGCATTCCTCAAGGAAGACTCGCAGTTCTGGGTGGTGAGGCCGCGCATCGCCGGCGGGCAGATCTCGGGCCTCACGACGCTGCTCGCCGGTTCGTACATCGGCGCGGAGCCCGGCAAGTCCGGGACGGAGCAGCGCATCTTCACGGGTCTCGAGACGCCACCGGCCATCACCTCCGACATTCCCGGCACGCAGTACGTGCTGCTCGCCGACAACCTGGGCTCGCTCGACGTGAATTCGCCGGTCTACTACCGCGGCGTGCTCGCCGGTCGCGTGGTCTCGACGGACCTCGCGCCGGACGGAAGGATCGTTCAGGTGGGCGTCTACGTCCACAAGCCGTTCGACCGCTTCGTGAACGAGGAGACGCGCTTCTGGAACGAGAGCGGCATAGACCTCTCGCTCGATGCGACGGGGCTCAAGGTGGAGACGGAGTCGCTGCTCTCGATGCTCGTGGGCGGCATCGCGTTCGAGACGCCGCCGGACCTTCTCGGCGCGGCCGTCGCCACGAAGGCGAAGTTCACGCTCTTCGACAGCCGGGCCCTCGCGATGAAGCCGCGCGACACGGTGATCCAGCCCGTCATCATGAAGTTCGCGCAGTCGGTGCGCGGCCTCACCGTGGGCGCGCCGCTCGACTTCCGCGGCATCACCGCGGGCGAGGTACGCCGCATCGACCTCGAGTACGACCCGGTGAACGTGCGCTTCCTGATCGTGGTCGAGGCGAACATCTATCCCGAGCGGCTGCGCTCGCGCTACCGCGATCCGGCGCGCCGCGCCCTGCCCGAGCTCACGCCGGCGCAGCGTATCGAGCGGTTCGTCGAGCACGGCTTCCGCGCGCAGCTGAGGAGCGCGAACCTCATCACCGGACAGCAATACGTGGCGCTCGACTTCTTCCCGAAGGCGGCGCACGCGAGCGCGCCCGTGCGCAACGGCGTGCCCGAGGTCCCGACGGTGGCCGGCGGCTTCGGCGAGCTGCAGGAATCGCTGCAGAACCTCGCCTCCAAGCTCGAGAAATTGCCGTTCGACAAGCTCGGCGACGACCTGCACAACGCGCTGAAGAGCCTTGACGCGACGCTCAAGAAGGCCGACGCGCTTTTCGGCCAGATCCAGACCGACGTCGCGCCCGAGCTGCGCGCCACGCTCGAGCAGGCGCGCAAGACGCTCGGCAGCGCCGAGCGCGTGCTGGGCTCCGACTCGCCGTTGCAGGGCGACCTGCGCGATTCGCTGCTCGAGGTCACCAAGGCCGCGGAATCGTTGCGCGCGCTCACCGATTACCTGGAGCGCCATCCGGAGTCCCTGTTGCGCGGCAAACAATCGGGAGAGACGAAGAAATGAGGACCCTCGCGATCGTTCTGGCGATGCTCGCCACGGCCTGTTCGCTGGGCGGCGGCGTGAAGGAAAACTACTACGTGCTCTCCGGGCCCGAAGGCGCCGCGCCCGCGGATTCGCCCGGCGCCCTGGCGATCTACGTGGGGCCCGTCGCGGTGCCCGAATCGGTGGATCGCTCCGCCATGGTGCTGCAGAGCTCCGCGAACCAGGTCGATTTCAGCGACGAGCATCGATGGGCCGAGCCCCTCAAGACCGCGATCCCGCGCGTGATCGCGGAAAACCTCATGCGCATGCTGAACACGCCTCGCGTGATGGCGAGCCGCGCGGGCCCCGTCACCGATACCGACTACCGCGTGGCGCTGGAGGTGCAGCGCTTCGAATCGTCGCTCTCGCAGGGCGCCAGCATCGAGGTGCTCTGGACGGTCACCGGCAAGCGCGCGAAGTCACCCGTGACCGGGCGCTCGACCGTGCGCGAGCCCGCGGCATCGCCGACCCCGGAAGGCGTGGCTGCCGCCCACAGCCGCGCGCTCGCGCGCGTGGCCGCCGAAATCGCTGCCGCCATTCGCTGAAGCACAACACAGAGAACGCCTAGATTTCCCGCCCATGGCACTGACCGACGAGCTCATCGAGCGCGAATACAACAACCGCGCGCTGGTGCCCGAGCATCCCGCCTTCTTCACGCGCTGGGAGAAGGATTCCGCGTACGTACGCCGCACGCTCGAATGCGAGACGGAGGTGGCTTACGGGCCCGATCCGCGGCACCGCATGGACCTGTTCCCGGCACTCGCCTCGCGCGGCACGCTCGTCTTCATCCACGGCGGCTACTGGCGATCGCTCGACAAGTCGGTGTTCTCGTGGCTCGCCGCGCCGTTCGTGGCCGCGGGAATCGGTGTCGCCATGCCGAACTACCGGCTGGCCCCCGCCGTGCGCATCGACGACATCGTCGAGGATGCCATCGCCGCCATGAACTGGCTGATGCTCAATGGCGTGAAGCATCGCCTCGCCACGCAGCGCGTCGTCGTGTCAGGGCACTCGGCCGGCGGCCACCTCACCGCCGCGATCCTCGCCACGGCCTGGTCGAAGCTACAGTTCGATCCGGCTCGCATCGTCGGCGGCGTTCCCATCAGCGGCATCTTCGATTTCGAACCGCTTCGCCGCCACAGCTTCAACGCCGACTTCTTCCTCGACGCCGACGCGGTCAATCGGCTCGACCTGCACTCGCGCGCCGCCACGTGCGCTGCGCCGCTGGTGGTGGCGGTGGGCGGATCCGAGAGCTCGGAATTCATCCGCCAGTCGCGGCTCCTCGCCCACGCGTGGCGCGGGCACGTGAAGTCGCTCCTCGTGCTGCCCGGCTACAACCACTTCTCGGTGGTGGACGCGTTCGCGGAGCGCGGCCAGCCGCTGCACCAGGCGGCGGTGGGCCTGTTCTAGTGGATCGAATCCTCGCGACGTATCGCATCGCCGCTTCCGAGTCGGAGAGCCGCGCGCGCGCCGAGGCGCTGGCCGTCGAGCAGAGCGTGGAGATGCCGGTATCCGCGATCGGCAATGCGGACATCGTTCGCGACGTGGTGGCGACGGTGGAGTCGATCCGCCCGCACGCGGGCGAGTTCGAAGTGGTGCTGGGCATCGCGCCATCGACGACGGGACGCGAGGCCTCGCAGCTCATGAACATGCTCTTCGGCAACTGCTCGCTGCAGCCCGAGGTCGAGCTCGTGGACGTGCGGTTTCCCGCCGGCTACGAGAAGTCGTTTCCCGGCCCGCGCTACGGCATCGAGGGCATCCGCACGATGACGGGCGTCGAGGGGCGTGCGCTCACGTGCACCGCGCTGAAGCCCCAGGGCTCGAGCGTCGAATTTCTCGCGCACCTCGCACGCACGTTCGCGCTCGCCGGCATCGACGTGATCAAGGACGACCACGGCATCGCCAACCAGCAAAGCCACCCTTTCGAGCGGCGCGTGGCCGCCGTGCAGAAGGCGATCAACGAAGCGAACCGCGAGACTGGCGGCAACACGGTGTACGCGCCGACGTTCTCCGGGGGCGGATTGTCGCTGCGCGAGCAGGCACGCGTGGCCAACGAGCATGGCGTGAAGATGGCGCTCGTGGCGCCGATGCTGGTCGGCATTCCGGCGTTCGTCGAGATGCAAGTGGATCTCGCGGTGCCGGTGCTGGCGCACCCCGCCTTCGCCGGCGCGGCGCGCATCGCGCCGGCGACGCTCCTGGGCAAGCTCTTCCGACTCTTCGGCGCGGACGCCACGATCTTTCCCAACCATGGCGGGCGCTTCGGCTACAGCCGCGAGACCTGCATCGCAATCGCGCGCGCGGCGCGCGAGCCGTGGCTGGACGTGTGTCCGGTTCTTCCCGTGCCCGCGGGCGGCATGACCGTCGAGCGCGTGGACGAAATGGTGTCGGCTTACGGGGCGGACACGATGCTGCTCATCGGCGGCGGGCTGCTCACCGCTCGCGAAAAACTCTTCGATAAGGCGCGCGAGTTCGTGCGGAAAGTGCGCGAAGCGCGCGCGTAGAATGACCGCAATGGACAAGCCGCTCGTGAGGCGGCACGACGGCTCCTTCCGCTGGGAGGGCGTCGACGTGCTGAAGTACAAGCAGGAAGGCAGCGCGCCCTTCAAGGACGTGACGCGCCAGGTGCTCTTCGAAAGCGCCGACCTTCCAGCGCAGCTTCGCTACTTCGAGGTCGCGCCCGGCGGCTACACCACGCTCGAGCGCCACAACCACGTGCACGCCGTGATGGTGATCCGCGGGCACGGCGAATGCCTCGTGGGCGACAACGCGTACGCGATCGACACGCATGACCTCGTGAACGTGCCGCCCATGACGTGGCACCAGTTCCACGCCGCGCCCGACGCGCCGCTCGGATTCCTCTGTCTCGTCGCCTCGGATCGCGATCGCCCGCAGATCCCCTCCGCGGACGACGCCGTGGCGATCTCCGCACCCCTGAAGAAATAGCTAGAGCGGGGGGCCCGCGTCCGGCCCGAGCATCACCTTGCGCACGACGGGCAGCGGCGGCGAGCCGTGGGAGAGAAGCTCGTCGTGAAACGCCTGCCACGCGGCTCGGCCGCCGCGCGTCGCGGTCCAGTCGTCGCGCAGCTTGCGGATCATCAGCTTTCCCAGCGTGTAGTTGCCGTAGCCCGGATCGAACGTGCCGCGCGCCGCCTGCTGGCGCGCATTGCCCGCATCCTGGAATGCCTTGTCGCGGAAGAGCGCCTCCGATTCCGCCACCGTCATGCCGCCGGTGTGGAGCCCGATCGCCGAGAGGTAGCGCGCATCGCGAAGTAGTGCGTTGAGGATCTGTCCCAGGTGCGTCGCGGGATCGCCGTCGTTCAGGCCCACTTCCCACATCATCTCCTCGCTGTAGTGCGCCCAGCCTTCGGCGAACGCGTAGCTCGTGAAGATTCGTCCCAGCTTCGAGCGCGCGCGATTGGCGTGCAGGAACTGCAGGAAGTGCCCGGGCCACACCTCGTGCACCGAGATGAAGAGCAGATCGGCCTTCCCCGGGATGTAGTCGTTCTGTTCCTTCGGCGTCCACGCGGGATCCGGCGGCGCGATGTAGTACGTCGAGGGCAGGTTCTTCTCGTACGGGCCGGGAATGTTGATGTAGGCCGCGTTCCAGCGCCGGTACGGCGGCGCTTCCGCGACGCGCGCCTGCTCCGGTCCGGGGATGGTCACCACCTTGCGCGACACGATGAAAGCGCGCAGTCCGTCGAGCTGCTTCTGCGCGGCGGCGACCGGGCCGTCGGGCGGCTTCTGCGCCTTCACCTTCTCGGTGCAATCGGCGAGCGACTTGCCCGGATCGTAACGGGCGCACGCCTCGCGCAGCGCCGCGAGGTTGCGCTCCATGTCGCGCTCGCCGATCTCCTTCAGCCGCGCGACCGGGACATCCACCCTCTCCGTCGCCCACGTCATCTCGGCGAAGCGCGCCGCGCCGATCGCGTAGCCGTCGGTCGCGGTCGGCTCGAGCGACGCGAACCACGCGTCGAGCTCCTTCATCGCCTTGATCGCCCCGGCATTCGCCTCGCGCAATTGCGCCTGCAGCGCGGCGTCCTGCACCGGCGCGAAGGTCGCCGGCACGTCGTTCGCGTAGAAGCTCGCGAGCCCGCCGAAGAGGATGCGGCCCAGCTGCACGTAGGTGCGCGGCATCGGCGTCTTCAGGTTCGCGCGGACCTGGGCGGTGGCCGCCGGCACCGCCTTCGCGTAGGCGATGTAGGCGCGAAGCCTGTCGGCGAGCGGCGCGTATTCGCGCGCCACGTACACGTTGGGATCGAGCGGCCAGCCGTAGTAGCCCGGATTCACGGTGGGCCAGCGCATCGTCTCCTGCCAGAAGAGGTCGCGGTCGATGGCGTCGAGCACGTACTCGCGCTCGTAGCGCTGCTCGGGTGAAAGCGCCGCTTCTTCGAAGGCGCGGATGCGATTGCGCGCCAGGTGCAGGCGCGCCGTCTCGCGCTGCAGTCCCGCGGCGCTGAGGTCGGGAAGCTTGCCATCGAACTCGTGGCGTCCCGCGTTCGCGCCCTGGTGCGGGCGCGCGGTGAAAGTCTCCGTGATGAACGTTTCCACGAAATTTTCCCAGTCGCGAGACAACGGCGCGGCCGGCTTTTCGGGAATCTGGGCGCACGAAAGAAGCGTGAGCGCGGCGAGCGCCGCGAGAGCGCGTGACACGAATGGCGTGGGATGACCTAGCGAGTGATGACGACGAGGACGCTGCAGGGTGCGTGTTCGATGAGGGACTTGGAGAGCGACCCGCGCCACCATCGCGCCGCCCAGCTGTCGAGATGCTTGTGGCCGACCACGATCACATCGGCGCCGATCTCCTTCGCGTGGCGCGAGATCTCGTCCACCGCGTCGCCGACGAGGACCTGCCCGCGCACCGCCCGGCCGGACTCCGACAGGCGCTTCAGGCCGTCCTCCAGGATCTCCTTGTAGCGCTGCTCCTCCTCCTTCTCGCGCTCGGGATCGTAGATTCCACCCTCGCCGCCGATGAAAGCCGCCGGCGGTGGCATCACCGCGACCAGGTGCAGCTCGGGCTGGCCCCAGTTGGCCATGTCGCGAGCGTCCAGCAGGGCCTTCTGGCCGGGCTCGGAGCCGTCGTAGGCGAGGAGTATTCGTTTGTACATGGGCGTGCGGCGCTCAGGATACGACGTTCACCCCATCGTAACAATTTGTATCCCCGGCCCACCAAAGCATGCAGCTGCGCGTTGATCCGTGTAGCCGGGCATTACATGGGTAAGAGCAGCAGGGGCACTCGGCTCCGGCCCGGTCGTCAAAGTTCTGGAATACAACGGAGGACATGCAAATGCTGAAGAAATCCCTGGTCATCGCTACGCTGGCTGCCACCGCGGCGCTCGCGACGCTCTCAACCCGTGCCGACGCGGCGGATCCCGTGCTGGGCGCCCTCCTCGGCGGCGGCGTCGGTGCGGCAATCGGCAACTCTGTGAACCATCACAACGGCGCCGCCGTGGGTGCGGTCGTGGGCGGGATCACGGGTGCGGCCATCGCGAACGACATGAACCGTTCCTACTACTACGCGCAGGCCCCCGCCTATGCGCAGGCCCCCGGCTACGCACAGGACCCCGGTTACGCACAGGACCCCGGTTACGCACAGGACCCCGGCTACGCGCCGGCTCCAGGCTACGGCGCGCCCGCGCCCTACTACGGCGCAACGCCGCCCCCGTACTACGGGGCTCCCGCGCCGTACTACTACGGCTCGGGTGTCTATCCTGCGGCCACATTCGTGATCGGCACCGGACCGTACTACTACGGCCACGGTCACTACTACGGCCACGGCCACGGTCACTACTACGGTCACGGCCACGACTATGGCCGTGGCCACGGCCACAATCACTGATAGGCAGAGCGCAACGAAAACGGGGCCTTCGGGCCCCGTTTTCTTTCTTGGAAAGACAATATCGCCGCCGCGGGCAATCGCGAAACGGGGTCGAAGCGCCAGCGACTAGGCGAGCCGCATCCGCTCCAGGCGATCCAGGAGCTTCTGCACGACATCCGCGGCCTCGGCGACCAGGCGCTCATCGACTTCCAGCAGCCCTTCGCGGTCCGCACTCGCGCGGCGATCGTGGCAAAGATCCAGCACGCCCAGCTGCACGCTCGACAGCCCAGCGGTTTCCGGAAGGCATTCGAAGGCCAAAGCGCGATTCACCGCGCGGTAGCCGTGCGAGCGCAGCGCCGCGGCCGCGAGCGCCTGCGCGGCGCCATAGACGAGGGTGAAGCGCCCCTCGAGCGAGAGCGCATCCCCGCGCGCATCCTCCAGCAGCGAGCGGCCCAGGCGCACGAGGGTCACGAACTGCGGGCGCGAAGGCGCCTGCGCTTCCAGCTCACCGCCTTGCTCGAGCCTTCGAAGGTTGCGGGATATCAACGTCGCTTCCGATCAGCAGGATGCGAGGCCCTTCCAGGGCGCGGCCGGGATGGCCGCCCTCCTGCGAAGCGCGTCGCATGAACTCAACGCGCCCATAGATCGCCGGGTTGACGCCCCTGCCCAATGCGCGCTCGGCGGGGGCCAGGGCAGCGATGAGCTCCCCGTAGGCGAGGTAGTCCGAAAGGACCATCAGATCGACCTTCTGGCCGGCGCTGTCCTTGCCCGAGGCGATCGGCCCGTGCACGAACGCCACGCGGATGCGCGGCGCCAGCGGCTCCAGGGCAGAGCGCAGCACGTCGGCGACGCCGAAGGTCTTCAGCGCCAGCCCACGCAGCTCGTCGAACACGGGCGCCGTGCGGTTGGCCTGGTAGTGCTTCTGGTTGCCGATGAGGCCCGCGGTCACCAGGCCGCTCGCATGGAGCCGCGCGAGTTCGCGGTGCACCGTGCCGATGCCCACCCCCGAAAGCCGCACGATCTCGTTCGAATAGAAGCTTCGCGAGGGATTGCCATAGAGCAGGCCCAGCACGCGCTGCTGAGTTTTCGTGAAGAGCGCGTCCGCGGGGCGCAGGGCCTTGATTCCCATAATGGGAATCATAACTCCCATTTTGGGAGCGACAAACGCCTTTTTCTTTTCGACCGCGCAAGGGAAAATGGGTCGTCACAAGACGGGAGAAGCACAATGAAGCGAAACGTCCTCACGCTGGCGATGGGCCTCGCGGCCCTGGGTGCCACCACCTATTCGACCCAGGCCTCGGCCGAGCCGGTCATGGGAATGATCGCGGGTGGCGCCGCGGGTGCGGCGATCGGCGGCCCGCCGGGCGCGGTCGTCGGCGCCATCATCGGCGCCATCATCGGCGGCACCCCGCCCTACGCCTACGGCCCGCGCTATTACGCGCCGCCGCCCGCCGCGTACAACCCGGGTCCCGCGTACTACAACCCGGGGCCCGCCTACTACAACCAGGGTCCGGCGTATTACCAGCAGCCGGCACCGGGCTATTCGCCCGGCTCCTACGGCGAGCCGCGCTATTACGAGCCCGCGCAGCGCGCCTACGCCGACCCTCGCTATGCGCAGCCGCAACAACGCTACGCCCAGCAGCCGCAGCCACAACGCTACGCGCAGCAGCCGCCTCGCTACTACGCGGCGGAAAACCGCGGGTACGTGGAGCAGCCGCAGCGCTACTCGCAGGCGCAGCGCTACTCGCAACCGGCACAGCCGCAGTATCGCTACGAAGAGCCGCGCAGCGACCGTTACTACCAGGACGGGTACTACCAGCCTGGCTATCGTTGAGGCCGCAACGCGCGCAGCCGGTCGAGCTTGGCGGAGTAGAGGTCGTGCTCGCTGCGCGTGTTGCTATTCTCCATGGCGACGGTGAGGTGCTCGCGCGCCTGCGTGGCATCGCCCAGCCCGTAGTAGGCCATCGCCAGCCAGAAATGGAATTCGTGGTTATAGGCGTCTCGCGCGATCTCGCGCTTGAATAGGTCGCGCGCGCGCGCGAAGTCGCCGGCGCGCATCGCCTCCATGCCCTGGTTGAAGAAGTAGAACGGGGGATTGGGCTCCAGCGCGGCGAGCTTGCGCGCCAGCGCGTCCGCCTCGCTCTTGCGGCCCGTGTCGTGAAGCACCGTGACCAGGTTCGCCATCGCATTCGCGTTTTCGGGCTCTCGCGAGAGGACGAAGCGCATCACGCGCTCGGCCTCGGGATCGTTGCCATGGCGCTTGTAGATCACGCCCAGCGTGTTGAACGCAGCCGTGAAGCGCGGATCGACCATGATCGCCTCGCGCGCGTGCCAGTACGCGTCGTCGAGCCGCCCGCGTGAGAGGAGCTCGGCCGCGCGGTTGTTCATGTACATCGCGACGATCATGGACTCGCCCACTTCGTAGGCGAAGGGCTTGCGATCCGTGTGAATGAAGTCGATGGTGAGCACATGGCGCTCGGCGAACAGCACGCGTGGGTCCTGGTTCTTGCGCCCGAGGGTCACGTTCACGTGGCCGCTCGCGAAGTAGAGGTCGCCCAGGCGGCTCCACGTATCCTCGGAGAAGACCCGCTGGAAGCGCACGGTGAGCCCGAGCTCCCTGGCGAACGCGGCGGTCATGATCGCGAGCGACAGGCAGTTGCCCGAGCGAGCCGCGAACGCCTCCGAGGCGTTGCGCGTCATCTCGGCGTCGTATTCCAGGCGAAGCTGGTTGCGGCTGTACAGCGCGTCGTACAACGCGCGCTCCTTGCCCTTGGCGTCCATGTCCTCGCCCATCTGTTGGCGCAGGTAGAAGCGCATCTCGTCGCTCACCGCGAAGACATCGGCGGCGCGCACGGGCTTCGAGGCGGGTGCGAAGAGCGAATCGTGCAGGAGCACCGTGTTGGTCGCGGAATCCGGCGCCGGCGCCAGGTCCGCGCATGCCGTGAGCAGGGTTGCGATCGCCAGCGGCAGGAAGGCTTTCATCGTCACCTCTTCGCGTATCCGTAGGCCAGGTTGGTCCGGCCCGCGCCTTCGCGCTCGTAGACCACCTTGTACTGCGAGATCGCGTCGCCGTCCAGTTGGGCCGCCTGCCGGGGGCTGAAGCCGTACAGGCGCGCGTTATTGCCGCCGAAGATAGCGTTTTTCACCGAGCCGTCGGCTGGACCCAGCGGAAGAAGTCCGAATTTGCCCTGTAATTCGTCCGGAATCTCCAGGCGGCGCAGCGCCTCGATCTGCCACTGCGGCGAGCCGGTCCAGATCGCGTCCGTGCCCCAGCACACGTGATCGGCGCCCATGCCCTTGATGAGCTGGCCCATCATCACGGCGGACACGCGCGGATCGCCGATCGTCGTCTGCGCGAAGAGCTGCCCCACGTCGGCGTACACATTCTTCACTGCGTGCCTTCCGGGAATCTCGGAAAGATCCGTGACCCACTCGATGCGGCCGGATTCCTCGAACTGCTTCCACGCATCGGCCACGTTGCCGCCACCGGCCCAGCGATAACCGCCGTGGTAGATGATGAAGTTGAGCTGCGGCCAGTCCTTGGCCGCCTTCGCGACGTCGCGCACGTCCGAATACGCGAGCAGGTGCGGGAACTGCTTCTCGACCGACGGCGGAAAGAGTCCCTTGTGCACGCAGACGTTGCGGACGCCGGCCTTGAGGAATTTCTCGTAGGCGGGATAGACGAGCTTCTCGTCATCCATTCGCCATGGGTGCTTGGAAAGGTCCTTGTTCGTGTTGTCGCCGATGGTGTAGCCCTTCATCGAATCGGGCTTGAGCTTCTCGAGCGCGTAGTCGACCTGCTCGAGCCATCCCGGGTAGCCGGGGGTGAAGATCGCGTGCGAGAGCATCCGCCGCGATTTCGCGAGCCCGTTCACGTCGGAGCGCGCGAGCGCCTTCATGTCGTTCGTGAGAAACCAATCCTCGGGCACCTCCGAAGGCGCGCCGCTGATGAGCGCGACCTTGGTGTCGCTGTCGAGGTAGATCTCCTTCAGGTAGTTCTGGAACATCAGGTCGTCGACCGTCTGCTCCTTCTGCCCGAGCGACGGATTCCAGCCTGCCTTGCCCACGGCGTTGCGCTGGTTGATGAACGTCTTGATGCGCGTGCCGGGGCGCAGGAAATGCGTGTGCATGTCCATGATGAACTGGCCCGACAGGCGTCGCGCGCGCTCGTCGGCCATCTCCGGGGTCTGCGCTTCCGCGCGCGAGATGCCGAAGAGCGGCCCGTAGGTCTCGTTCATCGCGAGGAATGCGGTAGCCATGCCGGCCGCGGACTGGAAGAAGCGCCGGCGCGACATCCCGAGGCGCCTGGCCGCCGCCGCGCCCATCTCCTTTACGCGCGCCTCGAACTCCCGCTGCTTGCGCGTCTGCGGCGACGCCATGAACTCGTCGCTGGAGACCGATTGGACGGGGATCGGCGAGGCGAACAGGTCCTCGGCGGGCGAGAGTTGGCGAAGCTCGTCGTGGGACAGCATGCTCATGGAGGCTCCTCGCGCGGCTGACGACGGCCCAATGTACGCCAATCGGGTGCGCAGAAGAAACGCGAGGGCGCGGGGCTTGTCTCAACTCGACGCCCATGCGCATCGACCGCCGCAACTTCGTCCTCGGCTCGATCCTCGTCCTCATCCTGGCGGTGGGCGGCGGGGCGATGGCCGTGCGCACGCTGTGCGACCCGGTCTCGATCGAGTCGCGCGCGAAGGCGAAGGTGCTCGAGAAGTGGGGCAAGGAGCTCACGGTGGGCTCCCTCGAGGTGAAACCGTTTCCGCGGCCGGTGCTCACCGCGACCGATGTCGCGGTCGAGGGCATGGGGCGCGCCGAGCGCGTGACGGCGACGCTCCAGTTGTTCCCGCTGCTTTTCGGCCGCGTGCGCCCCGCCCAGGTGGTCGCCGAAGGCGCGACCCTCGACGATCCGAAGGGCAAGGGCGAGTGGCGCGTCGATCGCGCGAGCTTCGATTCCGCCCTCGACTGGCGCGGCGTGACCGTCGAAGCCACCGTCTCGCGCAACGGACAGTCCGCGCACATGACGGGCAGATTCGCGGACCTCTCCAACATCGGGCACCGCGGCGAGCGCACGCGGGGGAAGATCGAAGCCGAATGGGGCGAGACGCGCGCTTCGGCCGACGGGGAATTCCGCCTCGACGGCCAGCGCGGCCACGCCTTCAAGGCGATGCTTCGCACCGGCTCCCTCGACGACGTTTTCGCCTTCGTCGGGGTGGACCGCGAACGCACCGCGCCCCTGGAGGTCACGGCCGACGTGCGCGACGACGGCGAGCACATTCGCCTCGAGGACCTCCACCTGCGCCTGGGCGCGATGCACGCGAGCGGGGCGGGCACCATCGATACGAGCGGCGACAAGCCCTTCATCGAGGCGATGCTTTCCGCCGACCGCCTCGACTGGAAGCAGGCGCTCCAGGACATGGGCCACGCGCAGAAGGTGAAGGAGCCTTCCGAATTCATCTTCCGCGACAAGCCCCTCGCGTGGAAGACGCTCACGCATCTGCGAGGGCTGCGCGGCAAGGTGGAGGCCGAGGCGAGGAGCGCGAAGCTCGGCAACGGCATCGAGCTCCAGGAGCCGCGGGCCCGCTTCACTTTCGACGACGATCGCCTGGAGCTGAACATCTGGCAGGCGCGCCTGCTGGGAGGCACCGGCCACGGCAGCATGCGTTTCGACGGCACCGCGAAAAGCATCCGCTTCGTGGGGGTGGGCGAGGACGTGCTGCTGCAGCGCTGGTTCCACGAGCGCGGACGCGACCACCATTTCACCGGCGGGCCGATGCAGGTTCGCATGACGCTCGACATGCACGGCGACACGTGGCGCGACCTCGCGTCGAGCGTCACCGGTCCGGTCGCGATCCGGATGGGGCGCGGCGTCTACGACCGGCAAACAGCCGGCGACTGGGAAGCGCTGATGGCCGCCTTCTCGAAGAAGAATTCCACCGGCGAGATCGACTTCGAATGCGCGGCCGCGAACCTGCGCTTCGACAATGGCGTCGCACGCGGCGACAACATCGTCGGCGCGCGCAGCACCATGAGCCGGCTCCTCACCTCGGGCGTGATCGACATGCGCGAGGAGCACGTGGACCTGCGCGGGAAGCTGCGCACGCGCCCGAATGCCGGCGTGGGCCTCGCGACCATCGCCGACGACCTGCAGATCGAGGGGCCGCTTCGCAAGATGAGCATGCGCCTGGAACCCGGGACCAAGCCCAAGATCCTCGCCAAAGCCCTGGCCGCCGTTGCAACCTTGGGCGTGTCGGTCGCCGCGACCTCAGCCGGGGAGGCGAGCCGCGGCGACACGGACCCGTGCGGGATCGTTCCCGCGCGCAAGCCCGATCAGACGGCGATGACGAGCTCGCGATAGCCCACGCGCACGCTGCCGACCTTCACGCGAAGCTTGCCCCTGCCCTGCACGACCAGCGTCACGAACCTCTCGTGCGCATTGCCGCGCGTCCAGGGAAAGAAGACGTTCGCTCCCGCGTAGAGGCCCTGCCCCCATCCGTCCAGGTGGCCGATCTCGATCACGGACTCCACGGGGGCGGCCACCTTCACGCCCTCGCCTTCGGTCGTGACGCGAAGCGCCTCAGAGAGCGGCAGCTTCTTGGCCGACGATAGTCCGTACGTCGCGAGGTAACCCCTGTTGGCGATGCGAAGCTCGATGCGCGTGAGCCCCTCGCCCACTTTCTCCTGCGAGACGACATCCACGGTCACTCGCGGCACCAACGAGGCCACGCGCAGGAACGCCGCGCTGTGCTGCTCGCAAACCTTCGCCAGCAGCTCGTAGGGCGGATTCGAGACGCCCACGCGGTTGTCGAGGCCGCCCACCTCCACGTCGCCCAACTGCGGGTGCTTCGCCTTCCTCCACTGCTTGAAGACGCGCCCTTTGTTGACTTCCTTGTCCCACTTGGCGAGCGCCACGTAGTCCTTGCGATCGAAGCGCGTGTACACGTCCACGAATGGCTTCTTGCGCTCGATGCCGATCTGCGTGAAGAGGTCCCACAGCTCGATCACGTAGGCGATGGCGCCGCGCTGGTGGTACGCGTAATCCGTGAGGTCGCCCTTCAGCGGCTTCTCCGGCTCGTAGAGGAACTCGTGGAAGCCGCTCACGGTGGGATAGCCCGTGAATTCCTTCGCCCACGCCTCGACCTGGCGATAAACCGCGAGGTCGCCCTGGTCCATCTTGTCGTCGGGCTTGTCGCCCAGCGGGCGGATGAGCACACCGCCGAACGTGTGCAGGTTGAGCCACGTGAAGATGTTCGGGTGCGCGATGCTGAAGTCGAGGATCGCGCGCGTCTCGGGCGCGCTACCGGGATAGTCGCCCGCGCCTTCCTGCTCGTGCTCCGGCGCCCACGTGTAGGGGAAGTTCCGGTTGAAGTCGTACTGGTTGTCCGACAGGAAGTACGGGTCGGGAATCCGGCGGCCGTCGAAGTTCACGATCCGGCCCTCGGGATAGATCTTGTAGTAAGGCGGTAGATCCTCGGGCATGCGCGGCACCATCACGCCCGGATGGCCGGAGAGCTCCACCAGCTCGCCGTCGTCGTTTTGCTGGCGCATGAAGCTGATGTTTCCGTCGCCGTCGAAGTCGTGCGCTTCCCAGTACGCGTGGCCCTTGTGCTTGCGCGCGTCGACGGGGCTCGAGCGCACGTAGCGGCCGCTCTTCAATACGTGCTCCGCGCCGTCGGGCGACATCCGCGGCACGACGTAGAAAAGCGATTCGCGCAGCACGTCCTGCATGTGCCCGGGCACGAGCGCGCCCAGCTTTCCCTCGTGCGCCTTGATCACGTCCTCGGCGATGGCGAGCGCGACGCTCGAGCCGCATAGCTCGGTGGCGTGCATGTTGCCGTCCACCCAGATCGCGGGACGGTGCTCGTCGGGCCTGAGGCCGATGGTGAGGAGCGGGATGTCGCGGCCCTCCGCGCTCTTGCCGAGCGAGGTGATGCGCACGAAATCGGGATGCGCCTTCTGCCAGGCGCCCAATTGCGCCGTGAGCTCGGCGTAGTCGAGATATTTGGTGCGGAACATGGGGGGATTTGGTGCCGAAAGGAACCGCGATTCTAGCCCAGCGTCAAAGCGGGACCATGAAAATCAATACAGAGCACCTCAAGCGCTACAAGGAAATCCTCCAGCTCGTGTGGAAGTACGGGCGCTCGGACCTGGTCCAGCAGATGGCCATCGACCAGGACCTGGGCAATGGCGAGCGCGTCCAGCCCGGCAGCGGCCAGGTCCATCCCGAACAGCTCGCCGACGATCTCGAGGCGATGGGTCCTACATTCGTGAAGCTGGGGCAGGTGCTCTCCAGCCGCGCGGACCTGTTGCCCGAGCCGTACCTCAAGGCGCTGGCGCGCCTGCAGGACAGCGTGAAGCCGTTCTCCTATGCCGAGGTCGAGCAGATTGTCGAGAGCGAATTGGGCGTGCGCATCTCGAAGGCCTTCTCGCGCTTCGACCCCGAGCCCATCGCGGGGGCATCGCTGGGCCAGGTGCACACGGCGGCGCTGCGCGACGGCTTCGAAGTGGTCGTCAAGGTGCAGCGTCCCGGCGTCGAGAAGCAGCTCATCGAGGACTTCGAGGTGCTGGGGCAGATCGCCGCGCTCCTCGACAAGCACACCGAGATCGGCCGGCGCCACCGCCTGTGCGAGATGCTCGAGGAGCTTCGCGTCTCGATCATGAACGAGCTCAACTACGAACGCGAGGCGCAAAGCCTCATCAACATGGGGGAGAACCTGAAGGAGTACGACCTCATCGTCATTCCCCAGCCCATCGTGGACTTCACCACGAAGCGCGTGCTGACGATGGAGCGCATCGACGGGCGCAAGATCACCGAGCTGCCACCCATCGCGCGCCTCGAGATGGATTACCTGGCGGTCGCCGACCAGCTTTTCGCCGCGTACCTGAAGCAGGTCCTCATCGACGGCCTCTTCCACGCCGATCCGCACGCGGGCAACGTGTTCGTGACCGAGGACGGCCGCATCGCGCTCCTCGACCTGGGGCTCGTCGGCCACATGACGCCGTCGATGCAGAACAACCTCATCAAGATCCTCATCGCGATCTCCGAGGGCAAGGGCGAGGAGGCGGCCGACATCGTGATCCACATGAGCGAGACCACGCCTTCGTTCGAACTGCACGCCTTCCGCAAGGCGATCTCGGGGATCGTGGTCGAGCGCAAGGGCCAGGCGCTGCAGCAGATCAATGTCGGCGCCACGCTCCTCAACACGGTCCGCATCGCCGCCGACCAGGGGCTGCACGTCCCGAGCGAGCTCACCATGCTCGGCAAGACGCTGCTGCAGCTGGACGAAGTGGGCCGCATCCTCGACCCGGAGTTCGACCCGGATGCCGCGATCCGCCGCAACGTCACGGCGATCATGGCGAAGAGGCTCTCGCGAGACACCAGCAGGGGCAGCATCTTCTCCGCCCTCCTCGACGTGAAGCAGTTCGTCTCGGGACTGCCGGTGCGGCTGAACAAGATCATGGACGCGGTCGCGTCCAAGGACCTGGAGGTGAAGGTGCGCGCGGTCGATGCGCCCATCATCATGGAAGGGCTGCAGAAGATCGCCAACCGCGTGACCACGGGCCTCATCCTCGCCGCGTTGATCGTGGGCGCATCGCTCATGATGCGCATCGAGACGTCGTGGAAGATCCTGGGATATCCGGGCCTGGCGATCCTGTGCTTCCTCGCCGCGGCGGCGGGCGGCTTCTACCTCGTGATCAACATCTTCATCCAGGACCGCCGCAGCCAGCACAAGGCCCGCCACCCCGGCTGAGGCTCACTGCGGCCTGGGGATGGCCTCGCGCACCTCGACCGGCAGGCGGTCGCGAACGACGGTGAGGTCCTCGAAGTAATAGCGCCGTCCCTTGCAGTTGCGCGAGAAGCGGTCGCGCGCCTCCTGCGCGTAGGCGACCTGGCTGTTGAGCATGGCGATGCGGGCGTTGAACGCCTGCGCGCGGGCGCGAAGCTCCGTGTCTGCCGCGGCCGCTTCGCCCGACGGCTTGGCGCGCGCCGCGTCGCGCAGCTTCTTCAGCTCCTCGCGTTCCTCTTCGACCTTCGGGCGCTGGAGCTCGAAGAGCGCATCGGTGGTATCGATCGTGTACGCGTCCACGAGGCAGCTCTGCAGGTCCTCGGGCCGCAGCGTCGCGACGTCGTACTTGCGCTCCGCGCCGCCGGGCGGCGCGGAGGCTCCGGTCATCGTCGAGAGCACCCCTGCGCCGGCGGGAAGGGCGGCGAGGGCGAATGCGGCAGCGAGCAGCGCTTTTTGCAGGGGCATCGAACCTCCTACACCAGGTGCATCAGGCCGAGCGTCACCCCACTTCGACCGCTCGCGGCGGCCGGTGTTTCAGCGCGCCGCTCGCTTCTTCGCGATCGCCTGCTCCAGGTCCTTCATCTCCTCGCAGCCCAGCAGGCAGATCTCGCGCAGCGCCTTGAGGTGGCGCTCGGCGCCCTCCATGTCGCCCACGAGGAGATACGTCTCGCCGATGTACTCGTGCGCGCCGCGGTGGCGCGGGTCGAGCTCGATGGCGCGCTTGTAGTGCGTGAACGCGGCATCGTAGTTCTTCAGGTTGCGATATGAATACCCGATGTAGTTCTGCAGGTCGGCGTTGTCGGGATGGCGCACCTCGGCGCGCCTGAAGCGCTCGACGGCGCTCGCCCAATCCTTCGCGCCCACGGCTCGCTTGCCCGCGGCGTAATCGGTATCCTGCTTGGCAAGGTCGGGATCGGCCTCGTAGGGATCCGCGTGAGTGGCCGCGGCGAAGGCGAGGAGCGCGATCGCCGCGGCGCTGCGCATCACTGCAGGGCGGCCTTCGCGCGGACGAGCTCCGGGCGGGCCGAGTCGGACTTCGCGCCGAGCGCAGCGACCTTGCCCCAGTAGTTTCGCGCCGCCGCCTTGTCGCCCACGCCTTCGGCCGCCACCGCGGACAGGTAGTAGTTGCGCATGCGATTGGGCTCGCGGGTGCGCGACATCTCGAGCTCCGCCAGGGCCGCCTTCGGCTGGCCCGCCTCGAGCAGCAGCTCGCCCAGCTGCTCGCGCGCCGGGGCGAGGCGCCCCGGCGTCACGATGTGCTTCTCGTTGCGGTCCTCGAGGTCGGCGGCCGCGCGCATGAGCCGCAATGCGTCGTCGTCGTTCTTTTGCGCGCGCGCGATCCATCCGGCGACGACGAGGCGCTGCACCTCGACTTCGGTCGCCCAGTACTTGTCCTTCTTGTCCTCGAGCGCCCTCTGGATGTCGGCGAGCCCTGCGAGCTCCTCGCGCGCCATCGCGATGTTGCCGGTGCGCGCCGCGCCCAGCGCGCGCGCGAAGCGCGTATTGGCCGGCGTCGGTGTCCACGTGCTTTGCGGCGGCATCGGCAGCTGCATGGCCGCCTGCCAGTCGCCGCGCTCCACGGCGTAACGCGCGTTCATGGCGCCGATCGCATACGGCGCGGCGAATCCGTTGATGTTGATGCCCTTGATCTGCGAAGCCTCGTCGATCGTGCGCCGCGCGTCCGCATCGCGTCCCATCTGCAGGTACGCGTACACCATGTAGTCGGTCGCGTGATAGGCCTCGTCGCCTTCGCCGCTCGCCTTCGCGACGTCGCGGGAGCGCAGGTTGGTGGTGGCGGAATCTTCCCATGCGCCCACGCGAGTGAAGATGTGCGACGGCATGTGAAGCGCGTGCGGTGCGTCCGGTGCGATGTTCGCGTAGAGGCGTGCAGCCTTCACGCCCTTTTCCGCGATCGGCGGCGCGTCGTAGCTGTGGATCAGGTAATGCGCCACGCCGGGATGGTCGGGATATTTCTTGAACTGCTCCTCGAGCACCGCCGCGGCCTTGAGGTAGGCGGCATAGGTCTGGTCGGACTGTTGCTGCGTGGCGGCGGTGTAGAGGGCGGCGAAGATCTGCGCCTCGTCATCCTTCGGGTATTTCGCGGCGAGCTTCTGGTAGGCCTCGGCGCGCGCGAGCTGGCGCGCGCGCTCGGGCTTGCTGGCCCAATCGTCGTAGTAGGCGGCGACCGCCTCGATGTAGTCGCGCTCGCGCTCGGTCTTCGCGCCCATCACGCGGCCCAGCTCGATCGCGGCCATCGCCTTCTGCGCCTGCGCCGCCGTGGAGCCGCGCCCGCCGAGCGGGTTGCTCATGAGGATCGAGGCGAGACCCCACGTGGCCACGGCACACGATGGATCCTCCGAGATCACCTCGGTGAAAGTCTTCTCGGCCGCGACGTACCAGAAGGAATGCAGCATCGCCACGGCGCGGGTGAGCTTCGCCTGCACTTCGGGCGCGCAGGAGTTCTCGAACTTGACCGTGCCCAGGCGCCCGTATTCCTTCGCGGGCTCGTCATGCGCAAGCGCAATGGGAGCCAGGGCGGCACAGATGCAGGAAAGGGCCAGGCGGGAAGCCGGTCTCATGACGTCTCCGTGAGAAAGGAAAATGCGGGGCGCTAACTGTGCGCCCCACGAAGGCCCAACGTCAATTCAGCTCGACCAGCCTCCGCCGAGGGAGTTCATGAGGTCGACGGTATAGGAGAGGTACGCCTGACGGTTGCGGATGAACGTGAGCTGCGCGTCGTTCAACGTGCGCTGCGCGTCCAGCACCTCGAGATAAGCGGAGTAGCCCTGCTCGTAGCGGCGCTGCGCCAGGCGCAGCGCATTGCGCGACGCGTCCAGGCGCGTGAAGAGGTCCGATTCCGAATCGGCGGCGGCCTTCACGTTCGAGAGCGCATCGGACACGTCGCGGAATGCGTTCTCCACCGAGCGCTGGTAGAGCGCTTCGGCCTGCCTCGCCTGCGCCTCGGCCTGCTGCGTGCGCGCCGAATAGCGACCGCCATCGAGGATCGGGCCCAGGAGGTTCGCGCCGAGCGACCAGACGCTCCCGCCCGTCGAGAAGAGCGTGTCGAGGTCGGAGCTCTGCGCACCGTACGAGCCCGTGAGCTTGATCGTGGGGAACTGGCTTCCTTTCGCGACACCGATGCGTTCGGTGGCCGCCGCAAGCTGCACCTCCGCCGCACGAACGTCGGGACGGCGCTCGAGAAGCTGCGAAGGCAGGCCCGCGGGAGGAAGCGGTGGCACCGGCAGCGAATCGATGTCCTTCGCTTCGACCTTGAGGTCCAGCTTTCCCGTGAGCACGCCCAGCTGGTGCAGCACGGTCGCGCGCTGGCGCGCGATCTCCTTGGATTGCGCGGCGGCCGCCGCTTGCGTCGAGATCGCCTGGTAGAGGTCGAGTCCGGATGCGAGGCCGGCATCGGTGCGTTTCTTCGCGAGTACCAGCGACTCGTTGGTCGCGCGCAGGATCTCCTCGGTGGCGATGTACTGGGAATCGAGAGAGCGAGCGGCGAAGTACGTGCGCGCGATCGTGGCCGCGAGCGTGAGCGCGACCGTGTCGCGTCCGTAGCGCGAGGCGATGAGCTGGTCCTGCACCGAGCGTTCCGCGCGGCGCAGACGCCCCCACACGTCCAGCTCGAACGAAGTGGAGACGCCGAGCGAGAAGGTGTTGGTGGTGCCGAATTGCAGCGTACGCCCGCGCGAGGCCCCGGCATTCGCGTCGATCTCGGGGAAGAAAAGAAGAGCGTGCGCTTCACGCAGCGCCGCCTCGGCTTCCTCGACGCGCGCCACCGCGAAGCGCACGTCGGCGCTGCGCTCGAGGCCCACGCGCACGAGCTCGTCGAGCACGGGATCGCGGTAGAGCGTCCACCACTGCGCGGGAACCGCGGGCGTCTCGCTCGAAGCAGGCTCGGCGAAGGTCGCCGGCAGCTGCATGTCGGGCCGCCGGTAGTCGGGGCCGACCATGGCGCAGCTGACCAGCAACAGGCTGGTCACCCCTGCGCAGGCAGGGGCCCAGGACCAACGCGCCTCTCGGGCCCCTGGATTCCTGCCTGCGCAGGAATGACCTTCGCTACTCATCGCCCGCCTCCGGCTGCGCGCCGTGCGCGACGAAATGCTTGTCGTGCTGGTCGCCCATCTTCTGCCGGCGCGCGAATACCGTGAAGAAGAGCGGCACGAAGATGGTCGCGACGAAGGTGGCGAGGAGCATCCCGCCCACCACGCCCGTGCCCATCGAGCGGCGCGAGGCGGCCCCCGCGCCGCTTGCCACCGCGAGCGGCAGCACGCCGAACACGAAGGCGAGCGAGGTCATCACGATCGGGCGGAAGCGAAGGCGCGCGGCCTGCACCGCCGCCTCCTTCGCGCTCATGCCCGAGAGCAGCCCCTGCTGCGCGAATTCCACGATCAGGATCGCGTTCTTCGCCGCGAGGCCGATCAGCACCACGAGGCCGATCTGGAAGTAGATGTCGTCCTCCATGCCGCGCAGCCACACGAGGCCGAGCGCGCCCAGCACGGCGAACGGCACCGCGAGCACCACGGCCGACGGCAGGCGCCAGCGCTCGTACAGGGCCGACAGGATGAGGTACACCATGACGATCGCGAGTCCGAAGGCGAGGAGCGACTGCTTGCCGGTGCGCTTTTCCTGGAACGCCTGGCCGCTCCACGAGAGCGTGTAGCCGGTGGGCAACGCCTTCGCTGCTACGCGCTCCACCGCTGCGATGGCCTGCCCCGACGACACGCCGGCCTTGCCGGAGCCCAGCACCTTCGCCGCGAGGAAGCCGTTGAAGCGGTCCACCTGCTCGGGGCCCACCGAAGTATTCGTGGTGATGAGCGCGCGGATCGGGACCATCTCGCCCGTGGTCAGCGATCGCACGTACGTGTTGCCGATCTGGTCCGGGTTGGCGCGGGACTGGCCCTCGGACTGCACCTGCACGCGATACGCGCGGCCGGCCATGTTGAAGTCGTTCACGTAGAGCACGCCGAAGGTGCTCTGCAACGCGTCGAACACATCGCTCACGGGAACGCCGAGCGAGATCGCCTGCTCGCGGTTGACCTCGACGCGCATCTGCGGCACGGTCGGGCGATAGAACGTGGTGATGCCGGTGAGCTCCGGATCCTTCGCGAGATCGCCGTTCAGCGCCGTGATGACCTGCCCGAGCGCCGCCGTGTCCGCCTTGCCGCGCGACTGGATGTAGAACTCGAAGCCGCCGGCCGAGCCCAGGCCGCGGATGGCGGGCGGATTGAACATGATCGCCATTCCGTCGGCGAAACCCATGCCGCGCTTGGTGAGGTCGGCCGCGATCTGCTGCGCGGTCTGCTTGCGCTCGTCCCAGTGCTTGAGCAGCACGAACGTGGTCCCGGCGCTGGTCTTGTTCGCGCCGCCGATGAAGTCGCGGCCCGGCACCACGAACGCGTGCGCGACGTCCTCGTTCTTCGAGAGCACGTCCCAGAGCTGCGCGCCGGTCTTCTGCGTGCGCTGCAGGGACGCGGCGTCGGGAAGGATGATGGAGCCAATGAGGTAGCCCTGGTCTTCGGAAGGCACGAAGCTCGTGGGCACGCGCCAGAAGAGGACGCCGGCCAGGACCACCACGATCGCGAAGGCGATGAGCGAAACGACCCGGCGCGCGAGCGCGAGGTCGACGCCGTGAAGGAAGAAGCGCGTCGTCTTCTCGAACGCCACGTTGAACGGGTGGAAGATCTTCGCCTCGTGGTGCTCGGACTTCAGCATGAGCGCGCACAGCGCCGGGGTGAGTGTCAGCGCCGTGAAGCCGGAGATCACCACGGCGACCGTGACGGTGACGGCGAACTGCTTGTAGAGCTGGCCCGCGATGCCGCCCAGGAACGCGACCGGAATGAACACCGAGCAGAGCACCAGGATGATCGCGATCAGCGCGCCGGACACTTCTTGCATGGCCTCGATGGACGCCTGCCTGGCGTTCATCTTCTCGGTGCGCATGAGGCGCTCGACGTTCTCCAGCACGACGATGGCGTCGTCCACGACGATGCCGATCGCGAGCACCATCGCGAAGAGCGTGAGCACGTTGATGGACAGGCCCAGCATGTAGAGGCCGGCGAACGTGCCGACAATGGACACCGGCACCGCGAGCATCGGGATCAGCGTCGCGCGCCAGGACTGCAGGAAGATGAACACAACCGCGAGCACGAGGAGCCCCGCCTCGAAGATGGTGATCTCGACCTCGTGGATCGACGCCTTCACCACGATCGTCGTGTCGAAGGGGATGAGGTAATCCATGTCCTGCGGGAACGCGGCCTTCAGGTCGACGAGCCGCGCCTTGATGGCCTCCGCGGTGTTGAGCGCGTTCGCCCCGGGCGCGAGGAAGATCGCCATGCCGACCGCGGGCTTGCCGTCCACCGTGGGCGCCGTGTCGTAGTTCAACGCGCCCAGCTCGACGGTCGCGACGTCCTTCATCCGCAGCACGCCGTTGGGTCCGCGCGCGCGCACGATGAGGTTCTCGAATTCCTCCACGCGCGCGAGGCGCCCGCGGGCCGTGACCGTGAAGGTGAGCGCCTGCCCCGGGGGTGCGGGCTCCGCTCCCACCTTGCCCGCGGCGAACTGCGTGTTCTGCCCGCGGATCACGTTGGCGATGTCGGTCGGCGTGACGCCCAGCTGCGCCATCTTCTCGGGCTTGAGCCAGATCCGCATGGACGACCCGGCGCCGAAGATGAACACGTCCCCCGTGCCGGAGATGCGTTTGAGATCGTCGACGATGTTGATGGCCGCATAGTCGCCGAGCTGCGTCGTGGCCAAGGTGGCCTTCGGGGAGGTGAGCGCCACCACCAGCAGGATGTCGGGCGAGCGCTTGGCGACGATGATGCCGTTGCGCCGGACCTCGTCGGGCAGGCGCGGGAGCGCCACCTGCACGCGGTTGTTCAGCTGCACCACCGCGCGGTCGACGTCGGTGCCGACTTCGAACGTGCAGGTGATGGTGATCGAGCCGTCCTGCGAGGAGCTCGACACGTAATAGATCATCCCTTCGGTGCCGGAGAGCTGCTCCTCGATGGGCGCGGCCACCGTCTGGGAGATCGTGTCCGCGCTGGCACCCGGGTATACCGTCGAGATCGTGATCGTCGGCGGCGAGATGTCGGGGTACTGCGAGACCGGCAGGTTGAACGAGGCGATGACGCCCGCAAGCGTGATGAGGATCGCGACGACGGTGGCGAAGATCGGCCGCTCGATGAAGAAGCGTGAGAAATTGCCCATGGGACTACTTCGCCGCGGCTTGCTT
>Ga0209131_1000649_pt1 | contig 24598 bp, 29 predicted proteins | sample GraSoi_2013_40cm_FD_185826 | JGI IMG/M metagenome (GOLD analysis project Ga0209131, IMG submission 185826) | Grasslands soil microbial communities from the Angelo Coastal Reserve, California, USA - Sample 9_17_2013_40cm (SPAdes) (version 2) | ecosystem: Environmental > Terrestrial > Soil >... | reverse complement strand
TGCGGATTACCTTCTCAAGGTCGAACACGAAGATCTTGCCGTCGCCGATCTTGCCGGTGTTCGCCGATTTCTCGATCGCCTCGATCGCCTGCTCGAGCATCTCGGACTTGATCGCCGCTTCGACCTTTACCTTAGGCAGAAAGTCGACGACGTATTCCGCGCCGCGATAGAGCTCGGTGTGCCCCTTCTGCCGACCGAAGCCCTTCACTTCCGTCACGGTGATGCCCTGCACGCCGATGGCCGAGAGCGCCTCGCGTACCTCGTCGAGCTTGAAGGGCTTGATGATTGCCGTTACCAGTTTCATGCGGGTCTCCATGGAGCGGCCAGCCGCGGCCGCTCGGTTGGCCTCAGAAGGTCTTGCCGACCGAAAGCACGATCGTCGTCTTGCCGGCGTCGTAGTTGCTGCCGTTTGCTCTAGTGAAACCGTAAAATTCGCCCGCCTTGCCCTTGGCGTTGCTGCCAACGAGGGCGGCGCCAAAAAGCCATCCACTGACGTCCTTCGTCGCGCCCAGCTTGTAGTCCGTGTAATCCGCTTCGCTGAGGTTATGTACCTTCGCTTTCCCGATATGCCCGACCGCGCCCCATCCACCGCCGAAGTCGTAGGTCGCCGAGAAGTCGACGTAGTTCGAACCTTTCGTGTCCGGCGTCGAGAAGTAATCGCTGAAGGCGTGGAACCATTTCAATGAGAGCCACTTCCAGCTGCCGCCGATATAGCCTTCGAAGTTGTGCACCGTGCCCGAATTACTCTTTGTCGAATGCGGGTTCGGGAAAAGTTGGTTGGCTTCACTACCCGGGTAGTAGTAGTAGATCGCGCCAACGTCGAGGCCGAAGTCTCCAAAGGCCTTCTTGTAGCCGCCGTAAAAGTCCATCTCCAGGTTTCCGCCCGGATAGCCAGCGGCGGAGGACACGTTCGAGTTCCAGTTGCCGAGGTAAAGGCCGCTCTCATGCGCATAGTCGAAGCCGCCTTGAATGGCGGGGCGGCCAAGCGTTTGCGAGATGCCGCGGAACCGGTAGTCGGTGACGAGGGTCATGTTGCCGGTGACCGCCGGCGGCGGCGGAGTTGGCGCCGCAGCCTGCTGGGCGCTGGCGATGCTCGATAGAGTCGCGGACGCCGCGAGCGCGACTGGTAGGACTAACTTACGCATTTGATGCTCTCCCTGAGGGTGGATAGGAAATGCCGCCCGACAGTTAGCATCTCTTGTGCCACTGGAATTCCTCGCGCAGCGTCAAATACTTACTGCATGGCACGAGACCTCGCGCCCCAAACTGGGGCGCTGGTGCACGGCTCTCGCCCAGCGACGGTGCGCCACCCAGGGTGCTAAGGTCGATCGATGCGTGAAAAGCCGCTGTTTGAAGATCTGAGCGAACGCATTAGCGAGGCGTTGCGCAACTCGCCGGCACAGGACATCGAGAAGAACCTGCGCGCCCTGCTCGCCGGTTGGTTCGACCAGATGGATCTGGTGATGCGCGAGGACTTCGAGGTGCAGAAGAAGCTGCTCGAGCTCGCCCAGGCGAAGCTCGCCGAGCTCGAAGCGCGTCTGGATCGACTCGAGCGCGGCGGAGGCAAGCCGAGCGGGTAAACCGCTGCGGGGCGACAGCGTTGCTCGCCTTGGGAACAGGGTGGGCCATGACCGTCGCAATCGTTGCGAGCCGCGCGCTCGCCGGCGTCGATGCGCCCGAAGTCACCGTCGAGGTGCACCTCGGGCCGGGATTGCCGGCGTTTCACATCGTCGGGCTTCCCGATGCGGAAGTGCGCGAGGCGCGCGACCGCGTGCGCGCGGCGCTGAACCATGCGCACTTCGAATTTCCGGCACGCCGCATTACCGTGAATCTCGCGCCCGCCGAGTTGCCAAAGGATTCGAGCCGTTTTGACCTGCCGATCGCGCTGGGCATTCTCGCGGCGAGCGGGCAGCTCGCTCCCGAGGCGCTCGCGGGACAGGAGTTTGCCGGCGAACTCTCGCTCACCGGAGAATTGCGTCCGGTGCGCGGCGCGCTGGCGATGGCGCTCTCCGCGCGCAGCGCCGGCCGCGCCTTTGTGCTCCCGGCAGGCAATGCGCCGCAAGCGGCGCTGGCAGAAGGCGCGCGCATCCTGCCGGCCAAGTCCCTGCTTGAAGTCGTGGCCCACCTGGCAGATGAGGTACGCCTTGCCGAATACAGTGGATCGGTGGGAGTGATGCGGCCGGGCTACCCGGATTTCAGCGAGGTGAAAGGCCAGCAGCAGGTCAAGCGGGCGCTGGAGGTCGCTGCTGCCGGCGGCCACAGCGTCCTCATGATCGGACCGCCGGGTACCGGCAAGTCGATGCTGGCGTCACGCTTTCCGGGCATCCTGCCGCCCCTCTCGGAGAGCGACGCACTCGAGGTGGCCGCGGTGCATTCGGTATCCACCAGCGGCTTCGACACCGCGCGTTGGGGCGAGCGTCCTTTTCGCGCGCCGCACCACAGCGCCTCGGCTGCCGCGCTCGTCGGTGGGGGCCAAGTTCCCCGCCCCGGGGAGATTTCGCTCGCGCATCACGGAGTGCTGTTTCTGGACGAATTGCCGGAGTTCGACCGTGACGTGCTCGAAGCCCTGCGCGAGCCGATCGAAACCGGGCGAGTCGCCATTTCCCGCGCCGCGCGCCAGGTGCAATATCCGGCACGCTTTCAGCTCCTGGCGGCCATGAATCCCTGCCCCTGTGGACATTGCGGCGACCGCAGCGGACGCTGCCGTTGCACGCCCGAGCGCATAGCGCGCTATCGCGGGCGCATTTCGGGCCCGCTGGCCGATCGCATCGACATCAAGCTCGAGGTCCCGGCGCCGCGCGAAGCCGAACTGGTTGCGCCGGCCGCCGGGGAATGCTCTGCCGACATCGCCTGCCGGGTCGCGCGAGCGCGCGAGGTGCAGCTCGCGCGCCAAGGCAAGCCGAACGCCCTCCTTGGCAGCCGCGAGATCGACCGCCATTGCGCCACCGGGCGCGAAGGCAGCGAGCTCCTGCGGCATGCGCTGGCGCGGCTGCTGCTTTCGGCGCGGGCGTACCATCGCGTGCTACGCGTGGCGCGCTCGATCGCCGACCTGGCGGGCGCGGCGACGATCGCGGCAGAGCACGTCGCCGAGGCGATACAGTATCGGCGACTCGATGCTAGCTTCTAGCCCAGCATGGCCACCTACGCGATCGGCGACATCCAGGGTTGCTTCGACGAGCTGCAGGCGCTGATCGCGAAACTGCGCCTCGGCGCAAAAGACCGGCTGTGGTTCGTCGGTGATCTCGTCAATCGAGGTCCGAAATCCCTCGAGGTCCTGCGCTTCGTGCGTTCGCTCGGAGAGCGCGCCGTGGTGGTGCTCGGCAATCACGATCTGCACCTCGTGACCCAGCACGAAGGCCTCGAGCGCGCGCGCAAGGACGATACGCTCGACGATGTGCTGGCGGCGCCGGACCGCGGTGAACTTGTCGACTGGCTGCGCACGCGGCCCTTGATGCATGCGGCCGATGGCTGCGCCATGGTGCATGCGGGATTGCTTCCGCAATGGACCGTGCCCAACGCTCTCAAGCTCGCGCGTGAAGTGGAAACGGCGCTTGCCGCAGCCGACTACCGCGAATTTTTGCGCCACATGTACGGCAGCACTCCGGACCGGTGGAGCGATGCGCTCAGGGGCTGGGACCGGCTGCGCGTGATCGTGAACGCGATGACCCGCATGCGCTTTGCGACCCCGGACGGAAAGATGGATTTCCGCGCCAAAGGCGCGAAGCCGCCGCCGGGCTATCGGGCTTGGTTCGACTTGCGGCCGAAGGAGCCCACCACGCTTTTGTTCGGCCACTGGTCGGCGCTCGGCCTGAAGCTCACCGAGCGCCTGGCGGGGCTCGACAGCGGTTGCGTTTGGGGCGGTCAACTCAGCGCGCTGCGTCTTGAAGATCGCAAGCTCTACCAAATATCATGCCGCGGCTATCAGGCCGCAGGAGGAGAGTGATGAGCAGCTGCGTGTTTTGCCGCATTGTTGCCAAGGAAATTCCGGCGGCGGTGGTCTACGAGGACGAACTGACGATCGCGTTCATGGACGCGGGCCAGGTGAACCCGGGCCATGTTCTGGTCGCGGCGAAGGGCCACGCCGAGAATCTCTACGAGTTGAACGACGCGCAGGCCGGGGCGCTGTTGCGCTCAGCCGCGCATGTCGCGCGCGCCATCCGCGATGCATTCCAGCCGCAAGGCTTGTCGGTCTATCAGGCCAACGGCAAGGCTGCGTGGCAAACCGTATTCCATTACCACATGCACCTGGTGCCGCGCAGTGAGGGCGACGGCATGGCGCTCAGCTGGCCGGCGAAGAATCCGCTGCGGGAGAAGCTCGCGGAATATGCCGCCGCGATCCGGCGCGAAATCGCTTAGGGGGTGACGCGCGTCACGCCGCCCGAGCTGAGCAGCCGCACGCGCTGCCCGGGTGTGAACTGCTGATCGGCTTCTTGCACGATGGCGCGCATTTCGCCGCTGTCGAGCTTCACCGTGATCTCGAGCGCGTTTTTGCTGGTCGCCTTGTTCTCGAGCACGTTGCCCGCCACGCCACCGGCCACCGCGCCAAGTACCGCGGCAACCTGGGAGCCCGAGCCATGGCCTACCGTACTGCCGGCGATGCCGCCGACCGCGCCGCCGGCTCCGGCGCCGATGCCCGATTGGCTGCCTTCGAGCTGGACCTGCCGGATCGAATCGACCGTCGCCATGCGCACGGTCTGCTCCCTGCCCGCCTCGTGCTTGCTGTACACGTTGCCCGACTCATGAGTGATGCAGCCGGCCAGCAACGCGGCCAGCGCTAGGGCCAAGATTTTCGTTTTCACGCCACTTATCCTTTCCAGGGTGTGTAGCCAAAAGCGCGGCGGAACCGCGCTTCGATCTCCTCGCGTGGGACGGCGTGGTTCTGGGCGCCGCGCCGCGCGATCTTGATCGCTCCCATCAATGACCCTAGTTTACCTGTGCTGGGCCAGTCCCAGCCGTGCGAAATGCCATAGAGCAAGCCGGCGCGGTATGCGTCGCCGCACCCCGTCGGGTCGACTACCGCCTGTGCTTCAACGCACGGAATCTCGTGGCGTTGACCGCCGGCAATGATCACCGAGCCCTTGCCCCCCAAGGTATAGACCAGCGCTTTCACCGAGCGCGCGAGCGTCTCCAGGCTGCGGCCGGTGCGCTCCTCGAGCAGCTTTCCTTCGTAGTCGTTGACCGCGATGTAGTCGGCGAGCCGCACGAATTCGTTGAGTTCCTCGGCCGAAAACATCGGCAGCCCCTGGCCAGGATCGAACAGGAACGAGATGGCGTGCTGCGCGCATTCGCGGGCGTGCTGCAGCATGCCTTCCTTGCCGTCGGGGCCGATGATGGCGAGGCTCGCGCCGAGCTCGCCCGTGACGTGGTTCTGGTGCGAGTAGTTCATCGCACCGGGATGGAACGCGGTGATCTGGTTGTTGTCGAGATCGGTGGTGATGAAGCCTTGCGCGGTGAACTGGCCCGGAACACGCTTGAGGTGCTCGGCGCCGATGTCCAGGTCGCGCAGCCGGTCTAGATACGGACCGATGTCCTCGCCGACGGTCGCCATCACCAGCGGATCCTCGCCCAGCAGCTTCAGGTTGTACGCGATGTTGCCGGCGGTGCCGCCGTACTCGCGGCGCATCTCCGGAGTCAGGAAGCAGACGTTGAGAATGTGCAGTTGATCGGGCAGTAAGTGGTTTCGGAAGCGGTCCGGAAACACCATGATCGTGTCGTAGGCGATCGATCCAGTGACGAGCGTTGTCATGAGGGATAGAAGAGATAGAGTCGGTAACCGGTAGCGCGGGTCCGGCTGGTGTCGAGAAAGATGCGCAGCGCCGCCTCGCTGCCACCGGCGATGCCTTGGCGCACCAGTTCATCGCCGCGCCCCTGCTCGAGATAATCGCGCGGCGTCAGCACGCGGCGCAGCACCGGGCGGTCGATTTCATCGGTCAGCGTGAGCTCGAGCGCCGGGTAATCCTGCGGAAAGCGCGCGCGATTGCGGATCACCGCATTCAGCACGATCAGCCCTTCACGCCGCGAATCCGCCTGCAGCTCGGACGAATCGATGCTCATCAGCTCGGGCCGGCGCGGCAGCGGCACCTCGCAGCCGAGCGGCCGGCACAGCGCGCGCAGCGGATCGCGCGCCTGCGGTGTCGACGCCGCGAGCTCGGCGCGAAAACGATACAGGCCTTGGGCCGCGATCACCAACGCCGCGAGCAAAATGGCCGCGCCCCAGAGCCAGCGCGCGCGTGGCGAGCGCGGCTCGTCGGCGAGGAACTCCGGTAGAGGCTGCGCGCTGCTGCTCGCCGCCGCGTCCGCCGGCCGGCGTCCGGGATCGAATAGGCCGAGCTGAGGTGAGGGCCCGAGCGCAAGGCGCTCCTCGCTCTCTTCGACCAGCGCCGCTACGCCGTTGAAGACGCCGCCGCATTTCCCGCAGCGCACCGTGCCCGAATGGGCGGCGAGCTGCGAGCTCTGCACGCGGAAGGCCGTGCCGCACACCGGGCAGCGGGTGACGAGGCTCACCGCCGCACTCCATGCAGCAGCCGCCAAGGTTCCTCGCGCTCGCCCAGCGCCATCTGGAAAGCCGGCTCGTAAGCCTGGCGCACTTCGTCGGCCTGCGTGTCGAGCAGCCCGGCGAGCACGATGCGGCCGCCCCGCTCGGTGCGTGCCGCGAGCAGCGGCGCCAGCGCGATCAGCGGTTGCGAGAGGATGTTGGCCATAACGAGCTCATAGCGCCCCGGGAAAAGTGCTTCGGGCAGTTGCGCATCTAGCTGCACGCCGTTGGTCCGAGCGTTGTTGCGCGTCACCTCGATCGCCTTTGCATCGATATCCACAGCGTCGACCTTGGCGGCACCGAGCTTAGCCGCGGCGATCGCCAATATACCGGAGCCGCAACCGTAATCGAGCACGCGCTCGCCGCCCCGCATGACACGCTCGACGAACCCGAGCACCAGCCGCGTGCTCGGATGACTCCCGGTACCGAATGCGAGCCCCGGATCAATGCGCAGAATGTACGCGGCGTCGAGCGGCGGCGTATGCCAGCTTGCGCCGATCCACAAACGCCCGACGCGCAGCGGTGTGAACTGCGCCTGGCTGCGCCGCACCCAATCGTCATCCTCCAGCCGGTTTATGCTGAAAGGGGCGCTGGCCCGCGCGCCGCAGCGCTCGAGCGCTGCGGCGAGTGCGCCGCCAGGGTCGCCGAGCTCGTTGAAAAGGGCGCTCACCACGGCGCGCGGGCTGTCGAAAGCCTCGACGCTGACCGACTCGGCGCCCGCGTCGAGCAGCGCGTCGCTCAGGGCTTCCGCGGCTGCCTGTTCGACCTCGACCCGCAGCGCGAGCGATGGCATCACTTTTTCTTCGTTTGCTCCTGGGCGAGCTTCTGCTCCAGATAATGGATCGAGACCCCGCCGCGCACGAAACGCGTGTCGTTCAGGAGCTCGCGATGCAGCGGGATATTGGTCTGGATGCCTTCGACCACCATCTCGGAGAGCGCGATGCGCATGCGGGCGATGGCCTGCTCGCGCGTGGCGCCGTAGGCGATCACCTTGCCGACCATCGAGTCGTAGTACGGCGGCACGGTGTAGCCCTGGTAGACGTGAGAATCGACGCGGATCCCCGGACCGCCCGGGGGGTGATAGGAGGTGATCTTTCCCGGCGAGGGCGTGAAGCGATACGGATCCTCGGCGTTGATGCGGCACTCGAGGGCGTGGCCGCGCAGCACGATGTCCTTCTGGCGAAAGCGCAGCTTCTCCCCGGCGGCGACGCGGATCTGCTCCTGCACCAGATCGATCCCGGTGATCATTTCCGTGACCGGGTGCTCGACCTGGATGCGCGTATTCATCTCGATGAAATAGAACTCCTCGTCCTCGAACAGGAACTCGAACGTGCCGACACCGCGGTAGCCGATCTTGCGGCAGGCTTCGACACAGCGCTCGCCGATGCGATCGCGCAGCTTGGGCGCGAGCTCCGGCGCCGGCGCTTCCTCCATCACCTTCTGATGGCGCCGCTGCAGCGAGCAGTCGCGCTCGCCCAGATGCACCGCGTTTTTATGCGCGTCGGCGAGGATCTGGATCTCGATGTGGCGTGGCCCCTCGAGGTACTTCTCGAGGTAGACCACGGGGTTGGCGAACGCCGCCTGCGCCTCGCTTCGCGTCATGTTCACGGCATTGAGCAGTGCCGCCTCGGTATGCACTACGCGCATACCCCGGCCGCCGCCGCCGCCGGAGGCCTTGATGATCACCGGGTAGCCCACCTTGCGCGCGATACGCACGATTTCCTTGCCGTCTTCGGGCAGCGCGCCCTCCGAGCCGGGAACGGTCGGTACGCCGGCCTTGGTCATCGCCGTTTTCGCGCTGACCTTGTCGCCCATCAGGCGGATGTTCTCGGGCCGCGGGCCGATGAAGACGAAGCCCGAGCGTTCCACCTTCTCGGCAAAGTCGGCGTTCTCGGAGAGAAAGCCATAGCCGGGATGGATCGCCTCGGCGTCGGTCACTTCGGCCGCGCTGATGATCGCTGGTACGTTGAGATAGCTCGACGCCGCCGGTGGCGGCCCGATGCAGACCGATTCGTCGGCGAGCTTCACGTACTTCGCCTCGGTATCGGCCTCGGAATGGACCACCACCGTGCGGATGCCCATCTCGCGGCAGGCGCGCTGGATGCGAAGCGCGATCTCGCCCCGGTTGGCGATCAGGATCTTCTCGAACATCTAGGCCAGGATGAAAAGGGGCTGGCCGTACTCGACCGGCTGACCGTTCTCGACGAGGATCGCCTTCACGCTGCCCGAAGCGTCGGCCTCGATCTCGTTCATGAGCTTCATCGCCTCGATGATGCAGATGGTGTCGCCCTCCTTCACCGCCTGCCCCACCTCGACGAACACCTTGGCGTCGGGCGAGGGCGAGCGATAGAAAGTGCCCACCATCGGCGCCTTGACGACGTGGCCCTCCTGCCCCGCCTCGGCCTCGGCTGCGGCGGGCGCCGCGAGCGCCGGCGCCGTGCGGGGTTCTGCGGCCAGGGGTGGCGCCGTCACTGGTGCCGCCATTGCCACCACTGCGCCGCCCTTTACGATCTTCACCTTCTCCTCGCCCTCGGTGATCTCGAGCTCGGCGATCCCCGATTCCTGCACGAGGTCGATCAGCTTCTTCAGCTTGCGCAGATCCATTAAGGACGCGCCTTATCGGCAGTTAAGGGCTTTTTCGTCATTTTTCGGCGCAGAAGGCGGCGATTTTAGCCCGACCCGATGACAGGCGGTCTGCCGCTTGAAAGGCGCCTTTACGCGGTTAACGATGCGCTCAGGGCCATTTTATCAATTTGGCTGGCGATCGTAGCAGATACCGTCAATTTGCTAGCTTTTAGGGGCTCGTTCACCGCTTAAGATAGCGCCCACTTCGGCAATTCCCGCCCTTTCTGCCACCCGCCCGGCGGGCGAAGTTTTCAGCGCTACGCGCTCGTCCCGAGGATCCAGCACCGCCAGGCGAACCGGTACGCCCTGCCAGCTCAGGGAAATCAAGCTCGCTGCCCTTGCGCGATCGCCGGAATATCGGCGTCCTTCCTGGGTCGTGAAGGCGATGTTGCGTTCAAGAAGAAAAATCTCGACCTCCTTCGCGCTATCCGGAAAGAGCTGCAGATCGATCTCGGCGTACGGTCCGGCGATGCCCTTGAGGACCGGACCCGTCAAATAAGGATTGAACTGCTCGAGCGCCTGCATCACTTCGAGCGCGAGGCGGCGCAGTTCCTCGATGAGCTCCGGGTGCTCGCCGGCCTGATAGAGCGCCCGATAGGCGCGCAACTCGGCTTCGACTTCGTCGTTGCGCGGCAAGGCCTCGGTATCGACGGCGCCGAGCTGGCGCGCCGCCTTTCGCTTGGCGAGGGCGAAGTCGTCGATCCCGTCCTCGGCCATGATGCGCGCGGCGGCGGCGGCGATGCGCGCGCGCATGCCCGTCTGGCGCTTGCTCTGACGACTCATGGCTGCCGTTCAATCATAGGTCATCTAATAGAATCGGCGCTCCCCAGCGATGGCCCAGCATCTCCACATCCTCGGTATTTGCGGCACCTTCATGGGCGGCATCGCGGCGATCGCGAGTGCCGCCGGTTATCGCGTCACCGGCTGCGACGCGAACGTCTATCCGCCGATGAGCGAGCAGCTCGCCGCCCTGGGGATCGAGCTCACCGAAGGCTTCGGCGAAGCGCAGATCCGTCTCAAGCCCGATCTCTGGGTCGTCGGCAACGTGGTCACCCGGGGTAACCCGCTGATGGAGGCGATCCTCGACCGCGGCGAGCGCTACGTCTCCGGACCGCACTGGCTCGCGGAGCACGTGCTCACCGGGCGGCATGTGCTCGCGGTGGCTGGCACGCATGGCAAGACCACCGTCTCGGCGATGCTCGCCTGGATCCTCGAATCCGCCGGCCGCTCACCCGGCTTCCTCATCGGCGGGGTACCGATGGATTTCCCGGTGTCGGCGCGACACACCGGCGGCCCGCTTTTCGTTATCGAGGCGGACGAATACGACACGGCGTTTTTCGATAAGCGCTCCAAGTTCATCCACTACGGTCCCCGGACCGTAATATTGAACAATTTGGAGTTCGATCATGCTGACATCTTCGACGATCTTGCTGCTATAGAGCGGCAATTTCATCACTTCGTGCGAACTGTGCCCAAGACCGGCCTCTTGGTGGTCAACGGCGTAGATCCAGCGTTGGAGCGAGTACTTACAAAGGGGTCGTGGACGCCCATCGATCGTTTTGGGGTGCCGGGTGGCTGGGAAGCTTCCGCGGAAAGCGCCGATGGAAGTTTCGAGATCGCCTGGCAGGGAAAACCGGTGGGCCGCCTGCGCTGGCCACTGCTGGGCGCCCACAACCGGATGAATGCCCTGGCCGCCGTGGCGTCGGCAAGGCACGTGGGTGTGCCGCCGGAGCAGGCGATTGAAGCGCTGTCACGCTTTTCGGGCGTACGCCGGCGCATGCAGGTCCGCGGCCGTGCCGGCGGGGTTACGGTGTACGACGATTTCGCCCATCACCCGACAGCGATCCAGACCACGCTGGAGGGTCTGCGGCAAAGGGTCGGGCAGGCGCGCATCCTTGCGGTGCTCGAGCCGCGCTCGAACACCATGAAACGCGGCGTGATGAAAGATGCGCTGCCGGCAAGCCTGGCCGCCGCCGATCGCGTCTACGTTTACACGTCCAATCTCGGCTGGGACGCGGCCGAGGTCCTCGCACCATTAGGCAACCGCGTGCGCAGTGCCGAGGACCTCGAAACCTTGATCGCGAGCATCGCCTCGGATGCACGTCCCGGCGACCACGTGCTGGTGATGTCGAACGGTGGCTTCGGCGGCATCCACGGCAAGCTCCTCAGCCGCCTGCAAAACGCGGCTGCGGCGTGATCGTCTACCTGCACGGCTTCAACTCGTCGCCGCAATCTCATAAGGCGCAGGTCCTGAAGCGACACATGGCCGAGCGTGGCCTGGCGAGCGAATTCGCCTGCCCCGTGCTGCCGCCTGCGCCGCGCGAAGCCATCGGCGCAATAGAAAGCCTGCGGGCCAGCGCCGCGCTGCCCGTTTGCTATGTCGGCTCGTCTCTCGGCGGGTTCTACGCCACCTCTCTGGTCGAAAAGCACGGCGGCAAGGCAGTGCTCATCAACCCGGCGATCGATCCGCATGTCGGGCTGCGCGCCTACCTTGGCCCGCAGAAGAATCTGTACACGGGGGAGCCCTACGAGCTCACGCAAGCGCACTTGGAAGAGTGGCGCCAGCTCTACGCGCCCAGGATCACGCCGAGCCGCTATCTGCTGCTGGTGGAAACCGGAGATGAAGTGCTCGACTACCGGCGCGCGCTCGAGCGCTATGCCGGGGCGGAGCAGGTGGTGGTGCAGGGCGGTGACCACAGCCTGCAGAGTTTTCCACAGCAGCTGGCGCGCTTGCTGAGCTTCGCAGGCTACTAGCGTGCAGCTGCTGTACGAGGAGGAGGGCGAGCTCAAGGTCGGCAGCGTGCTGGCGCAGGCGCCGGCGTCGTTCCAGGTCGAAAGCCCCCATGGCCGGCGCAGCAAGGTGAAAGCGACGAATGTGCTCCTCAGCTTCGAGCAGCCTGCCGCCGGCGAATTGCTCGCTCAGGCGCAGCGCTTCGCCGAAACGCTCGATACCGAATTCCTCTGGCAATGCTCGGGCGGCGCCGAATTCGACTTTCGCGGCCTCGCCCGCGACTACGTCGGGCGCGAGCCGGATGCGATAGAGGCTGCGGGGGTTCTGCTCAGGCTACATGGGGCGCCAATGTACTTCTACCGGCGCGGCAAGGGACGCTTTCAGGCCGCTCCCGAGGAAACGTTGAAGCTGGCGCTCGCAAGCCAGGAAAAGAAAAAGCGCGTCCAGGCGCAGATCATCGCCTGGGCTGCGTCGCTCGCTCGCTTCGAATGCCCGGCCGAGATTGCGGCGCTGAAGGACGAGCTGCTCTATGCGCCCGATCGTAACAAAGCGGAAACGCGCGCCCTGGAGCAGGCCTGCGGCGAAACCGGCCTCAGCGCCCCGCGGCTCCTCCAGCGCTGCGGTCTGCTCGCCGATACGCACGACTATCACCTGAAACGCTTCCTGCACGAATTCTTTCCGCGCGGCGACGGCTTTGCCGCCCACCCGGTACCGCCGGCTCAAGAGGACCTGCCGCTCGCCGAGGTCGTGGCCTTCAGCCTCGATGAGCTCGGCACCACCGAGATCGATGATGCTTTCTCGGTGGCGCGGCTGCCTTCCGGCGCCTTGCGCGTCGGCATTCATATCGCCGCGCCTGCCTTGGGCATCACCCCGGCCTCGCCGCTTGACGCGATCGCCCGTGAGCGGCTCTCGACGGCCTACATGCCCGGGCGCAAGTACACGATGCTGCCGGACGACGTGGTGGCGCGCTTCTCGCTCGACCATGGCGCGGCCCAGCCGGCGGTGTCGCTCTACTTCGAAGTGTCCGCGGAGGGGCTGCCGCTCGCCTCGCAGAGCAGGGTGGAGCGCGTGCCGATCGCCGCGAATCTGCGCCACGCGCAGTACGACGTGCTGAACCAAGCCTTCGAGAACGGGACCAGCGCCGGGCTGGCCCATGAAAGCGAGCTGCGCGAGCTTTGGCGCGTCGCATGCGCTCTCGAGAAGCGGCGCGGACGACCGAGCACCGGCGCCGCGCTCGTCGACTACACGTTTTACGTCGAGAACGACCACGCGCGCATCGTGCCGCGAAGGCGCGGCTCGCCGCTCGACAAGCTGGTCTCCGAGCTGATGATCCTGGTCAACTCGAGCTGGGGCGAGTTCCTCGCCGAGCGCGACGTCGCAGCCATTTACCGCGTGCAGTCGACCGGCAAGGTCAGGCTCTCTGTGCATCCCGAGCCGCATGAAGGTCTGGGCGTGCGTTCCTACGCGTGGATGAGCTCACCGCTGCGCCGGTACGTCGATCTGGTGAACCAGTGGCAACTCGTCGCCGCGATCCAGGGACGGCGAGCGCCTTTCGGTCGCACCTCCGAGGCGCTCTTGTCGGCGATGCGGGCTTTCGAGCTCACCTACGCCCGCTATGACGAGCACCAACGCGCGATGGAGACATATTGGAGCCTGCGCTGGCTGCAGCAGGAAGCCGTAAAGGACATCAACGGAGCCGTGCTGCGCGAAAATCTGGTCCGCCTGGAGGGGCTGCCGCTGGTGCTGCGCGTGCCTTCGCTGCCGGACACTGACATCGGCACTCGCGTGCGGCTGACCGTAAAGGAGATCGACCTGCTCGAGCGCTCGCTGGAGTGCGTGTTCCGTGAAATCCTGCCGGGAAATGACGTCGCGCTCGCCGCGGGAGCTGCGCAGCCCGACGAAAAAGCCTAAACTATGAAAGGCTTGTCCGACTGAAATAAGAATGCACATGAATTTGCGTTGGATCCCCGCCGGCAACGATCGTGTGCTTGCGATGGCGCTTGGGACCTCCATCGTGCTGCACGGCGTGCTGCTCGCCGTGCACTTCAAATTTCCGGGGGCGCTGCGCTGGCAGGCTTCGGAGCCCCGGATCGACGTCGTGCTGGTCAACGCCAAGACGCGCGAGCGCCCGAACCGCGCCGATGTGCTGGCGCAGGCGAATCTCGACCGCGGCGGCAACGTCGACGAGAGCCGCCGCGCCCGCTCGCCGCTCCCGGTCACCAACCCGCGCCAACCGGGGCGCGATCTCGCCGAAGCGCAGCGTCGGGTGCGCGAGCTCGAGGCTCGCCAGCAGGAGCTGCTAGCGGCGGCACGCGAAGCCCAGGCCCGCGTGCCGCAACAGGCGCCGCGCAGCACGCCGGCGGAGCAGGCGGCACCGCAACCGAGTGGGCGCGACCTCGCCGACCTCGCGCTTGCCGCGATGCGCCTGCAGGCGCAGATCGACAAGCAGATCGAGGATTACCAGAAGCGGCCGCGCAAGAAGTTCATCGGCGCGAATGCCGCGGAGTACCGCTTTGCCCAATACGAGGAGGACTGGCGCGCGAAGGTCGAGCGCTGGGGAACGGTCAACTATCCCGCCGAGGCGCGCGGCAAGATCTATGGCAACCTGCGCCTCACGGTGACGATCCGTCCCGACGGCAGCGTCGATGGCATCGAGCTCGACCGCTCTTCCGGGCTGAAGATCCTCGACGCCGCGGCGTTCAAGATCGTGCGTATGGCGGGGCCGTTTGCCGCTTTTCCGCCCGCGATCCGGCGCGATACGGATCTGCTGGTCATCACCCGCACGTGGTTCTTCGGTCAGGGCGACAGGATCTGGACCCAGTAGGCGCGCTCGCCAGGCTGCGTGCTGGCTAGACGTTCGGGCGCGCTGCGCGCCCTGATCATTGCCTGGAAGGCCTTCAGCTACACGCTGGGGGCGCTCGTCATCGCCTTCGTGCTTGCCCAGGTCTGGTTCTACGCGCACATCGTCTACTGGACGCGTTACCCGCCTTCGACCACGGCGTTCATGGAAAGGAGCCTCGAGACGCTGCAGGCGAAAGACCCGCAGGCGCAGCTCGAGCACAAGTGGGTTCCCTATGAGCGCATTTCGATCCATCTCAAGCGCGCGGTCGTCGCCGCGGAGGATGCGCGCTTTCTCGACCACGAGGGCTTCGACTGGGCCGCGATCCAGAAGGCCATCGAGAAGAACGAGAAGAAGGGCAGGGTAGTGGCCGGCGCTTCCACCATCAGCCAGCAACTCGCGAAGAACCTGTTCCTTTCCGGCGAGCGCTCGTGGCTGCGCAAAGGACAGGAAGCCATCATCACCTGGATGCTGGAGGACACGCTCTCGAAGCAGCGCATCCTCGAGCTCTACCTGAACGTTGCGGAATGGGGCGACGGTGTGTTCGGCGCCGAGGCGGCGGCGCGGCATCACTTCGGTGTCGGCGCCGCGGCATTGAACGCGGAGCAGGCCGCCTGGCTCGCGGTGGTTCTGCCCAGCCCGCGGCGCTATGGCCGCGGCCGGCTCACGCCTTACCTCTCGGGCAGGGTGAACACCGTCCTCGCTCGCATGGGAGCGGTGCAGATCCCCTGATACGCTTCGCGCATGGCTGAAGCGCTGGCACGCCTCGAAGTCGACGATCTGCAGAGTAGCGTGCGCGAGATCGAGGCGCTGATCGCCGACAAGGCGCGCAATGCCGAGCTGCGCGCGAAGCTCGACGCGCTGCACCCGGCCGACGTCGCCTACGTGCTCGAGGCACTGCCGCTCGAAGAGCGCCTCGCGGTGTGGAATCTGGTCAAGGCCGATCGCGACGGCGACATCCTGCTGGAAGTCTCGGAGGCGGTACGCGAGTCGCTCATCGCGAGCATGGACTCCGCCGAGCTGGTCGCCGCGGCCGAGACGCTGGAAGCCGATGAGCTCGCCGACATCGCCGCGGACCTGCCCGCCGGCGTCATGGAGGAGGTGGTGCAGTCGCTGCCGGCCGAGGAGCGCGAGCGGCTGCGGGCGGCGCTGTCCTATCCGGAAGGCTCGGTCGGCGCGCTGATGGACTTCGATCACGTCGCGGTGCGCGAGGACGTGACGCTCGAGGCGGCGACGCGCTATCTGCGCCGCATGGACGAGCTGCCCGACCACACCGACCAGCTGTTCGTGGTCGACCGGGCGCAGCGGCTGAAAGGCACGCTGCCGCTCGCGCGGCTGATCGTGTCCGATCTGGAGCACGAGGTGACGAAGGTGATGCTGCCCGACAGCGTCAAGTTTTATGCACGGGACTCGGCGGAGGACGCCGCGAGCGCTTTTGAACGCTACGACCTGGTCTCGGCTCCGGTGGTCGACGCCTCCGATACCTTGGTCGGCAGGCTGACGGTGAACGCGGTGGTCGATTACATCCGTGAGCGCACCGCCGAGTCGCGCCTCGCCGAAGCGGGTCTGCGCCAGGAAGAGGATGTGTTCGCGCCGGTGCTCGACAGCTTCAAGAACCGCTGGTCGTGGCTCGCGCTGAATCTCGTGACCGCCTTCATCGCCTCGCGCGTGATTGGCCTGTTCGAAGGCTCGATCGAGCGGCTGGTGGCGCTCGCCGCGCTGATGCCGATCGTGGCCGGCGTCGGCGGCAACTCGGGCAATCAGACCATCACCATGATCGTGCGCGCGCTTGCCCTCGGACAGATTCAGGGCAGCTACTGGCGCCAGCTCATGATGAAGGAGATCGGCCTCGCGCTGCTGAACGGCGTGGTCTGGGGAACGCTCCTCGGCCTCGTCGCCTACGCCTTCTACGGCAGCGTCGCGCTGGGCGGGGTGATGGCGCTGGCGATGCTGCTCACCCTGATTCTCGCGGCGATGATGGGCGTCACCGTGCCGTGGCTGCGGGCGCGCTTCGGACGCGATCCGGCGGTCGGCTCATCGGTGCTGATCACCGCCGTCACCGATTCCGGCGGCTTCTTCATTTTTCTGGGTCTCGCGACGCTGTTCCTGATGTAAGCGCTGCGGCGAACCGCCGCGTCGCCGCGAGCTGCGACTTGAGCGCATGGTCGAAGAGCGCCACGCGCTGCGCAAACACGGCACCGAAGTGGCTCGCGGCGTCGGCCGGCGGCAGCCTGAGCCAGGCATCGGCCTCTCCCGTCTCGGCGACGATCTGCATCCCCTGACGCCGGGCGAGATGCAACATCGCCGCGTTTTCCGTAAGGCAGTGCATGAAAAGCGCGGTCACGCCCCAATTGCGGGCATGCAGATGGGCACGGGCAAGCAATGCGCCGCCGATGCGGCCGCCGCGCTGGCCCTCGAGCACCGAAATGCCGAGCTCGGCATGGCCGTCGGCGCGCGCGAGATGGGCGACGCCGAGCAGATGCAGATCGTCATTCGCGACAGCGAATACCGCGTCCTGCGCGAAATCGATGCGCTCGACGTATTCGCGCACCGCGTAGTCGCTGAGCGGCGTGCCGAAGCGCAGCCTGCGGTCGTGCGAGCCGAGCTTCAGGAAATGCTCGAGAAGCGCGGGCCGCTCGGCACGCGACAGCTGTCGGATGGGAATGTTCAAGCTGCTATCCGACGCAAGGACTGTTCCAGTCAGCCGAGCTTGCTGAACGCTGCGCGTGCCGCCGCGAGCGTGGCGTCGATCTCGGCGCTGCCGTGCGCGGCGGAGACGAAGCCCGCTTCGTAGGCGGATGGCGCGAGATAGACGCCCTGATCCAGCATGGCGTGGAAAAAGCGGTTGAAGCGCTCGCGGTCGCACTGCATCACCTCGGCGAAGCTCTTCGGCGCCGCGTCGCGGAAGTAGATCCCGAACATGCTGCCGATCGATTGCGACGAGAAGGTGACGCCCGCCTTGCGCGCTTCGCCCGCGAGGCCTTCGGCGAGCGACTTCGTGGTGGCTTCGATGCGCTCGAGGAGCCGTGGCTGCACCACCAGCTGCAGCGTGGCGAGCCCGGCGGCCACCGCGAGCGGATTGCCCGACAGCGTGCCGGCCTGATACACCGGACCGAGCGGCGCCAGCTTCTCCATGATGTCGCGCCGCCCGCCGAGCGCGCCGAGCGGCAGGCCGCCGCCGATCACCTTGCCGAGCGTCGTCAGGTCGGGGCGGATGCCGTAGCGGCCCTGCGCGCCGCCGAGGGCGACGCGAAATCCGGTCATCACCTCATCGAAGATGAGCGCCGCGCCATGGCGCGTGCAGAGCTCGCGCAGCAGCTCGAGAAACCCGGCCGCCGGCAGCACCAGGTTCATGTTGCCCGCCACGGGTTCGACGATGACACCGGCGATCTCTGCGCCTTGTCTTTCGAACACGGCGCGCAGCTCGTCGAGATCGTTGTAGCTCAGCACCAGCGTCTGCGCGGCGGTCTCCTCGGGTACGCCGGCCGAGCTCGGATGGCCGAAGGTGAGAGCGCCGGAGCCGGCCTTCACCAGAAGGGCATCGGCATGCCCGTGGTAGCAGCCTTCGAACTTGACGATCAGCTTGCGCCCGATGAAGCCGCGCGCGAGGCGGATCGCGGTCATCGTCGCCTCGGTGCCGGAGGACACCAGGCGCACGCGCTCGATCGAAGGCAGGAGCTCGCACAGCCGCTCGGCGAGCTGCGTTTCCTCCTGCGTCGGCGCGCCGTAGGAGAGGGCGCGCGCCGCGGCCGCCTGCACGGCGGAGACCACTGCGGGATGCGTATGGCCGAGCACCATCGGACCCCACGAGCCGACGTAATCGATATAGCGGCGGCCTTCCACGTCCCAGAGGTGCGCGCCGGAAGCGCGCTCGAAGAAGCGCGGCGTGCCGCCTACGGCGCGAAACGCGCGCACCGGGGAATTGACGCCGCCGGGTATCACGCGCTGCGCGCGCTCGAAAAGGGTTTCGTTTTTCATGCGAAGAGCTTCCCGTAATCGCGCGCCCGCTGCCGGATGTCGGGCGCATCGAAAAGATCGGAGATTACCGCCAGCAGATCGGCGCCCGCCGCGATCACTTGCGGCGCATTGTCGAGCGTGATGCCGCCGATGGCAGCGAGCGGCACGCCGAGCGCCTTTGCCTCCTGGAACAGGCGCAACGGCGCCCGCACCGCCTGCGGCTTGGTGGGCGAGGCGAACACGCTGCCGAAGGCGACGTAGTCCGCCCCCGCCTGTACCGCCGCACGCGCGAGGCCCGCATCGTTGTAGCAGGAGGCGCCGAGGATCCGGCCTTGCAGGCGTTTGCGTGCGCCGCCGAGGTCGCCATCCTCGCGCCCGAGGTGCGCGCCGTCGGCGCCGAGTTCCAGCGCGAGCTGGACCTCGTCGTTGATGATTACAGGCACGCCGAACTCGCGCGCGAGGCGCACAACGGCTCGGGCCTGCATCTCACTTCCTGTTTTGCTCCGGTACTGCAGCAGCGCGACGCCGCCTTCGAGCGCGCGACGCAGCCTGCTTTCCAGATCGGCGGCGCCATCGGGCGTAATGGCATACAGGCCGCGCAGCTTCACTGGCGGAAAAAGCGGTTCGGCAGGAACTGCCCCGCGCCGGGCCTGAAGGCGGCGGCGAGCGCGTGCCAGGTGAACTGCTGGGCTTCGCGCACCGCCTGTGGCACCTCGATGCCTTGCGCGAGCCGCAGCGCGAGCGCCGAGGCGAGTGTGCAGCCCGAGCCGTGATACTCGCCGGGCAGGCGTGGCCAGCGGTCTTCGCGCACCACGCCGCTCTCGTCGTAGAGCGTATTGACGACTTCTGCGCCGGCCTCGTGCGTGCCCGTGATCAGCACGTATTCGCAGCCCTGGTCGAGCAGGCGCCGCGCGCACTCGGCGAGATCGGCCGCGCCGTCGGCGAGACGGCGCGCCTCGAGGCTGTTCGGCGTCAGCACCGTGGCACGCGGCACGATCAGCTCGCGCAGCGCTTCGATCGCGTCGTCCTGCGCGAGCGGATCGCCGCGCCCGCTCGCGAGCACCGGATCGACGACGAAAGGCACCGCCGGAAACTGTTCGACGATTTCACTCACCGCGCGCACGTTCTGCGCGGAGCCGAGCACGCCCGCCTTGAATGCAGCGACCGGAATGTCGGCGAGCACGCGCCGCGCCTGCTCGGTGATCCACCCCGGCTCGACCGGCAGGATGCGTGCCACGCCGCTCGTGTCCTGCGCCGTGAGCGCGGTGATCACCGACAAGCCGTGGCCGCCGAGCGCGCCGATGGTGAGGAGGTCGGCCTGCACGCCGGCGCCACCGGTCGGATCCGATGCGGCGAAGGTCAGCACGATCGGCGGCGACATTGCGCTAATATCCCGGCCCATTCTATGGCCGAAAATCAAGTGCAATACAAGACGTGGATGTGCCTCATCTGCGGCTGGGTGTACGACGAAGCCGCGGGCCTGCCCGACGAAGGCATCGCCGCCGGCACGCGCTGGGAAGAGGTGCCCATGAACTGGACCTGTCCCGAGTGCGGCGCGCGCAAGGAGGATTTCGAGATGGTCGAGATCTGATGCGGTAAAATGCAACGCACCGGCGCATGTCCTCGATCAATCTGACGCACCACTTCCTGATCGCCATGCCGAACATGGCCGATCCGTACTTCTCCCGGACGCTCACCTATATCTGCGAGCATAACGACCAGGGCGCACTCGGCCTGGTGGTGAACCGTCCGATCGACATGACGCTGCAGACGCTGTTCGATCGCCTGTCGCTCTCGATCTCGGATGTTGCGATGTCCGAGGCGCCGATCTACTTCGGCGGGCCGGTGCAGACCGATCGCGGCTTCGTGCTGCACGAGCCAGCGGGCAACTGGCAGGCGACGCTGCGCGTGCGCGAAGCGATCGGCCTCACCACCTCGAAGGACATTCTCGAAGCGGTCGGCCGCGGCGAAGGCCCGAAGCGCATGCTGGTAACGCTCGGCTATGCCGGCTGGTCGCCCGGCCAGCTCGAGCAGGAGCTGTCGCAGAACGCCTGGCTCACGGTCGAGGCGAAGGACGCGATCCTGTTCGACATCCCGGCCGAAGAGCGCCTTGCGCAGGCGATGCAGTTGCTCGGCATCGACTACGCGAGCCTGCACGATGAAGCAGGACATGCCTGAGCGCGCCGCGCGCACTGTCCTAGCCTTCGATTTCGGTCTCAAGCGCATTGGAGTAGCAGTCGGCGAGCCGGAGCTCGGCACGGCGCATCCGCTGGCGCCGATCGCGGCGCCCGGCTTCGACGCCATCGGCCGCCTGGTCAAAGAGTGGCAGCCTGCGCAGCTCGTCATCGGTCTGCCGGTGGCAGCGAATGGCGAACATCCGCTGGCGAAGCGGGTGGAACGCTTCGCGCGCCAGCTCGAAGGTCGCTTCCGTCTTCCGGTCGCGCGCGTCGATGAGCGTTTCAGCTCCGTCGAGGCGGAGAGCCGGCTGCGCGGCATGAAGAAGAGCTCGGTGGACTCGGTGGCCGCGCAGCTCATACTGGAGCAATACTTTGGTCAAGCTGCCTGAGGCGGAAAAACTCTGCCAGCAGCTCGCTGCCGAGCTGCGCCCGCAGCTCGGGCCGAAGACGGCGATGATCGGGCTTTACACCGGCGGCGCCTGGCTCGCCGAGCGCCTGCACAGTTTGCTGTCCCTGCCCGAGCCGCTCGGCCTGATGGACATCGCGTTCTACCGCGACGATTACCACCAGCAGGGCCTGCATCACGATCCCAAGCGCACCAAGATCCCGTTCGACGTCAACGGCCGCGAGCTCTTGCTGGTGGACGACGTGCTGTACACCGGCCGCACGATCCGCGCGGCAATGAACGAGCTGTTCGACTGGGGCAGGCCGGCGAGCATCACGCTGGTGGTGCTCGCCGACCGCGGCGGACGCCAGCTGCCGATCTGCGCGCAATACTGCGGCGCCAAGGTGGACGTTCCCGAGGGGATGCGTCTGCGCCTGAAGCGCGGCGCGGATGACAAGCTGGCGCTGGCGCTGGAGCCGAAAAGTGCAGCGTAACCCGCAGCTCAATGCCAATGGTGAGCTGCAGCACCTTCTGTCGATCGAAGGCCTGCCGCGCGAGATCCTGATCCAGATCCTCGACACTGCCGAATCGTTCGTCGGCGTCACCGAGCGCGAAGTGAAGAAGGTGCCGCTGCTCCGCGGCAAGAGCGTCTTCAACCTGTTCTTCGAGCCCTCGACGCGCACGCGCACCACCTTCGAGATCGCCGCCAAGCGGCTCTCCGCCGACGTCATCAATCTCAACATCGCGGTGTCGTCCCAGTCGAAGGGCGAGTCCTTGCTCGACACGGTCGCCAACCTCTCGGCAATGCAGGCCGATATCTTCGTCGTGCGGCACGACTCGTCGGGTGCGCCCTTCCTGATCGCACGCCACGTCAAGCCGCACGAGCACGTGGTGAATGCCGGCGACGGGCGGCATGCCCACCCGACGCAGGGGCTGCTCGATCTCTTCACCATCCGTCACTACAAGAAGGATTTCTCGCGGCTCACGGTCGCGATCGTCGGCGACGTGCTGCACTCGCGGGTGGCGCGCTCGCTGATCCACGGCCTGACTACCCTGGGCGCGCCGGAGGTCCGTGTGATTGGCCCGCAAACCCTGCTGCCCGCCGGCGTCGAGGCGCTCGGCGTCAAGGTGTTCCACGATATGCGCGAGGGGCTGCGCGACTGCGACGTGGTGGTAATGCTGCGGCTGCAGAACGAGCGCATGAAGGGCGCGCTGCTGCCTTCGGCGCAGGAATATTTCAAGCACTACGGCCTGACGCTCGAGAAGCTTTCGCTCGCGCGGCCCGAGGCGATCGTGATGCATCCCGGACCGATGAACCGCGGCGTGGAAATCGATTCCTCCGTCGCTGACGGCCCGCACTCGGTGATCCTGCCGCAGGTCACGTTCGGCATCGCGGTGCGCATGGCGGTAATGAGCATCGTGGCGGGAAACTGATGCGCCTCATGATCAAGAACGCGCGCATCATCGATCCGGCGAGCGGGCGCGACGCAAAGGGCGACCTGTACCTCGCCGACGGCAAGATCGCCGAGGAATTTGCGCGCCCCGAGCGCGTGATCGATGCCAAAGGCCTGGTCGCGGCACCCGGGTTCATCGATCTTGCCGCACGCCTGCGCGAGCCGGGGTTCGAGTACAAGGCGACGCTCGAATCGGAGCTCGATGCGGCGCTCGCCGGCGGCGTCACCAGCCTCGCCTGTCCGCCGGATACCGACCCGCCGCTCGATGAGCCGGGCCTCGTCGACATGCTGCGTCGGCGCGCGAAGGCGCTGTCGCGCGCCCGTGTCTACCCGGTCGGCGCGCTGACCGTGAAGCTCGCGGGCGAGCGCCTCACTGAAATGGCCGAGCTTGCCGAAGCGGGCTGCGTGGCGTTTTCGCAGGCCAATGCGCCGCTCGCCGACACCCAGGTGCTCTGGCGCGCGCTGCAGTACGCGGCGACGTTCGGCTTCCCGGTCTGGCTGCGCGCCGAGGATGCGTCGCTTGCGAAAGGCGGCGTGGCACACGACGGCGAGGTGGCAACGCGGCTCGGCCTTCCGGGCATCCCGCCCTTTGCCGAGACCATCGCGCTCGCCACGCTGCTCGAGCTGGTGCGCGCTACGCGGGCGCGCGTGCACTTCTGCCGTCTCTCGACCGCCGGCAGCGTCGAGATGATGCGCGCGGCGAAGCGCGAAGGCCTGCCGGTCAGCTGCGACGTCGCCATTCACCATCTGCATCTGTGCGACATCGATCTCGGTTATTTCGATTCGAACTGCCGCCTCGAGCCGCCGCTGCGCAGCCAACGCGATCGCGACGCGCTCGCGCGTGGGCTCGAAGACGGCACGGTGGATTGCGTCTGCTCGGACCACACGCCGGTCGACGAAGACGGCAAGCACGTTCCTTTCGCCGAGGCCGAGCCGGGCGCGACGGGCCTCGAGCTGCTGCTGCCGCTGACGCTGAAATGGGGCGAGGCGCGCAAGCTGCCGCTTGCCAAGACGCTGGCGCGCATCACTTCCGAACCGGCGCGGGTGCTCGGCGTCGGCTCGGGCAGGCTGGCGCCCGGTGCGCCCGCCGACGTGACGTTGTTCGATCCCGCCGCGACCGTGCGCGTTGCGGCCGAGACGCTGAAAAGCCAGGGCAAGAACACGCCGTTCCTCGGCTATGAGCTGGCGGGCCGCGTGCGCTACACCATCGTGGCGGGCAACGTCGTCTACGAAGCGTGAAGCGGGCCTGGCCGATCCTGCTGATGGCGGCGCTCGCGGCGTGCAGCTCCGCGCCGAAGAAGGGCGGCTACTACAAGGACGACGGCCCCGAGGCCAGTCCACCCAAGAACCTCTCCGGTGTGGCCGACGCCAAGCCGCGCGTCGAGCCGCTGCACCGCTCTGCCAACCGGCCTTATGAAGTCTTCGGCAAAAAGTATGTGCCGCTCTCCTCGGTGCGGCCGTTTCACCAGCGCGGCGTCGCCAGCTGGTACGGCAAGAAATTTCACGGACAGAAGACCGCGAGCGGCGAGACCTACGACATGTACGCGATGACCGCGGCGCATCCCATCCTGCCGATACCGAGCTATGCCCGTATCACCCACGTACGCAGCGGCCGGCAGGTGGTGGTGCGGATCAACGATCGCGGCCCGTTCCATGCCGGCCGCGTGATCGATCTGTCATACGCCGCCGCGTACCGTCTCGGGCTGCTCGATGCCGGCAGCGCCGAAGTCGAGGTCGAGGCGATAGTTCCGGGCGCGCGCGCCGGCTTATAATCCGCGCCTTTTCTGGAATCGTGATGGTCCGCTGGCTGCCATTCCTTGCAGTGCTGATTTGCGCGGCGTCGCACGCCGCGGCACCGCCGCCGCCGTCGGTCGGCGGCAAATCCTAGCTGGTCG
>Ga0209131_1000647_pt1 | contig 24621 bp, 20 predicted proteins | sample GraSoi_2013_40cm_FD_185826 | JGI IMG/M metagenome (GOLD analysis project Ga0209131, IMG submission 185826) | Grasslands soil microbial communities from the Angelo Coastal Reserve, California, USA - Sample 9_17_2013_40cm (SPAdes) (version 2) | ecosystem: Environmental > Terrestrial > Soil >... | reverse complement strand
GCTCAGTTTGGAAACCCTGTGGATGTCCTCTGGGAATTGCGTCAGATGCGGTTTCGCCGCCTCCAGAGCGATCCGCCAGTATGGCTTCTTTTGCGACGGTGAAATTTCCCTGACCGAATACGCCGGGCCCTTTCCCGCGAATTGCTTTTCGTCACTCGCGTCGCTGAAGAAATAAATCTTTTTCGGCTCCCACGGTGTCAGATTTTCCAAATAGGGCTCTAGTCGCTTGGAAGCGCCCGCCACCTGCGCCGGGAACGCCACAGGATCCCCGGCAAGGTCGAATGCTTCGATGGCAAGCACGCCGGAAGCTTGATGGTCGCCGTGGTTTTCGCCGATAAAGATGCTGGGCAGCCAGCTTATGATTACCTCCGGCCGGGTCAGTCTCACGATTCGCACGAGCGCCTCTAAATTTGCGCCGTGGCCCCAGTTCGCCAGGGAATTCAAGACGTTCTGCGACGCGGTGTCCTTCCCATCGAGAAACCATACGTTCGTGATCCCCAGCGTCGCGCACGCCTGCCGCGCTTCCTGCTCGCGAATATCCGCCAGGGCCGGACCGTGCTCTCGCGAATAATCGTTTCCGCCGCTGCCCCCACGCGTGGTAAAGACCACCGCAACCCGCTTATGCTCATCGTAAATCGCCCGCGCGAGATACGGTGTCGCCCCGCCTTCGTCATCCGGGTGCGCCACCACTAAGAGAATGTCCGCCTTGTATCGCTCATCCGCCGAAGGCAGCGGCTTCCCCTCTTGCGCGCGGCCATTGAGCGGAGCCAAGAGCAAAGCAAAAACAAATATCGCGAGTCGCTTCATCAGTTAGCCTCGAAAACTGTTGGGATAGTCCCGCCGCAGACAGATGTTCGCACAAGGGAAAGAGTGTACCCCGCCCCTCCCACTACGACGAAATTGCCAGCGGGCTGTCGTCCTCCGACACAATGATCGACCATGCGATAGTAGGCGGGACTTTGGCATCGATAGGTATATTGACATACTGACCTGGTATCGATACGATAGCCAGGGAGAATGCGCAACAATGGAAATGGTGAAAGTGTCTCCAAAATTCCAGGTGGTCATACCGAAGAAGGTTCGCGAGGCGTTGAAACTCGAGCCTGGACAGCAACTGCACGTTTATGTCTTGGACGATGTTATCCGTCTGCAGCGGCCTCGATCCATCAAAGAGCTTCGTGGAATTGCGAAGGGGATGAAGTGGAAGGATGACTACCGAGACCACTCAGAACGCTTCTGACTCCGTAATACTTGATTCCTCCGGTTGGCTCGAGTACCTCACCGCCGATACCAAGGCGGACCTTTTTGCCCCGTATTTCGAAGGCCACCGACCAATTCTCGTCCCAGCCATTGTGCTCTACGAGGTACGGAAGGTTTTGCTCCTCCGGCAGACGAAGGACGTCACCGACATTTTCATGTCTGAAGCCTTGCGCCGGACGATCATTCCCATTGACGAAGAAATCGCCCTTTCCGCGGCAGCAGTCAGTATCCAATTCCGACTCGCGATGGGCGATGCCTTGCTGTATGCAACTTCCGAACGCGAAAAAACAGAATTCGTCACTTCAGATCCGCACTTTAAGGATTTGCCGCGGGTCACGCTTCTTTAAGCGAGCGCTCCGCCTTGACCCTGCATCGCTGCGCCGATAAGCTTTATCTTTCTCCTTCCAGGTGGAAAGCGCATGGAACCGATTCACATCACATTGCCGGACGGCAAAGTCCAGGAGGTGCCCAAGGGCACCACGCCAGCGGACATTGCCAGGAATATTTCGCCGCGCCTTGCCGACGCAGCGCTGGTCGCGCGGGTAGCCGCGCCCAATGATGGCGCGGGCGAATTGATTGATTTGCGCCGCCCGCTCGAGCAAGACGTCAAGCTCCAGATCCTCACAGAAAAGGATCCCGACGCGCTCTTCGTCTTCCGCCATTCCGCCGCGCATCTTCTCGCCGCCGCGGTCATGGACCTTTATCCCAACGTCAAACTCGGCATTGGCCCGCCCATCGACACCGGTTTCTTTTATGAATTTTTACGCGACGAACCTTTTACTCCGGACGACCTGGCGAAGATTGAAGCGAAGATGCACGAGCTGGCTGCTCAAGATCTCCCCAATGAGCGCAAGCTCATTCCCAAGCCGGAAGCCTTGGAGCTCTACAAAAAGTCGAACCAAATTTTTAAATGCGAGCTGGTCCAGGAAAAAGCAGTGGAGCCCATCGTCTCCTTCTACACGACCGGCAAGTTCATCGACTTCTGCCGCGGTCCGCATATTCCTTCCACCAAGCGCATCCAGGCTTTCAAGCTGATGAGCGTTGCTGGCGCGTACTGGAAAGGTCAGGAAGGAAATCCGCAGCTCCAGCGTATTTACGCCGCCTGCTTCTTCACCAAGAAAGAGTTGGACGAGTATCTCCATCGCCTCGAAGAAGCCAAGCGCCGCGATCACCGCAAGCTCGGCACCGAGCTCGAACTCTTCAGCATTCAGGACGAAGCCGGACCCGGCCTGATCTTCTGGCATCCCAAGGGCGGGCTGATCCGCAAAATCATCGAAGACTGGCTGCGCGACGAGCTCCTCAAACGCGGCTACGACCTGGTCTACACCCCGCACATCATGCGTCTCGACCTCTGGAAGACCAGCGGGCACACCAATTTCTACAAGGACAGCATGTTCGGGCCGGTGGAAGTCGAGAAAGCCGAATACCAGCTCAAGCCCATGAACTGTCCCGGCCACATCCTCATCTATAAATCAAAGCTTCACAGCTACCGCGATCTTCCCGTGCGCCTCGCCGAACTCGGCACCGTCTATCGCTACGAGCGCAGCGGCGTCCTGCACGGCCTGCTCCGCGTTCGCGGCTTCACGCAAGACGACGCGCACATTTTCTGCACCCCATCGCAAATCGACAAAGAGGTGGAAGCCTGCGTCGATTTCGCTTTCGCGGTAATGAAAAACTTCGGCTTCGACAATTTTGAAGTCGAGCTCTCCGATTGGGACGCCACCCATCCGGAAAATTACGAGGGCAAGGCCGAAGACTGGCACCGCGCATCCGCCGGCCTGGCCAACACCTTGAAGCGGCTCAATATCCCTTACAAAACGATTCAAGGGGAAGGCGCTTTTTACGGCCCGAAGATCGACATTAAATTAATCGACGCCATCGGGCGGCCCTGGCAGCTCACCACCGTGCAGTTCGATTTTAATCTTCCTGCCCGCTTCGGCCTCGAATACGTCGCGGAGGATGGCGCGCGCCATCAGCCGCTCATGGTTCACCGGGCGCTGCTCGGCTCCGTCGAGCGCTTCTTCGGCATCCTCGTCGAGCATTACGCCGGAGCCTTTCCGCTTTGGCTCGCTCCGGTGCAGGTGGAAATCTGCCCGGTCAGCGAAAAAGTCTCCGACTACTCGAAGCACGTCACCGAAACGCTCAAGCGCCACGGCATCCGCGTCCATCTCGACGATCGCAACGAAAAACTGCCGGCCAAGATCCGCGACGCGCAAATGCAAAAAATCCCCTACATGTTCGTCGTTGGCGCAAAAGAAGCCGAGGCCGGCACCGTCTCCGTCCGCCACCGCGGCAAAGGTGACCTCGGCCCCAAACCCCTCGCCGACGTCGTCACCGCGTTGCAACAGGAAATAGAGTCTCGCGCGACAAGCTGAGCCATTTCGCGATGGCCAGCCGAGCCCTAGCTGAGGCCCACTTTTGCAATCGTGGCCAACGCATCGCGTCGGTAAGCGTCCAATCCCCATTTCTTTGAGTTCGGATTCGACCGTGCCCTTATTCGGCAGCCACGGGTGCGGCGACGCGTTCCACAGGTTTCAACGGCTCACGATTTAAGAGCTCCATCACAGCCTTCCTCAGCTTCCAACTGAAGAAGCCAAGGCCTAAGAGTTCGAACAACAGTCCGCAAGCGAGAACACTGTGTCTCGCACCGGCTTTAGCCAGAAATACAAACCAGCGGTCGTAGCCAAGACCCAGCCGTGCGGGTTCCGAAGAGCTCAAATAATGAAGCAGCAACTTACCTTGGCTCGTGATTGACGAATAGTCCATTCGGTAGTTCCAATGCGAATCGTAATAATTCCCCCAAACTTGATCCTCCACAAAACTGGTCGAGATGCTGACAGCCTGGACGAGCACGCCCGCCGCGAACAAAACGATCGCCAACTTACGCGTGCGCGGTCCCGCGTCAGCGAGCAGTGGTCCCAGTCCCAGACAAAGCAACGTGATGGATGGCACCAGATAGCGCGGGCCAATGCAAAATCCGCCCTCCCACTGCGTATATCTTGAAAAAAACAAAAGGGAAACCAGCGGCATGCCTCCAGCCAGAACGCCCAGCCCCAGGTCGCGCTTCGCCAGTTTCCAGACGCCAGGAATTGCCAGAAGAATCGGAGGCGCAAATACAAATACTGACTTCCCAGGCGATAGGAGAAGACCGAACAACCCCGTCGCAATCGGCGTTTCGAACGAGATAATACGCTTCCCCCCCTCCGCCAGCTTTGGATAGCCAAAGTCCAACGCGCCGCCGAAATAGATCTGGTTGCGCAGGAGATAGGCGCCCCCAAAGATGCCCGCAATCAACGCAAGGGTAAGTGCGGCGGATGCGGTTCTTTCCCGGTCGCGAATCAGCACGGCCAGAAAAAAAACCGGCACAGCGATCACGTGGGTAGGCCGTATCCATATCATGGTGCCGAGAAAGAGACCCGCCAGGGCAGCCGCCCCCAGCGGATAACTCCTCTGACCAATAAAGAGCGCCAGCGCCGCCGCCAACATCAGCGACGCCACCAGCGGCTCTGAGAAGAGCCAAGCCGAATATGCAAACAGCTGCGTGGCCAGCGCAATCATCAACGCAGCCGCCAGCGCTGTTCTCACTGCGATTCCCAGGTGACAAAAAATCAAGAACGCCAGCGTTGCGGAAAGTGCGGAGAATGCCGCGCTGCTCGACGTCACCACCGCATCCATAAAAAGATACTTGGAATCAGCCGGCACGCTTCCCTGCGGCAGGAGCATCCACAACACCCGCGCGGCCACATGCCATGGGACCTCCAATAGCGCTTGCGCCTCCCCGTACGGCGCGCGCGGCTGTCCCTGCCGGTCCAGCTTCCCATAAAAGCGGCCCGCCGCCACGGCCTGGGGCACTGCCGTCGTCCCGTGCGTGATCAGGCTCTGCCCCTGAAAATTCACGGCCAGCTCATCCACTGTTCTCACGCGGCCGCTGGAGGTCACCAAAAAAAGAAAAGTCAGGGCGAGAAAAAGGAATGACGCTATTCGAATGCAGCCGCCGTTAACAGGCGTTTGCTCCATGGAGACATCAAAGCACGCGCCCTCATTGCCCATCTAAACGTTTACCTCCCTTCCGTGTCCTGTGAGTTACATTTTCTCCGATCTCCCGCGAAGCCATCGCCCCAGCTTAAACTTGGGGCCAATGATTTTCGTCTCCTGGCCCATTTTCTCAAAAGGCGTTAGTCTCGTGTGCCTGCGTTCATGAGAATCGATGACCATATCTCGCGCCGTTCTTTTTTCGCTCTTGCCGCAGGCGCTGCCTTCGTCCCGCGCCTTGCGTTGGCCGAGGCCGACAGCGATTTCCCGGCTTTGCTCGATCACTTCATTCTCGGCTGCGATGATCTGGACCGCGGAATCAACTTCGTCGAGCAGCGTACGGGTGTGCGCGCCGCATTTGGCGGCGTTCATCCCGGCCGTGGCACGCGCAATGCCCTCCTCTCCCTCGGCGCGAGCAAGTACTTGGAGATTATGGCCCCCGACCCTGCGCAGCAAGCTACGCCGCAGATTCCGCGATTGCGCGAACTAAAGGAACCAAGGCTGGTGGGCTGGGCCGCGCATCCGGGTGATCTTGAAAAATTCTCGGCCCATCTGCGCGAGGCTGGCATTCCATTTGAAGGGCCCCGAGCCGGTTCTCGCCAGCGCCCCGACGGTAAAGTCCTTCACTGGAAGAGCCTTACGCTCAAGGATGACCAAGGCGGTTTGCTTCCGTTCTTCATCGAATGGAGCGCGGACTCGATTCACCCCTCTGCGGACGCGCCGCAAGGTTGCAGGCTCGCTCGTTTCGGCGCGGTCAGTCCCGATACAGATGCCCTGAAGAAAATTGCCGACCTGCTTCAACTCGACATGCCCGTGTCGCCGGGGGCAAAGGCCGCGCTGCGAGCAACCATCGTCGGCCCCAAGGGCGAACTAACCTTGACGTCCTGAAATTTTTTTGCTGCGCCTCCGACCTCCACCCGCCCGCGGACATCAAACCACTTGTCGACCGAACGTAGGCACGTGCTATACTTTGTAACCCGTCCCCGACAGGTTTCTCACCGTGGGCCGGTGTAATAAATTCGGGCCCGTGCCCGGCGAGGCGGGCAACTTGGCGCCTTACGTTAGTTAGGGGGAAATATCGCAGAACGGAGCTTCCGGCAGAGCGACCGTACCCGTGTCAATGAGCGGATTCGGGCGCGCGAAGTCCGGGTGATTGATGAGGAAGGCGCCCAGCTTGGGGTGATGCAGCCGTACGAGGCTGTTCGTCTGGCGCGAGAACGAGGACTCGACCTGGTGGAGATCTCGCCGACGGCGGACCCTCCAGTTTGCAAGATCACTGACTACGGCAAATTTCTCTACCAGCAAAACAAACAAGCGCACCAACAGCGCAAGAGCAGCCGTGGCTCGCAGCTTAAGGAAGTCAAATTCCGGCCGGCCACCGCGGAGCACGATTATCAGGTTCGCAAGAACCAGATCATTCGTTTCCTCGGGGAAGGCCACAAAGTGCGCGCCATGATTTTTCATCGTGGCCGCGAGATGGCTCACCAGGAAGTGGGCCGCGCAAAGATGACGCGCCTGCTGGGTGAAATCGGCGAGCACGGCCAGATCGAAACGATGCCGCGCATGGAAGGCAATGTTCTAGTCGCGCTGCTGGCGCCTAAAAAAGGCGCCCCGGTGGCAAAACCAACTTCGCAGCAAGCCGCGCAGCCTGCATAGAGCGGTTTTGGGTCGACAGTGATTTTGTAGGGGCGCAGCACTGCTGCGCCCCATTTGAGCAACCGTAAGAACTACTGGAATTTGGAGCGGCTTCAGCCGTAAATGACTCAGGAGACAATTTCAGCAATGCCAAGAAATTCGACTAAGCCAAAGAAGAAACTGAAAACGCATCGCGGCGCCGCCAAGCGCTTCAAGATCACCGCGACCGGCAAGATCGTTCGGATGCACTCCGGCAAGCGCCACTTTACCGGCACGAAGAAGCAGGGCCGGATGCGCAAGCTCAAGAAATTGACGCTCGTGAGTCCGGCCGATGTTCCTGCAATCAGGCAGATGATGCCCTACGGCCGCTAGATTTTGCGCTGAATTTCAGCGTGATCCTCAGCTTGGTTTTCACAGAGTTGAGGCGCAACATCGCGGGGCGTAAGCTCCGCAATCGTGCCAGGCAGCGCTTCACGGGTGCCTGCCGGCCGATTCACAGCCCGCGAATCTGCGAGCTGTAGCGGCCACCTTCAGGTGGCCAATTCCGGAGACAAACCCGTTGCGTGACGCGTGTTTTCTCACGCGTGTCCGCACCTCGCTTGTCTCCTGCAAAGACCTGTAGCTCAGGTCCGCCTTTTGGACCTGAGGCCTTTCCGATCGCACGGCGATTTGTTGCCGTTCAGTTCGGATCGCAAATATAAAGGAGCAATCATGGCACGCGTAAAACGCGGCACAAAGCGCCGCGCTCGCCGAAAGAAGTATCTCAAGCGCACTAAAGGCTTCTTCCTCACAAAAAGCAAGCTCTACCAGTCCGCGCAGGAAGCCGCCAATCGCGCCGATCGCTACGCTTTTCGCGATCGTCGCGTAAAAAAGCGCGAATATCGCAAGCTTTGGATTCAGCGCATCGGCGCCGCCGCGCGCCAGAATGGCCTGACCTACGGCCAACTTATTCACGGCCTGAAAGCCGCCGGCGTGACGCTCGACCGCAAGGTCCTAGCCGACCTCGCCGTTCTTGACGCCGCCGCTTTCGGCCAGCTCGCGGCCAAGGCCAAAGCTGCCGCGCCTCCGCAGCTCAAGAAGACGGCATAACCCATTCGACGTGGCGAGCAGGGGGACCTGTGGCGCAGGGCGGAGTCTGCGACCTGGTCCGGGCAGCAGCCGGACAGCCCTGCGGCTTCTGGCTCGGTTCGGGCGGACTCATACCCGCGCACGAGCACAACGTCTCTGGCCCACGTCAACATGAATATGAGCACGCCAGAAAACAAAACGGGGCTGCCTCTGGTCCACCTGGGCATCACTCGGCCCGAGGATCTCGCGCCGCTCTTCGCTGATCTTCGCGGACGCTTCGACGAGGAATGCGCGTGCGCGTGCGACGAATCTTCCTGGAAGCAATTCCGCGACGCTTGGCTGGGCCGCAAGTCCGGCTTGTTGACGCAGATCACCGATAACTGGCTCAAGCCTGCCACTCAGGAACTCAAGCGCGTCGTCGGCCAAGAGCTGAATCAGCTTCGCGCCCACGTCGAATCCAAAATCGAAGAGCGCCGCAAGGCAATCGAAGCCGGCACCAGTAAAACCGCCAGCGCTCGCGAGCGCGTCGACCTCTCCCTTCCCGGAGTCATCCGTACCATCGGTTCGCACCATCTCATACGTCAAGTCTTCCAACAAATCGAAGACATCTTCTTCTCTATAGGCTTCTCTGTCGTCGAGGGCCCGGAAATTGAAACGCCCTATTACAACTTCGAGGCCCTGAACATCCCAGAATTCCATCCCGTCCGCGACGACATGGACACCTTCTATCTCGATCTCCCCAAAGGCGCTCCGCAGCCGTTGCTGCTCCGTACGCACACATCGCCCATGCAGATTCGCACCATGGAGAAGCGCCAGCCTCCAGTGCGCGTCATCGTGCCGGGCAAGGTCTATCGCCGCGACAACCCCGACGCCACGCACTCCTTCATCTTTCACCAAGTCGAAGGTCTCGCCGTAGACAGCGACATCACCTTCTGCGATTTCACCGGCACCATCGAATATTTCGTGAAGCAATTCTTCGGCCCGGGAGTGAAGACGCGTTTCCGCCCCAGTTATTTTCCATTCACCGAGCCGAGCGTCGAATTCGACGTCTCCTGCATCTTCTGCGGCGGCAGCGGCTCAGCGGCGGGCGGAGGCACTTGCTCGAAGTGCAAAGGCTCCGGCTGGATCGAACTCTTCGGCGCCGGCATGGTCGATCCCGCGGTCTACGGCTTTGTGAAATACGATCCAAAAAAGGTCAGCGGCTTCGCTTTCGGTATGGGCATCGATCGCCTCGCCATGCTGAAGTACGGCATCGACGACATCCAAGTCTTCTTCCAAAACGACGCCCGCTTCCTCCGCCAATTCCCATGACCTTTGCGGACTCCAAACAGCGCTTCTCCAGCCGCGTGGCCGACTACGTCCGCTACCGCCCGAGCTATCCGTCCGCTCTGCTCGACCTTTTGCGCGCCGAATGTCGTCTTCGGCCCGGCCACGTGATCGCAGACATCGGTTCCGGCACCGGCTTTCTGAGCGAGCTCTTCCTGAAAAATGGCAATCGCGTCTACGGCATCGAACCCAATAAAGACATGCGGCAAGCAGGCGAAGAATATCTCGCCTCCTACGATGGTTTCTCCAGCATCGAAGGCTCCGCCGAAGCCACCACGCTCGACGACGCCAGCGTGGACTTTGTCACCGCTGGACAATCCTTCCACTGGTTCGAACCGGACTCTGCCCGCCGCGAATTCGTTCGCATCCTCAAGCCCGGCGGCTGGATGGTCATCGCTTGGAACGATCGGCGAATGGAGGAAGCCCCTTTCACGCGCGCGTACGAAAATATCCTCGAGCGCTTTGGCATCGACTACAAAAACGTGAAAGATTCCTATCCCGAAGCGGACCGCATCCGAGATTTCTTTAGCACTTTCTCACAGCGCGACCTGCCGAATCACCAGATCCTCGACTGGGACTCTCTGCGCGGCCGCCTGCGCAGCAGTTCTTTCTCCCCCACCGAAGGCCATCCGAATTACGCGCCCATGATGGACGAGCTTCGCAAGCTCTTCGACGCCCACAAGCAAGACGGTCAAGTGCGCATGGACTACTTCACCCGCATCTATTACGGCCATTTGAAGGCCGGCGCATGAAAATCGTCTACAACTGGCTGAAAGATTTCGTCGACGTGAAAGCGACCCCTGACGAACTCGCTTCTCGTCTCGCCCTCTCCGGCACCAACATCGGCGGCATTGAAAACGGCACGCACGGCGCGGTCATCGACGCGGAAGTTTCCTCCAACCGTCCCGATTGCCTCGGGCACTACGGCATCGCCCGCGAAGTCAGCGCCGTTTACAAACTTCCGCTGAAGCCTGTCTCGCCGAAGCCACCGGAAAGCGCAACCGCGAAAGCCAGCGATGCCGTCCGCGTCGAAATTCAATCTCCTGAGCTATGCGGCCGCTTCACCGCCCGCGTCATTCGCGGCGCCAAAATTCAGCCCTCGCCCCAATGGCTTAAGGACCGCCTCGAAGCCTCCGGCGTCGCCAGCATCAACAATGTCGTCGACGCCACGAACTACGTCATGCTCGAGCTCGGCCACGCGCTGCATGCTTTCGACTACGACAAGGTGCGCGACCATCGCATCGTCGTTCGTCGCGCCAAGCCCAGCGAAAAAATTCGCACCCTCGATGGCATCGAGCGCGCGCTCGACCCCGGCATTTGCATGATCTGCGATGGCGACGGCTCCCGCGCCGTTGGCATCGGCGGCATCATGGGCGGCGCCGAAACAGAGATATCCTTCTCCACCAAAAATGTCTTGCTCGAGTGCGCCTGGTTCGACCCCATCGCCATTCGCCGCGCCACGCGCATCCTCAAACTGCACACCGAAGCCTCCACCCGCTTCGGCCGCGGTGCCGATCTCGAAATGGCCGAGCTCGCTTCGCGCCGTTGCGCCGAGCTCATCCTGCAGCTCGCCGGAGGCGAACTCCTTTCCGGTGTGGTGGACGTGTATCCCGGCAAGCGCCCGCCCAAGAAAATTCTCCTCACCCGCGCCGAGCTCCTCCGTGTCATGGGCGCGGACGTCCCTGACAAGGAAATCGAATCCAGCCTCACCGCCCTCGGTTTTGCTCCCGTGCGCGTCGATCAAAATCGCGGCGCGGAAGGTTCCCTCCTGGCCGCTTGGGAATGCGCGCAGCCTTCCTGGCGCGCGGAAGTCGAACGCGAAATCGATCTCATCGAAGAAGTCGCCCGCATCTACGGCCTCGACAAATTCCCACCCCGTCTTCCCGCAGCACGCCAGGGCGCCGCGCGTCTGCCGCACTACGAAGCGGAAGCGCGCCTACGCGAGCGCCTCATCGGCCTCGGCTATCGCGAAATTCTCACCATTCCTCACGTTGCCGAAGATCGTGACGCGCTCTTCCGTCCACCCGACGTGCAACCGGCGCGTCTCGCCAATCCGCTTTCCGAAGAAGCCAACGTCCTCAAGTCCACCGGCATCGTCACCATGACCGCGGCCCTCGAATGGAATCTCAACCGCGGCCAGCGCAACGTTCGTCTCTTCGAGATCGGCCGTCACTACCGCCTGCGCGGCAGCGAGTCCGTCGAGACGCCCATCCTCACCATCGGCGCCACCGGCCAAGCCCGCGAAAAAGGTTTGTACGATGCGGCGCGAGAGTATTCGTTTTCAGATGTAAAGGGTGACGTCGACGCACTCGGCGCTCTCGCCGGTGGTTTCACCTGGAACGAAGGCGGCCCCGCCTGGCTGCACCCGGCCCGCCGTGGCCGCATCGCGCTTCACAACGGCGCAATCGGCGAAGCCGGCGAGCTTACCCGCCGCGTAGCAGAGCAGCTAAAGCTCCGCCAGGAAATCTTCCTCGCCGAGCTGCAGCTTCCCCCGTTGTACGCCGCGATCCGCGCCGCAAAGGAATCGCGCAAGTACGAACCCGCCCCGCGCTTCCCCGCCGTCGAGCGTGATTTCTCCCTGCTTCTCGCCGACGGCACGCACTTCGCCGATGTGGCTGGAGCAATCCGTTCGCTGAATATCCGCGAAATCGTCTCCATCGAAGCCATCGATCTCTATCGCGGCAAGAACGTCCCCGCCGGGCAATATTCGCTGCTAGTCCGCGTAACTTTCCAAAGCCGCGAGACTACCTTGACCGAGGCCCAACTAACCGCCTTCTCCGAGCGCATCATCGCCACTCTGGAAAAGCAGCTGAGCGCCCGCCTCCGCGCCTCCTAACGCCATCTTGCTCTTGTAGCGGCCGCGGACTGTCGCGGGCGCTTTTCGCCAACGCAAAGGCCAACGATGTTTGGTGCAACGCGGATGTGATAATCTACCTCGCAATGGGCGCCGTAAAAGTCCAAATCTTCGGCCAAACCTACACCATTCGCGGCGACCTCGACGAGCGCTACGTACAAAAACTCGCCGCCTATGTCGACGAAAAAATGAGCGCCATCGCCGACGTCACCGCCACGGTCGACACTCAAAAAGTAGCCGTGCTCGCCGCCCTAGCCATCGCCGACGAACTCCACACCATTCGCAAAGACCGCACCGATGAGGAAGAGCTCCTGCGCGAGCAAGCCGAGCGCTGCTTAACCCTAGTCGAGCGCGCCCTGAAACACACCGCCTAAGATGTTAGGTTGATTGCTAATCCTCTGTAGCGGCGCAGCATGCTGCGCCCCTCCGAAGATGTCTCTCTATCGAATCTCCGCCCAATGGACCCGCGCTCACTGGCTCCACTTCGTCGGCGTCCGATCCCACCGATGTTTTTGCAGCTCCTTATGCACCGGCCCGGGCAGCCCGCCTCGATCGCTCGCCGCCACATTCACTTCCACATTCGCGATCTTGCGCATTCCGGGAATGATCGTACTCACATCCTTATTGTTCAGGATGAACCGCAGAGCCATCTCCGCCAGGCTGATCCCCCCGCGCCGGACTTTCTTCAGTTCGTCTACTTTTGCCACCGTAGCCTTCAAATTCTCCGCCACAAAATACGTATTCCGCCAATCGCCCGCCGGCCACTTGCTCTCCAGCGTCAGCGCCCCGGTCAGCGATCCTTCATCAAACGGCACGCGCGCAATCACCGCCACATCTTTCTCCCTGCACGCCGGGAACAACTCATCTTCCGGATTCTGATCGAAAATGTTGTAAATCACCTGCACGGCATCCACCACTCCGTTGCGCACCGCCCGTACTCCATTCCACGGTTCCCAACGATTCAAGCTCAACCCAAACGCGCCCACCTTTTTGCTGCTCCGTAATTTCTCAATCACCGGAAGCAGCCGCTTGTCGTCCAGCCACTTGTCTTCCCACGTATGAAGCTGAATCAGATCCAGAGTCTTCACGCCCAGATTGGCCAGGCTCTTGTCGACGTACTCCTCGATGTACTCCGGTGGATAGCAGTCATCCAGCGAATACTCCCGCCGCGCCGGCCACTTGCGGTTTTTCGGCGGAACCTTCGTCGCCGTATAAAGCTTCTTGCCCGGATTTGCGCGCAGGACTTTCCCCAACAACTGCTCGCTGTGCCCGTCGCCATAGGCCCATGCGGTGTCAAAAAAATTGCAGCCTAAATCGACAGCCCGCTGCAGCGAAGCCAGCGACTCCGCATCCTCCGACCCCGTCCAACCCGCCATGCCCCACATGCCATATCCAATCTCGCTCACATTCCATCCCGTGCGTCCGAACCGGCGATATTGCATTCGCGGCAGCTCCTTTAGTTGATTCGTCTAAACCTTGGCCAGAAACTGTTTCTTGATCGTTCTGATCTGTGCCTCATCCCGCTTGTAAAACGTCCATTGCTTGATGCGCTTGCCGCGAATGAGCCCCGCCTGCTGCAAAATCTTCAAATGCTCGCTGGCCGTGGGCTGCGTCACTCGCAGCTTGCGCGCGATCAGCAGCCCGCAAACGCCATCCTTGATCAAGTCCCCGTCGACTTGAGGCGGAAAATGCCTCCGCGGACTGCGCAGCCAGTCCAATATGTGAAGCCTGCGTTGATTGGACAGCGCCCGCAGTGCCAGCTCAAAAGTCATATAGACACTTAGCCAAATCCCTAATTATAATAACATAGCAAGCAGGGGCGCAGCTTTATCCCGAGCGCAGCCGAGGGAACGCTGCGCCCCAGCTTGGCTAGATGTAAGCCGGAGGGTTTTTCCGCGATGACCAAAGCCCCCATAGATCGCCAGCAAATCGCCGCAGTAGAAAAAATCATCAGGCCCCACGTGCGCCGCACGCCCATCCTCGAAGCTGCCGGCGCCGACTTCCGCCTGGATTCTATCAGCCTCATCTTTAAACTGGAATTTTTGCAGCATGCCGGCTCTTTCAAGGCTCGCGGCGCGTTTGCCAACCTGCTCACCCGCGAAATCCCCAAAGCCGGCGTCGTCGCAGCCTCCGGTGGGAACCACGGAGTCGCCGTAGCCTTTGCCGCCGGCAAGCTGGGCGTGCCCGCGAAGATTTTTGTTCCGAATGTCGCTTCCCCGGAAAAGATCGAGTGCATCCGCCGTTGTGGCGCGGACCTCGTCATAGTCGGCGAGCGCTATGCTGATGCCCTCGCCGCCAGCGAAGCCTGGACCGCGCAATCCGGCGCCATGCCCATTCACGCTTACGACCAACTCGAGACTCTGCTCGGCCAGGGAAGCGTCGGCCTCGAATTCGAACAGCAGTGCCCAAGGCTCGACACCCTGCTCGTAGCCGTTGGTGGCGGCGGTCTCATCGGCGGCGTAGCCGCCTGGTACGGCGGGAAAATCAAACTCATCGGCGTAGAGCCGGAAGCTGCGCCAACGCTAGCAAACGCCCTGTACGCCGGTCGCCCAGTAGATAGTCCCGCCGGGGGAATCGCCGCCGATTCACTCGCGCCCAAGCGCGTCGGCGAACTTATGTTCCCCATCGCGCAAAAATATGTGGAGAAAGTGATCCTCGTCAGCGATGACGAAATCACGCAAGCACAGAAATCCCTTTGGAACGGGCTGCGCGCAGTCACTGAACCGGGAGGCGCTGCCGCATTCGCCGCCCTGCTCGCGCGCCGCTACCAACCCATGCCCGGCGAACGCGTCGGCGTCCTACTCTGCGGCGGCAACACCTCCGCAGTGAATTTCACTCCCACCGCAAAAAAGCTTCCCACCGCCGCCAATGCCTGACACCAACAGCCGTCTACACCTAAACATTACAAATGCCCGTCTCAAAGTTGTAGCTCAGGTTCACCCTGAGCCTCGAAGGGTCCGCCTTTTGGACCTGAGGCTTTTTCGCCGCTAGATATTGCCGTCTAGGAGGTGTTTCGATGTCCGTCTACGAAAAGCTGAAAGTCCTCAACATCACGCTCCCCAAACTCGACCCGCCGGTAGCCGCCTTCGTCCCGTTCGTCCGCGCTGGCAACCTAATCTTCATCTCCGGCCACATCGCGAAAAAAGACGGCAAACCCTGGACCGGCAAACTTGGCGCGGACCTGACCACCGCGCAAGGCAAGCAGGCTGCGCAAGCCATCGCCGTCGACCTGATTGCAACGCTGCAAGCCGCCGTAGGCGACCTAAATAAAATTCAACGCATCGTCAAACTTCTCGTTCTCGTGAACAGCGCCCCAACGTTCACCGAACAACACCTGGTCGCCAATGGCGCCTCGGAATTACTAATGGAAATCTTCGGCGAACGCGGCGCCCACGCCCGGAGCGCCTTCGGTGTAGCACAAATCCCACTCGGCTCCTGCGTAGAAATCGAGCTAATCGCCGAGCTATAATGCCGAGGCGGTGTTGTAGGGGGAGCTTTAGTTTATCCTGACGCAGGAAGGGCGCGTCCCACCCGGCGTTCAGCCCGCTTTCTTATCTCTGCGATATCTCAGCGAACTCAGCGTCTCTGCGTTGTCTTTTTCTCCGCAGGTCTCTAAACCGGCCGCCGAATTCCCAGTTTCCGCATGCGCGCTTGCAGGGTGGTCCGTTTCATGTCTAACACTGCCGCCGCGCCCTTAGGGCCCGCAATTCGCCACTCCGTTTGCCGCAGCGCCCTTAAAATGTGCTGACGCTCCGCTTCTTCCAGCGTCGCCATGGAAGACGCTGTCGGCACGAAAGCTCCCGTCGCCCCGCTCGCCGCGGAATTGTCCGCGTTCATTGTGGATGGCCGTAACTCTGACGTCGCCACTCGCAGCTCTTTGCCCGGAGAGAGCAGCACCGCCCGCTCAAGGAAATTTTCCAGCTCCCGCACATTCCCTGGCCAACCGTAATTCACCAGCGCATCCATCGCATCCGCCGGCACATACTGCACAACCTTGCTCTGCCGGCGGCTGAATTTCTGCACAAAATAGCGCACCAGCAGCGGAATATCCTCCCGCCGCTCGCGCAGCGCCGGAACTTGTATCGGAAAAACATTCAGCCGGTAATATAGATCGCTGCGAAACGCCCGCTCCGCAACCAGCTTGGAGAGATCGCCATTCGTCGCGGCTACCACGCGCACATCCACACGCTGCGTGCGATTGCTCCCCAGCCGCTCAAACTCCTGCTCCTGCAAAACGCGCAACAGCTTCGGCTGAAGTTCCAGCGGAATGTCCCCAACTTCGTCCAAAAACAGCGTCCCCTTATCTGCCAACTCGAAGCGTCCGATTTTTTGGCTAACCGCTCCGGTGAACGCCCCGCGTTCATGCCCGAACAACTCGGATTCGAGTAACCCCGAGGGAATCGCCGCGCAATTGATCTTCACAAACGTTCGTTCCCGCCGCGGACTCAAATTATGAATCGCGCGCGCAATCAGCTCCTTGCCTGTTCCAGTGTCCCCCAGAATCAACACTGTCGTCCCCGCGGGCGCCACCAGCTCCACCTGTGCCAGCGCCCTCTTCAGCGGCGCGCTCTCTCCTATGATTTCCTCGAAGTTAAACTCCGTGCGAATCTCTTCCTCGAGATACAGCTTCTCCACCGCCAGCTTGTCCTTCAGCACATCGATTTCTTTGAATGCCAGCGCGTTTTCCACCGCAATGGCAATCTGCGCCGCCACTTGCTGCACAAATTCGATGTCCTTGGCGCTAAACCCGTCCGTGCTCCGGCTCGCCAAATTCAGCGTGCCAAACGTCCGTGCCCGGTTCGTCAGCGGAATACAACAGATCGTCTGTATTCCCTCCGCGCGCAGTTGCCGCACGATTTCGCTTTGATACTCGTCTAGCTCCGCCCCGCTGGCCACCAATGTCTGCCCTTGCGCAATCGCGCGGCCTGCCGGAGAAGAGTCTCGTGGAACCACGGACTCCGGCTTGAAAAATCCCTGATGTCCCGGAAAGTCCAGCGCGTAAATCTTCAGCAGCCCTGTCATCGGATCAAGCAGCGCCAGGCTTGTGTAATCATGACGAATCACGCGCTGCAACGTCGTAACGATTCCCCGGAAAAGCTCCGGCAGCTCCCTGCTCGTCACCAGCACATTATTCAGGTCCAGCAGCACCCGCAGGCGATCGCGCTCCGCCGCCAGTTGCCTCTGGTAAGCTTGCGAGGATTCCAGGTTTAGCGCGTTATCCACCGCTACCGCCACCTGGCTCGCCACGCGCTGCATGAATTGCAGCTCCAGCACCGCGTCCGGCACCATGCGCCCAAACCCCAGCGCTCCCACCCGCCGCTGCGCCGTCGTCAGCGGCACCAGCGCGAACGCCCGCACGCCCTTCTCTCGCAGCACCGCCATGTACTCGGGATATCGCGTCTCTTCGTGGGTGTCGCACACGACAAAAGGCTCTTGCCTCTGCCACACCCATCCCGAAGGATGGCCTTCCACCGAAAGGTCCTTCCCAATCGGCGCGTCCGTGCGAAGCTCCGACTCCAGAATGTGCAGCCGCATCACGTTTCGCACGGGATCGTGCAGGATCAAGGTCAGAAAATCGAACTCGATCACGGAATGCAGCCGAGTCGCTAAATCGTGAAACAAGGCAGGCAGATCCCGTTGCTGCGCAATCGCTTCGCTGACTTCCAGCAATGCTTCCAATTGGCGGCGTGAGTGTTCCGCAGGCGCGGCGAGCGCCGTCTCCAGTGCGGAAATGACCGGGTCCGGCATACCAAGCAGAATAGCATCCGCCTCGCCACAGGCTCAACAAATGCATCGGAAGGTGTAATCGTGGCCCCTGTAGCTCAGTGCGGAGGCCGCGTCCTGGTCCGGGCAGCAGCCGGACAGCCCTGCGGCCCTTTTTCTGCGCAGCTAGGCGTGCACTTCCACCTCATGCCGCGCGGAAGAGGCGCTCCTCGATGCCATCGCGCGCTGCGCAATCGACCGAATCTCGCCCCAGAGTACATAGGCGAAGTAGACAGAAAGCAGCAGCAGTTCCGGCTCGATCGCGTGGCGATACCTGCTCGAGCAATAAGACAGATAGTAGGGAACCGGATACACCAGCACCGGGGCCGCGTACAGCAACCATCCCCGAACACGCCGGGTAAGCGCGAAAATCAATCCTAACCAACCTCCGCAGGAAAGCGGCCAGAACTCCCACGGCCTCCACCATTCGCGGCTCGTGTAAATCATTGGCCAACCGTCCCAATACCACCACATGCGATGGACGGTTAAGTTCAAGAACTCGCCCGGATATTCGCGAACAAACTGAAAAGCGTCCTTCTTCGCCCACTCAATGTAACCCTGCTCGCCCAACAGCACGTATTTGTTCATTTGAATCGGGTTTTGCGTAGGATGCTTGCCCGAAAATCCCATTCCGTTGCTGTAGTGATAGTTGCCCAGGTGAAATTCAAACCAGTAATTGCCCTTTAAGAAAACGAAATGTCCAAATACCATTTCGTTTCGTATCAGCCACGGCGCGATCATAGCCGCAAAGAGCGCCGCCGACATCGACAGCGCGGCCAGCCACTTGCGTCCTGTCCGGCGATTCATGAACGCCGCGTAACCCATCGTGAACGGCAACACGCTCAGCAGCGCCGGATTGGTCAGTGCGCTAAGTCCCCACAGTCCGCCAAGCCCGAGCCACCGATTCATCCCGCCTTTTTCCGCGACATCCAGCGTCGCAATCAATAGCAACGTCAGCAGCAGCGCGCTGGCGGTAAAATCCCATATCCACGAGGTCGACCAGCGATAGAAAAATGGGCCGAGCGTCCAGATCCAGCCCGCCCAGAGTCCTATTCCTGGCCCCAGCGTCCGCTGGCCCAGGATGCAGATGGTCACGCCCGTAGCTCCCGCCATCAGGCACTGCACCGCCAGTACGACGGCCATCGATGTCGCCGAGTAGATCCCAAAAATCTTGAAAACGGCGGCTACAAAATAGGGATACGCCGGTGCGATCCAGGCAGTAGGGCCCGTGTCCGCCGCGAACGGCGAGCTAAACCCTTGCCCGCGCGCAATATGCGCGGCGATGCTGGAAACCTCAAAGATCGCTGCGGGATGAAACACGTACAGCTTGTGCCACAACATGAACCCCAGTCGCAGCAAGAATCCAATTCCCAGCAGCGACCCATACAGCAACGAGCGCGATCTTGCCTCACTGCGCATCGTTTCCGGTCGCCTCAAAATCGCAGCCACGGAGCTCATGCTAGTACACTGCCGGAGCCACGTTCCCCTCGCAAGCGACAATTCCGTCCCCTTGATTGTAACCGTCAATAATGGCTACCCGTTGCCCCCTCCCTCCCGTTTTTCCATAAGTGTTCATTCTAAAGGAAGTTAAAGTTGTTTGTTTTGATACACTTTTGGAAGTGTTGATTCTAAAGGTAGATACGCAGAAAGGAGGTGAGCGAAGTAGGGGACGTAAATAAGGTAATGGAGAGGAAGGGAATCGCACCCAAGGTCCGTTGAAGCCTTTGCCGCCGGTCGGGATGATGAGAGCCGTTGAGACGGAAGGTAACGCAGGTATGCCACCCCGGGTGTCCCGTAGTTTCGTCCGGGATACCCTACCCCCGGTATTTTTGTCGAAGAGTGCGGAAGTTATTGAAAATAAAGGACAGGAATCGCAAAAAGAGCGGCAAGAGAGGTAAAGAGTGCGCAGGCGATTGAAAACAAAGGGCAACTTGCGCGCACGGGGATTGCAAGAATCGAAAGGTTGCGGATACACCTTGGATTGTGGGGAAAAGGAAGGACGAAACGGGGGCACGGTCAGCAGAACCTTGGTCTAGAGGTTATCGCATTCGTCATTATTTGTCAAGTAAGAAATAAATGCTGTGAATTGAATGGGTTGAAAGACACAGACGACACGGGGGACAGACGGAACGGTTTTCCAGTGTCTCATTCGGTTAAGTATTGCGAGCTGCTGAGGGTAGCGTTTCAAAGGTCGGACAAAATAGCAGAAAACGTCCCGTCTGTCCGAGAACGTAAGCGAAGAGAGATTCCTCACTCGCGGACTCGTTCGGACTGGGATGCATCCATCGAAAAAGCCACAGGGCTCCGCGGGCTCCGCCCTGCGCCCCTACTTTTGCGGCCTAGCCTCCCCAGCGGGCGGGCTCGGATGAGGCGGATACTGGCCGATAGGCCGGTGTCGGGAAGGAAACGCGCGGCGGAAATGCGTAGGGACGCCAACTGGAGGATTTTGTAGGCTTTGTACCAGGTAGGGATACCCGCAAATTCGATCTGTACATTGAAAGGGGAAGGGGCCAAACCAGCCGCTTCCTCCCATTGGCCCCAAGGGATCCCGCTTTGGAGGTGTGAAATGTTCAACTCTCAGGACTTTCGCAGGCTTTTCCTTGCTGCAGCAGCGGCAGGGCTTTTGACAGTAGCAGGCTGCTCGAACCAGGCCACGGACCAAGCCACTAACCAGGCTCCTGCACCACCCAAGAAAGCTGTCACCAGCAAGCCTGTCGCCAGCAAGACTGGGGCAGCGAAGCCAGCTGTCAAGAAAGCGGAGCCAGGCAAGGTTGTCGCCGCTAAAGGCAAAGGCGCGACAGCAAAGCCTGTAGCCGTCTCAAGCAAAGTAGCGCCGCAGACGACGCTTGTCACCGTCCCGAAGGGCACGGCGATCAGCGCTGTCGTAGGCGAAACGCTCGCCAGCAACAAGAACCATGCTGGTGATACCTTTGCTGCCACCCTTTCCTCGCCTATCAAAGTGGATGGAAAGACCGTGATTGCCAAGGGTGCCAAGGTAACCGGTCGCGTCGTAACGGCCAAGAAGGGTTCCGCGGAATTGATCGTGGCTCTTGCTTCGGTTGACGTGAACGGAAAATCCTACAAGCTGGTAAGCGACCCGATTAGTCGGACCGGCAAAGCTCCGGCTAAGAGCGATGCCGGCGACGCCGATGCGGCCAAGGCCAAGGAGAAGAAGGACGTAACTCTTCCTGAAAAAAGCCGTCTGAAGTTTAAGCTCGCGAAGGACGTAAAGATCCCGGTTGCGGTCAAAAGCTGAAAAAGCAGTTTTTTAGCAGCTTTTTGCGGCTTTTCGCAGTTTTTCGCTACCGAGCTCCCGCCGGCAATCTGGCTGGAGCTCGGTAGTTTCTTTCTCGGCGGCCCTCAAAAAGGCCGCCTGTCCTAGCACTTGCTGTCCCTGTCCTAAAGCCTGCCCTTGCGGACTATGTTCCGCCGTTCCGTTGCTTCCGTAACGGTTTTTAGTTATCAAAGACGAAGAGTAACTCACCTTTCGAGAACAGGAACGTGTCCCCGCACCTGTTCGGGCCCATGCTTTTTGAGGCTAAAAATGTTTCGAAAACTAGGACTCCCATCCCTCTTAGTTGCGCTGGCACTGGTCTACCCAACGCAGCTTGTACACGCCCAGTCGGTCGACACGGGGCGGCACTCGCGTCCTCGCATCACGCAGAACATCGATGAAGGCGAACGCGTCACGCTCACGGGCAACACGCATCGCGACGCCAGCGAAGGAAACGATCGTGGCAAAGTCCATGATGCGTTCCCGATGGAGCACTTACTGCTTCAGTTGCGCCGCTCTCCCGAGCAGGAGAAGGCAGTCCAGAAGTTCATGGAAGACCTCCACAATCCCAATTCGCCCGACTTTCAAAAATGGCTGAGCGCCGACGAATTTGGAGACAGATTTGGCGTATCCGACCTGGACCTGGACACGCTCACGCGTTGGCTCAGGTCAAACGGTTTCCGAATCAATGTGGTCTATCCGAGCGGGATGGTGATCGATTTTTCAGGTACTGCTGACCAGGTGAGCCGCGCCTTCAGCACCGAAATTCATCATCTTGAAGTCCGCGGTAGAAAGCACATCGGCAACATCAATAATCCGCAGATTCCCGCCGCGCTCGCTTCCGTTGTGGTCGGCGTCGTCTCCATGCATGACTTCCGGCCGCACACCATGCACGTAATGCGGAGCGTGCCGCCCAAGTTTACGTTTAGCGGGCTTTATGGAAACACCTATGCGGTTGTCCCCGCGGATCTAGCCACCATTTACAATTTTAATCCCCTGTTTAGCGCAGGCTACTCGGGGCAGGGCCAAACAATCGCCCTCATCGAAGACACCGACGTCTTCACTGCCGCGGACTGGCGCGCTTTCCGAGCGAAATTCGGGCTTTCCAGCTACACGTCAGGCTCGTTCAAGACCGTGCATCCGGCTGCTCCGACGGGACCCAACAATTGTGCTAGACCTGGCGTCGTCGCACCCAATGATGCGGAAGCCATTCTGGACGCGGAATGGGCCAGCGCTGCGGCACCGAGCGCCGCGGTTGAAATTGCGTCCTGCGCCGACACCACCAGCACGTTCGGTGGACTGATTGCCATTCAGAACCTGATCAACGCCAGCAGCCGTCCGCCGGCGATCATGAGCGTCAGCTACGGCCAGTGTGAGACGGTAAATGGCGCGGCCGCTAACGCAGCGTACAATTCCGCGTACCAGCAAGCTGCCGCCGAAGGCGTTTCTGTTTTCGTTGCCGCGGGTGACAGCGGCGCGGCTGGTTGCGACAACAGTGTCAGCGAGGCCACGCACGGAGTCGGCGCCAACGCCTTCGCGTCCACACCGTATAACGTCGCGGTCGGTGGCACGGACTTCAACGATACCTATTCGGGCACGAACGGCATTTACTGGAACTCTACGAACACTTCCACGTTCCGCTCGGCAGCTTCTTATATCCCGGAAATTCCGTGGAATAATTCGTGCGCCGGCGCCCTGCTCTCAACGTATCTTGGCTTTGGCCCAACGTACGGCTCAAACAGTCTTTGCAACGACCCTTCCTATGGTTTATCGCTTCAAACAACCGTGGCGGGCGGCGGTAGTCCAAGCGCTTGCGCGACCGGTACGCCGTCCATTGCCGGAGTGGTGAGCGGCACTTGCCAAGGATGGCCCAAGCCTTCGTGGCAGAGACTCGTTGGCAATCCAAATGACGGCGTGCGTGACACTCCCGACGTTTCGCTCTTCGCTGCGGACGGCCTCTGGAGTCACTACTACGTGTTTTGCTGGTCGGACACGCTGAACGGCGGAGCTGCATGCAGCGGTGATCCCAGCGGGTGGTCTGGCGCCGGTGGAACGTCCTTCTCTGCGCCCATCATGGCTGGTATCCAGGCCATCGTGAACCAAAAGATGCGAGCGCGTCAGGGTAATCCGAACCCAGTTTATTACCAGCTGGCAGCCGCGGAGTACGGCACGAGCGGCAGCACATCCTGCAATTCGACGAACGGCAATGGTGTGGCTAGCAGCTGCGTTTTTTATGACGTGACGCAGGGCGACATGGACGTCAACTGTACGGGCACCAACAATTGTTACAACCCTGCGGGCCCGGGCGCGCAAGGCGTGCTTTCCACCTCCAACAATTCCTTCAACCCGGCATATGGCACGCTGACAGGTTGGGACTTTGCCACGGGAATCGGCACACTTAACGCAACAAACCTGGTGAACAACTGGCCGACCGGGGGACCCATCCCGGGCTTCTTCCTTTCTACGTCGCAAAGCAGCATGACCCTAACACAGGGAAGCAATGCCGCGAATACGATCACGGTCAATCCGCTGAACGGCTTCAGTAGTAGTGTCAGCCTGTCCGCATCTGGTCTTCCCGCTGGAGTTACCGCTTCGTTCAACCCAGCGAACGCAACAAACACGAGCACGTTAACGTTGACGGCCAGCAGCACTGCCGCCATCGGAGTCGTCAATGTGACCATCACCGGCACATCGAGCACGTTGACGAGCACTGCTTCCATTTCGCTCACGGTCAACCCTAAGGGCAATTACTCGCTGTCAGCATCGCCAAGTAGCCTGACACTGTTTGTGAACACGGCCGGTACGAGCACGATCGCCGTCACTCCCCTGAATGGCTTTACGGCGAACGTGAGTTTGTCCGCGTCTGGTCTGCCCAGCGGTGTGACCGCCTCTTTCAACCCAGCTTCCACCGCTAGCACCAGCACTTTGACGTTGACCGCCGCCGGCGCGGTCACGGGAACGTTTCCCGTAACCATCACTGGAACAGTTGGCAGCTTGAGTAGCACAGCGACTGTCTCGCTGACCGTTGCGTTACCGCCTAGCTTTAGCCTGTCAGCCTCGCCTAACAGCTTGAGCTTTGCGCAGGGCGCGAGTGGAACAAGCACTGTGACTGTCATTCCGCAAAGCGGCTTCAGCGGCAATGTTGCCTTGTCTGCATCTGGTCTGCCTAGCGGCGTCACTGCGTCGTTCAACCCAGCAAACACAACGACCACGAGCACGTTGACATTGACGGCCACCAGCACAGCGACCGTCGGCACGGCCAACGTAACCATCACTGGCACGTCCGGTACCCTGACAAGCTCGACGACGATTACGCTGTCCGTTACTCCCGCACCGAATCCCAATCTTCCGTCGGGTTGGTTAGATTTGGACATTGGCGCGGTTGGCGTGGCGGGCAGCGCCAGCTTTG
>Ga0209131_1000646_pt1 | contig 24624 bp, 23 predicted proteins | sample GraSoi_2013_40cm_FD_185826 | JGI IMG/M metagenome (GOLD analysis project Ga0209131, IMG submission 185826) | Grasslands soil microbial communities from the Angelo Coastal Reserve, California, USA - Sample 9_17_2013_40cm (SPAdes) (version 2) | ecosystem: Environmental > Terrestrial > Soil >... | reverse complement strand
GCCGCTCCTCTCGCGCAAGGTCCTTGCGGATCCCCTGCTTTCCTCTCTCGAGCTCATGCGGTATTAGCCAGTCTTTCGACTGGTTATCCCCCACAAGAGGACACGTTCCGATGCATTACTCACCCGTCCGCCGCTCGCCGCCAGGGTTGCCCCCGCGCTGCCGCTCGACTTGCATGTGTAAGGCATGCCGCCAGCGTTCAATCTGAGCCAGGATCAAACTCTTCAATTAATTTGACCTGATGTCCCGGCACTGCTGCCGGAACGAATTGCTAAAGCTAATGCTTCACTCAAAGTAAACGAGGTTTACTTCTTGTGAGCACCTGAAGCTAATGCTAGTGGCCGTTTCGTGGATCCACGCCCGAAAGCGCTGGGTAAAGCAATCCACTTGCGGCGCGCCTTAAGCTCAAGCGCCCACACCTATCGGCTGCGAATTTTTAAAGAGCGTTGGTTGCGGGGAGAGGATTTGAACCTCTGACCTTCGGGTTATGAGCCCGACGAGCTGCCAGACTGCTCCACCCCGCGCCCGAAGAGACAAAGATTATAGAGGGCGCTGCAACATCGTGTCAACGAAAGCCGACGTCTGAACACGACGAGCAGCATTCGAGCGGGCGCATTTCAGGGAGGTTCCCGACACCTGAGCCGTAGACTCGCGCCAATGACTGACTTTGGACGGCCGGCGCGACACTTATTTCGGCTCGAACCGGGGGTCGACTTCCTTAACCACGGCTCCTTCGGGGCGCCGCCGCTCCAAGTTCTCGCGGAGGGCGAGCGCTGGCGAGCGCGCATGGAGGCGAATCCGGACCATTTTTTCCGCGAGGTGCTGCCGCAAGCTCTGCGCGGCGCCGCCGATGAGCTTGCACGGTTTGTTCGCGCCGATCCGGCAGATCTCGTTTTCGTAGAAAACGCGACCGCGGCGATCAACGCAGTCCTGCGCTCGCTCGATTTCAAGCCCGGCGACGAGATCCTGCTCAACAGTCAGAGCTACGGCGCGGTGCGCCAGGCAGTGCGTTATGTTTGCGAACGTAGCGGCGCGCAGGCTGCCGAGCCGCTGGTCAGCCTTCCCGTTCAAGGTCCGGAGCAACTACTCCAGGCGTTTGCGGGCGCCATCAACCAGCGCACGCGGCTGGTCATCGTCGACCATATCTCCTCGCCGACCGGCCTGATCTGGCCAGTCGCGGAGATTGCCGCGCTCGCGCGCGCGCGCGGGGCGCTCGTGCTTGTCGATGGCGCCCACGCGCCGGGGCAAGTCGATCTCGACCTCCCCGCGCTTGGCGCCGATTGGTACACGGGCAATTGCCACAAATGGCTGTACGCGCCTCGCGGCTGCGCCTTTCTGTGGTCGCGCCAGGACCGTAAAGCGATGGTCCATCCGCTCGCCATCTCGCACGCGTACGGCTGCGGTTTCACCGATGAATTCGACTGGACCGGTACTCGGGACTTCTCGCCTTGGCTGGCAGTGGGCGCGGCGCTGCGCTTCCTGGATGAGCTCGGTGTCGAATCGGTTCGGCGCTATTGCCACAGCCTGGTTAGTGCCGCGGCCGAGAAAATCGCGCAGGCCTGGGCGCAACCCGTCGGGGCGCCGCCGGCCCTGCACGGCGCGATGATGGCGATCCGACTACCGAACACGCGGCAACCGCAAACCCCGGCTACGCGCGGGAGCGCTCGCCAGTTGCAGTCCCTGCTGATGGCCGAGCATCGCATCGTGGTGGCCATCGCAGCGATTGACGGCGTCCTGTGGGCACGCCTCTCGGCGCAAATCTACAACGTGCCGGAGGATTACGAGCGGCTTCTGAAGGTCATTTGAAACGCTGCGAGCGCGGGCGCAAGGGCTCGGCCCTCTTGCGCACGATGACCTCGATGCCGCATTCGGCGACCGGCGTCATGGTTTGATCCAGTTCGGCCGGCAGCTCGTCGCGAAAGAAATCCCGCAGGAGGACGATGCGCTCGATCTCCACCAGGTGCGAGAGCTCCGTTAGCAGATCCAGCACGTTTAGGGATCTCGGCGACCAGCGCTGCGGTTTGTGGACGGTAAAAGTCCATTTGTGATCGGAGTTGTGACAATCACAAATCCCCCGGGCCGGACGATCCGAACCCATTGCAGCAGGGCGGCGTTCGGATCGCGCAAATGCTCCAGGCAGTGGCTGGAGTGAACGAAGTCGAACTCATCGTCCGGAACGCCCGCCATGACCTGGGCGTCGCCGTCCTCGAGGTCCCAAGTCCGCACGGCGCCCATGCGGGCGAAAACGCCGGTGTACTGGCCGAGAGGATCCGGGCCACCCCCGATGTCGATGCCATTGCCTACGAAATAGCGAGCATGAAACAGCCCGTCGTAAAACGTTCGTTTGGCGCCCTTGCTTTGCTCCCACATTCGGCCACTCCTGGTGGTTCATCAGTCCGCGGTGGCGCCACTCGTTTGGATGACGCGCGACCACTTCCCGGATTCTGCCTGTATCCAGCGCGCGAATTCGGCCGGGGAGTTCGCGACGACATCGAAGCCCTGCCCGCCGAGGAGCTCGCGCACTTCCGCAGCGCGCATGCTGCGTACGGTCTCGACGCTTAGCCGCTCGAGCACCTCGGGCGGCGTGCCCGCCGGCGCAAGCAACCCGATCCAGGCGAGCGATTCGAGCTGCGGCAATCCGAGTTCTGCAACGCTGGGGACATCGGGGGCAAGCGAGCTGCGCTTGAGAGCGGTCACCGCGAGCGCTTTCAGCCTGCCCGCCTTCACGTGCGGCAAGACGCCCGGAATGATGGCAAACATGGCGTGAATGTTGCCCGCGAGCATGTCGGTGACTGCGGGCGGAAACCCGCGATACGGAATGTGCACCGCGTAGATTTTCGCCTCGCTCTTCAGGAGCTCCATCGTCAAGTGCGAAGCGCTGCCGCTCCCCACAGAGCCGTACGAGATCCGGCCCGGGTTGGCGCGCGCGTAATCGAGAAAGCCGCGAAAACCATCCAGTTTCAATTCCGGCACGACGACCAGCATCTGTGGCGCCGATGCGAGGAGCGAGATCGGCGCAAGATCCTTCTGCGGGTCGTACGGCAGCGATGGGTAGAGATACTTGTTGGTCGCGACCGGCCCGTTGATGCCGATCAGCAGCGTGTAGCCGTCGGCGGGCGCCTTGGCGACCGCTTCGGTGCCGACGTTGCCACCGGCGCCGCTGCGGTTCTCCACCACCATCGGCCGTGCGAACGTCTCCTGGAGCCTCGCGGCGAGCGTGCGCCCCACGATGTCGGGCGTCGAACCCGGCGGGAAGGGCACGATGAGCTTCACCGGGCGCGCGGGATACGGCTGGGCGAATGCGACTGCGCACAGGAAGGCCAAAGGGAAAAGCGCCCAGCGCATCAGATCTTCTCGGTTTCGCCGCCGCGCGGCTGCCATACGAGAAGGCGGCGCTCGGCGAGCGTGACCGCCCAATCCAGCAGCAGCGCAAATGCCGTAAGGACAAGAATGCCGGCAAAAACGGCGTTGATGTCGAAGGTGCCTTCCGCCTGCAGGATGAGGTAGCCCACGCCGCGCGACGAGCCCAGGTACTCGCCGACCACCGCGCCGACGAACGCGAGTCCAACCGAATTGTGCAGGCTCGCAAACACCCAGCTCATCGCGCTTGGCACGTAGACGTGGCGCAGCAGCTGCCGGTCGCTCGCGCCGAGGATGCGCGCATTCGCCACCACGGTGTAGCTCACTTCCCGCACGCCCTGGTACACGTTGAAGAAGACGATGAAGAACACCAGCGTGACGCCGAGCGCGACCTTGGACCCGATATCCAGTCCGAACCAGACGGCAAAGATCGGCGCGAGAATCACGCGCGGCATGGAGTTCAGCGCCTTGATGTAGGGGTCGAACAGCGCCGATGCCGTCGGCGCCAGCGCGAGCCACAGTCCGATGCCAAGGCCGGACGCGGTGCCGATGACGAATGCGAGCAGCGTCTCGAGCAGCGTGACCCAGAGGTGCGGGTAGATGCTGCCGGAAACGAACCAGTCCCAGGTGCGCTCGAAGACCTTGAGCGGCTCGCCGAAGAAAAAGGCGGCCTTGTTCGGGTCGTCGAAATAGATCGGCGGCAAGAGCGTCGGGCTGGTCGCGACGTACCAAAACAGCAGGAAGCCGAAGAACAGGCCGAGCTGCCACACGCGCAGCAATTTAGTTGAGCTGTTGCTGCGCATAGCTCTTCAGCACCTCCTCCTTCATCGCGCGCCAGATCAGCGTATGCAGCTCGACGAAGCGCGGGGTCATGCGAATTTCGGCGACGTCGCGCGGACGCGGCAGATCGATCGAGAACTCGCCGATGGGATGCGACTCCGGTCCCGCCGAGAGCACCACCACCCGGTCGGACAGCGAAATCGCCTCCTCCAGATCATGCGTGATGAACAGCACCGACTTGCGGTTCGCCGACCAGAGCTCGAGCAGCTGATTCTCCATCAGCTGGCGCGTCTGGATGTCGAGCGCCGAGAAAGGCTCGTCCATCAGGATGATCTGCGGGTCGAGGATCAGCGTTTGCGCCAGCGCCACGCGCTTTCGCATGCCGCCGGAGAGCTGATGCGGATAGCGCTCGCCGAAACCGCGCAGGCCGACGCGCTGCAGCCACTCGTCGGATCGCTTGAGTGCCTCGGCGCGCTGCACGCCGCGGAATTCGAGCCCCGCCGCAACGTTGGCGCGCGCGGTGCGCCACGGCATCAGCGCTTCGGTCTGGAACAGGTAGCCGGCCTTTGGATTGAGCCCGGTGAGCGGCGCGCCGAACACCTGGACGCTTCCCGCCGACGGTTGCAATAGACCGACTGCGACATTCAGCAGCGTGGACTTGCCGCAGCCGGTCGGACCGACGACCGAGACGAACTCGCCGGGCTCGACGCGCAGCGTCGTGTCGCGCACGGCTTTGTAGCGGCCGCCATCGGGCGACACGAAGGTGACGCTGACTTGCTCCAGCGCGAGGGCCGGGACCGCGGCCGGCATGGCGCTATTTCTTCTGGTCGAGCCTGGCGTGCGCCTTCTTCACGAACTCGTTGGTGTACGTCTGCGCCAGGTTGATCGACTCGGGCTTGACCGCCGGGTTGAACGAAGCGAGCGCCTTGAGCGTGGTCTTGGCGCCGGCCTCGCTGATATAGCCATCCCTCGAGTAGGCCGGGCGTACGTTGTTGAACGCGAAGAGATACATCGCCTTGTCGCCGAGCAGGTATTCCTCGGGGACGGTGGCGAGGATCTGCTGCGGCGAGGCTTCCTGCATCCATCTCAGCGTGCGCACCGTGGCGTTGGTGAGCGCCTGCACGGTGTTCGGATTCTTGCGCACGAACTCGACGGGGGCATACAAGCTCGCCGCCGGCATCGGGCCGCCAAACAGCTTCGCGGTTCCTTCGGGCGTGCGCGTCTCGGCGATGACCTTCACCTTGCCGCTCTTTTCGAGCATCGTAACGGCGGGATCGGTCTGCGAGATGACGTCTACCCTGCCCTGGTCCACCGCTGCGACGACCGTCGCACCGGCGCCGATGCCGATCACCGCGATGTCGGTCGGCTTGAGGCCGCCCTGGGCGATGAGGTAGTTGATGACCATGTTGGTGCTCGAGCCGGGCGCACTGATGCCGACCTTGAGGCCCTTCAGGTCCTTCGGCGATTTGTACTGCGCTGCGAGCTTGCTGGCGATCGCCACCGTGATTTGCGGCGCAGCACCGGTCAGCACGAACGCCTGGAAGTTCATCCGGCGCGCCTGCATGTTGATGGTGTGCTCGTAGGCACCAGCAACCACGTCGGCGCTGCCGCCAACCACCGCCTCGAGCGAGCGCGTACCGCCTGGAAAGTCACTGATGCGCACGTTGAGCCCCTCGTCCTTGAAGTAGCCCAGGCGCTCGGTGAGGGTCAGCGGCAGGTAGTAGAGCGCGGTCTTGCCGCCGACCGCGATGTGCACCTCCGGCTTCTCGATCTGCGCCTGCGCGATGGGCGACAGCGCGAGCGCAATGCTCAGCAGCAGTGTTCTCATGGATCCTCCTCGGGCCCGCAATGTACTAGATTTCGCGCCGCTCCAGCAGCGCCTGCGAGATGGTGCCGGCATCGACGTACTCGAGCTCGCCGCCGAGCGGCACGCCGCGCGCGATGCGGCTCACCTTGATGCCGCGCGCGCGCAACATCTCGGCGATGTAATGGGCGGTGGCCTCGCCTTCGTTGGTGAAATTCGTCGCCAGGATCACTTCGCGCACCGCACCGTCCGCGGCGCGCGCCTGCAGCCGGTCGAGGCCGATCTCGCGCGGCCCGACGCCGTCGAGCGGCGAAAGCCGCCCCATCAGCACGAAGTACATTCCCGAGTACGAGAGCGTCTGCTCGACCATGGACAGATCCGCGGGCGTCTCGACTATGCACAGCAGGCTCGCATCGCGCCGCGGCGAGTGACACAGCGCACAAATCTCTTCTTCGGTGAAGTTGTTGCACTTCGCGCAGCGACGCACCGTCGCCAGGGCTTCGCTCAGCGCCTGCGCGAGCTGCTCGGCACCCGGACGGTCATGCTGGAGCAGCTGGTAGGCCATGCGCTGCGCCGAGCGCGGCCCGACACCGGGCAGCACGCGCAGCGCCTCGATCAGCCGCTCAAGCCCTTTCGCGGAGGGAACTGCGCTTCTGTTCAAAACGGCAGCTTGAATCCGGCCGGCAGGCCGAGCCCGGCGGTCATGCCGCTCATCTTTTCGGCGATCGTTGCTTCGACCTTGCGCGCCGCGTCGTTGAACGCCGCAGCCACCAGATCCTCGAGCATTTCGCGGTCGTCGCCAACCAGCGAGGGATCGATGCTCACGCGCTTCACCTCGTATTTGCACGTGATCTGCACCTTGACCAGGCCCGCGCCCGATTGGCCCTCGACCTCGAGCGTGGCGAGGCTCTCCTGCATGCGGCGCATGTTCTCCTGCATCATCTGCGCCTGCTTCATCAGCTGCCCGATGTTGCCTTTCATTTGCGCTCTTCCTTGATAGTCGAGTCGACGACCTTGGCGTCGAACAGGTTGACCAGATCCTTGACGAAGCCGTCCGATTGCACCGCCTCGGTGGCGGCCGCATGGCGCGCCGCGCGCTCGCCGGCTTCGAGCGCTGCGGCGCTCGTGCCGGCGGTCTCGCCCACCGTCACTTTGATGGTGACGGCGCTGCCCAGATGCTGCTCGAGCGCAGCCTTGAGCTTCTCGGTGTAATTGCGCTCGGCGAGCGCCGCCTTCGCCTTGGGGACGACCAGCTCGAAGCTGTTGCCCTCGCGCCGCTGCAACTCGGCGCTGCGCGCGAGCTCGCGCGCGGCACCGGCAACCGGAAGCTGCTGCACCAGCTCGGGCCAGCCGGCGGCGGCGGCCTTCGGCGTCTCGGCCTTCGGCAGCGGACGCTTTGCTGTAGGTGGTTCTATCGCTTGCCCCGCGCCGGCGGGCCGGAACGCGAGCATGCGAAGCAGCGTCATCACGAAACCGCCGTGCTCGTCAGGTGCGAGCGGCAGGTCTTCGCGGCCCTGCAGCGCGATCTGGTAATAAAGCTGCACCGACTCCGGGTCGATGCGTTCTGCAAGCCCGGCGAGGCGGGATCGCTCGGGATCCTCGGCCAAGGTGCCGGGCAGCGTCTGCGCAAGGGCGAGCTTGAGAAACAGCGCGGCGAGATCGGCGAGCGCGGCATCAAACGAGAGGCTGCGCGCCTGCATCTCGTCGGCCATCTTCAGCACCGTCGCGGCGTCAGTCGCCGCGACCGCGTCGACGATGCCAAGCAGATAGCCGCGGTCGATTGCACCGAGCATCTCGCCCACGCTTTGTGCCGTGAGCCGCCCTGCACCGTGCGCGATCGCCTGATCGAGTAACGACAGCGCATCGCGCATGCTGCCCGCGGCCGCGCGCGCGAGAAGCGCAAGGGCGTCGGGCTCTGTGGAAATGTTCTCCTGCTGCAGGATGTGCTCGAGGTGCGTGACGATGGCCGCCGGCGGCATCTGCTTCAGGTTGAACTGCAGGCAGCGCGACAGCACCGTCACCGGAATCTTCTGCGGATCGGTGGTGGCGAGCACGAATTTCATGTGCTCGGGCGGTTCCTCGAGCGTCTTCAGCATGGCGTTGAACGCGTGCCCCGAGAGCTGATGCACTTCGTCGATCACGTACACCTTGTAGCGCCCCTTGGTCGGCGCGTACTGCGCCGTTTCCAGAAGCTGGCGCATCTCGTCCACCTTGGTATTCGTCGCCGCGTCCACCTCGAGCAGGTCGACGAAGCGGCCAGCGTCGATCTCGAGGCAGGTCGAGCACTTGCCGCAGGGCCGCGATGTCACGCCCGTTTCACAGTTGAGGCATTTGGCGAGGATGCGCGCGAGCGTGGTCTTGCCGACGCCGCGCGTGCCGGTGAAGAGATAGGCGTGATGCAGCCGCTTCGCGTCGAGCGCATGGGTCAGCGCGCGCACCACATGTTCCTGGCCGACCAGGCTTGAGAAATCCCTGGGCCGCCACTTGCGCGCAAGTACTTGATAGCTCATCGCGTAGAGAAAGGTGAGAGGCGAGCCTGACCCCCGGCACTTGCAGTGACCAGCTGTGGCTGCTTCCTTCCGGACCTGACCAGGTTCACCAGACTGCAATGCGGGGAGGCCCGCCACCTGCATTGTATGTCATGCCGAGCACGAGTCAGGCTGCTGTCAGTCGTCAGTCAGGCCCCGGAATGCGCCGCAGGCTACTCTGCAAGTCGAATCCTCCTCCATCGCGCCAAAACGCGATGGTTAACGCGCCCGCGGCTGCAAAGTCCGCGGGCGTTTTCTTTTGTACACTGCCTCGATGAAGATCGGCGCCCAGCTCGCGATGTGGTTATGCACCGTGTTTTGCCTCGGGTGCCTGGGATTCGCGCTCACCGCGTTTTCGGGCCTGGCTACGCTCACCGATCAGGCCGAGCGCGAGGTGACGGTAGGCTATGCCTGGTTCTGGAGCTTTCTCGCCTTCGTCGCGGCGGCGTTCGGCGTTCTGTCGTGGATGATCAAGCAGGGACGCTTCGGCAGCGTCGAGTAAGCGAGTGGCGGAGAGAGTGGGATTCGAACCCACGAAGCGCTATTAACGCTTACACGCTTTCCAAGCGTGCGCCTTCAGCCGCTCGGCCATCTCTCCGCGGCCCGCGCATTTTAGCCCGAGCCAAAAGAAAAGCCCGCGTGCGTAGGCGGGCTTTCCGGTAGGCCGGGAAACTATACGGCCGAGTGCTGGTAGGTCCGGATGTCGCGCGTGCGCGTCTCGCGCAGGAAGATGGTGCCGATGATCAGCGACATGATCGCGACCACGATCGGGTACCAGAGCCCGTAGTAGATGTCACCGGTGGCCGCCACCATGGCAGTCGCCGTCAACGGCAGCATGCCGCCGAACCAGCCGTTGCCGATGTGGTAGGGCAAGGACATCGAGGTGTAGCGGATCTCCGTCGGGAACAGCTCCACCAGGAAGGCCGCGATCGGGCCGTAGACCATGGTGACGTAAATCACCATGATGACCAGCAGCACCTCGGTCATGACCCAGTTCACCTTGCTCTTGTCGGCGCTCGCCGGCGCACCGTTCGCCTTCAGCGTCTCGGCGAGCTTCTTCTGGTCCCAGCCCTCGATCTTGGTGGTCCCGATAGTGGTCGTCACGGTCTTGCCTTCGGCCGGCACCGACTTGAACGACAACCCCTGCTTGGTGAGGAAGTCCTTCACCCGGTCGCAATCCGAGAACTTGCTCCACGGGCCGACGAAGATGTGGAACTTGCAGTCCGCCGGATTCGCGGCGACCGTGATCGGCGTCTTCTCCGAGAATTGCTCGAGCGCCGGATTGACGTAGTGCGTGAGCCCCGCGAACAGCGGGAAGTAGGTCACCGCCGCGATCAGGCAGCCGGCCATGATGATCTTCAGCCTGCCGATGCGGTCGGAAAGCCAGCCGAAGAAGATGAAGAACGGCGTGCCGATCAGTAGCGACACGCCGATCAGCGTGTAGGTGCTGATGAAGTCGAGCTTCAGCGTGATCAGCAGGAAGAACAGCGCATAGAACTGGCCCGTGTACCAGACCACGCCCTGGCCGGCGGTGGCGCCGAGCAGCGCGAGCAGCACGTACTTGTTGTTCGGGTACCTGAGGAAGCTGTCGGTCAGCGGCTGCTTCGAGCCTTTGCCCTCGGCCTTCATCTGCTGGAAGATCGGCGACTCGTGCAGCTTGAGCCGGATGTAGACCGAGAAAGCGAGCAGGAAGAGCGACAGCCAGAACGGGATGCGCCAGCCCCACTCGGCAAACATCTTGGCATCCATCCAGATGCGGCAGACCCCGATCACGAGCAGCGCGAGGAAAAAGCCCAGCGTTGCCGTGGTCTGGATCCAGCTCGTGTCGTAGCCGCGCCGCTCGTGCGGCGCATGCTCGGCCACATAGGTCGCCGCCCCGCCGTACTCGCCGCCGAGCGCGAGGCCCTGCACCAGCCGCAGCGTCACCAGCAGGATCGGCGCGAACCAGCCGATGGTCTGGTAGGTCGGCAGCAGGCCGACCAGGAATGTCGCCCCGCCCATGAAGACGATGGTGACCAGGAAGGTGTACTTGCGTCCGACCAGGTCGCCGATACGGCCGAACACGATGGCGCCGAAGGGCCGCACCAGGAAGCCGGCGGCGTAAGTGGCAAATGCGGAGAGCAGCGCCGCGGTTTCATTGCCCGACGGGAAGAACAGCGCCGCGAAGAACGGCGCGAGCGTCGCGTAGAGATAGAAGTCGTACCACTCGAACACCGTGCCGAGCGAGGAAGCGAAGATGACTCGCCGCTCCTCGGTCTTGAAGCTGCGTACCGATTCTTCTTGGAACAGCCCTTTCTTGGTGGCGTCAGCCATTGTTCTCCCCTCCTATGTGCCGGTTGCAGAGCGAACCGGAGGCTACTATTCCAAGTCAGTCTTACACAAAACTTACTGGGCTGTTTGGTTGCAGCGCAACATCAGCCGACCAGGCTTTTGATTTTCTCGATCAGATCCCGCGTGGAAAACGGCTTGGTGATGTAGAGGTCGGCGCCCATTCCCATCCCCTTGTTCACTTCCACCTCGCGCCCCTTCGCCGAGAGCATTACCACCTTCACGCTGGCCCACTCGGGGCGCTCGCGGATGCGCTTGCAGACCTCGTAGCCGCTCTTGAGCGGCATCATGATGTCGAGCAGCACCAAGTCCGGCATTTCGGCCTCGATTACCTTGAGCGCCTCGTCGCCGTTGCGCGCGATGCACACCTGGTAGCCGTTGCGCTCGAGCAGGAATTCGAGCGCGGTGACGATGTTCGGCTCGTCGTCCGCGATCAGGATCTTCTTAGCCATGGGGCAGCGTGAAGGCGAAGCAGGCGCCCTCGCCCAGGCGGCTCTCGACCCACATGCGGCCGCCGAAATGCTCGACGATCTGGCGGCTGATGTGCAGCCCGAGGCCGCTGCCGTGCGGCTTGGCGGTGAGCGTGTCGCCCACCTGGCGGAACTTGTCGAAGATCACGCCCTGGTCGGCGGGATCGATGCCCGGGCCGTTGTCGCGCACCTCGACGCGCAGCGCGCCGGCCTCCTGCCTGAGCGCCACGCGAATGCGGCCGCGTCCGGGCTCGCAGAACTTCGCCGCGTTCGACAGCAGGTTCAGCATCACCTGGATGATGCGGTCGACATCGGCACGCACCGGCGCCGCCTTCTCCGGCACCTCGACGTCGATCTGGATGGCGCGCTCCTCGAACACCTGGCTCATGCCGGTGACGGCGTCGTCGATCAGCTCGCGCAGGTCGAGCATCGATTCGCGCCATTCCGCCTTGCCAGACTCGATCTTGGAGAGGTCGAGCACCTGGTTGATCAGGCGCGTGAGGCGCTCGGTTTCCTTGGTGATGATGCCGAGGAATTTGCCGCGCTGCTCGGCCTCGACCTCGGGATGCTCCAGCAGGATCTGCGTGAAGGCGCGGATCGAAGTGAGCGGCGTGCGCAGCTCGTGCGTCACGGTCGAGACGAAGTCGTCCTTCAGGCGATCGAGCTCCTTCAATCGCTCGTTGGCCGCGCGCAGCTCGGTGGTCGCGGCCTCGAGCTCGCGCGACTTCTGCTCGAGGCGATGGCTGTACACCACGACTTGCGAGGCTTCGTCGAGCACCTCGCGCAGCTCGTCGATGCTCAGCGCCTCTTCCTTGGCGACCGAGGCGACCATCACCCGCGCCGATGCCGAGCCGATGGCGCCGGCCAGCTGCACTTCCACGTAGTGCACCAGCTCGGCATCCGCCTGCAGCCCGTCTTGCGGCCAGCGCCGTCGCCTCGCCCGCGCATACTCGCGAAACGCCTCGTCGGCGGCCGACACGCCGAGAAAGCGCGCGAGCAGATTGTAGAGCTCCGGCGCGGATGCCGTGCCGCGCCAGAAGCGCGCGCCGCCGCCCTCGCCGGCCGGCCGGAACACGTCGACGAACAGGCTCGCCTGCCGATGCTCATCGACGCTCGGCGAGGCCGTGAGCGACACGCCGACGTAGGCGCCGATGTTGGCGAACATGCTCCAGATCATGGCATGCGTGATCTGATCCAGCCCGGCAAGGCCGAACAGCGCGAGCGGCTTGAGCAACGCGATGCCGAACGGGCCGTGCTCCAGCAGCCCGATCGGCAGCCAGCCCGAGCGCGCGAGCGCCGGCAGCAGCAGCGTGTAGAACCAGACCGCGAAGCCCGCGAGCAGGCCGCACAGGGCGCCGCGCCGCGTGCCGCCTTTCCAGAAGATGCCGCCCAGCACGACCGGCGCGAATTGCGCCACCGCCGCAAACGAGATCAGGCCGATGGAGACCAGCGCATAGGCCTCGCCGGCGAGCTTGAAGTAGAGATAGCCGAGCAGCAGGATCAGCACGATTGCCCCGCGGCGGATGCCGAGCAGCAGCCCGGTGAGATCGGGCTGCGTATTCAGTGCGAGCGAGCGCATGCGCAGCAGGACCGGCATCACCAGGTCGTTGCACACCATGGTGGAAAGGGCGATGGTCTCGACGATCACCATGCCGGTCGCCGCCGACAGGCCGCCGATGAACACCAGCAGCGCGAGCCACTCCTGCTTCTGCGCCATCGGCAGCGTCAGCACGAAGGTGTCGCCGTCGACGCCGCCCTGCGGGAAGCGCAGCAAGCCGCCGAAGGCGATCGGCAGCACGAAAAGATTGATCGCCAGCATGTACAGCGGGAACAGCCAGATCGCCTTGTTGAGATGCTTCTCGTCGACGTTCTCGATCACCGCCACCTGGAACTGCCGCGGCAGGAACATGATCGCCATCATGGAGAGGATCGTGAGCCACACCCAGCTCGCGTAGCCGCCGGCGACGCCCTCCAGCGGCGTCATCATCGCGCGCAGCTTCGGCTCCGCCGCGGCGCGCGCGAACAGATCGCCGATCCCGCCATACATGCTGAAGGTCACGAACAGGCCGACCGCCAGGAACGCCAGCAGCTTCACCAGCGACTCGAACGCGATGGCGGCCACCATGCCCTGGTGGTGCTCGGCGGCGTCGAGGTGGCGCGTGCCGAACGCGATGGTGAATGCCGCGAGGATCAGCGCCACCCATAACGCCGTGTCCTGGCGCATCGGCGTCTCGCCGAGCGTCTGCGGCATGACAATGTCGGGGTATTGCACCAGGATCAGGTAGCTCGCCGAGACCGCCTTCAGCTGCAGCGAGATGTAGGGCAGGATGCCGATCACCGCGATCACGGTGACGATGCCGCCGAGCAACGCGCTTTTGCCGTAGCGCGAGGCGATGAAGTCGGCGAGCGAGGTGATGCGGTTCTGCTTCGAGATGCGCAGGATCTTGCGCATCACCACCCACCACAGCGCGATCATCAGCGTCGGCCCGATGTAGATCGGCAGAAAGCCGACGCCGTCGCTCGCCGCGCGCCCCACGCTGCCGTAGAAAGTCCAGGCCGTGGCGTATACCGCGAGCGACAGGCTGTAGACGTAGGCATTGGCGATCACCGGCCGGCCGGCATCGGCGCGCTGGTCCGCGTAGTACGCGATGGCGAACAGCACGCCGAGGTAGGCGAAGGCCGTGAGGATGATGATCGGGCCCTGCAGCATCGCTAGCGCTCGGCGACGAGCGCCATCAGCGCGATCAGCAACGCCCAGGCGGCGAAGATGTAGGCATAGAGCACCGGCACGCCGAGCACGGTGCCGCCGACGTTGAACAAGGCGAGCACCGGGAAGTTGAACAGCACGATTCCCAGCATGCACAAGGCGACGAAGCGCTGCCCTTTGGCGTTGTCGTTCATGCGCTCAGCCCGCCGGGGGCGCTCGCACCACGGTCACGCTGCACGGCGCTTGCATGACGACCTGCGGCGCGTCCTTGCCGGCGCCCATCAGGATCTCCTCGACCTCGTTCACCGCCGCGTAATCGAGCAGCGCGGCTGCGGGCTGATCCGACTCTAGCACGTGGTAAGTCACGCGTTCTTCCGGCAGGCCGAGCGGCTTCGCCCAGCGGCGCAGGCTCACGAGCTGCTTGATGTGCCTGCCGGTGGGCGTGTCGTCGCTCAGCGCCGCGGCCGGCGGCACCACCGTCATGCAGGCGACTCTGCAGCCGCTGCCCGCCGCGATGCGGCGCCGGGTGGCGCCGCGCAAGGCTTCGAAGAAAGGCTCATCGGTCTCATGCGCGGCGATCGCGACGGCGATCACCGGCAGGGGCGCCACATCGGTTGCCGGCGGCGGCGGCAATGCCGGCGTGAAATGGCGCGCGTTGAACCAGCGACGCGCGAGCGTTGCCGCGCCCGCCCGCGAGCGGCGTGCGGCGCGCTGCGTGAGCGCCACTTGCCCGGGGTTGGCGAGATCGAAGGCCACTTGCGCGGCCGACCCATAGCGCTCGCCGGCATCCACCTCGAGGCAATGCAGAATGACTTCCTGCAGCCACGCCGGCGTGCCGGCCACCACGCTGCGCGGCGGCGGCGGATCGCGGTACAGGCGCCGGCGCAGTTGCGCCACGCTTTCAGGGGTGCCGAAGGGCCGCCGGCCGGTCGCCATCTCGTACAGCAGCGTGCCAAGGGCAAAGATGTCGCTGCGCGGATCGCAGCGCTCGCCGGCAATCTGCTCCGGCGCCATGGTGACCCAGTTGCCGACCGGCGTATGGAATTCCGCCGCCAGCAAGTCCGGAAGATGGCGGTGGCAGGAAAGGCCGAAGTCGATCAGCGTCGCCTGGCCGCTCGCGCGGTAGAGGACGTTGGTGGCCTTGAGATCGAGATGGATCACGTCCTGGCGGTGGATCTCGTGCAGCGCGATCGCCAGCGCGTGACCCAGCCGCGCGCTCTCCTCGGGCGGCAGCGGCGCGCGCCCGATCCAGCTGTCGAGCCGCGCGCCCTCGATGTACTCCATTACGAGGTACGGCGTCGTTTCCACGTCACCGTAGGCGATGAGCGTCGGATGGTTCGGGCTCTGCGCCAGCATGCCGAGCACCTGGCGGCAGACTTCGAAGCTCACGATATTCGCGCTGCGCTCGCCCGCGCCGAGGCGCGGGATTTTCATGATCAGCGGAAGCGGACCCTTCGGGCCGACCAGCCGGTAGATCGACGCCATGGTGCCCACGTGCAGCAGCTCACCGAGGCGAAAGCCGTCGATCTCGCTGCCGGTCTCGGGTGCGCGCATCAGCTGCCCCGTTCGAGGCGCCTTGCGAGCCGCTCCGGCAGGCCCGCAGCACGGATCTTCTGCGCCGCGCTGCCATGGTCGTAGGGCACGCGGAAGAATGTGATTCTTGCGCGCGCCAAGTCGGCAAGCGCGTAGCACGCAGCAGTATTGCGATCGCGCGGCTGGCCGGCCGAACCGACGATCGCGAGCCACTGCCGGTGACGCGCGGTGGGGATCGGCGTACCGGGCACGGGATGGAACGGCATGGGATAGCCGCCGGCAACGGTGTAGTAGAGCTTCTGGTCGTGGACGTGGCCGCAGAAGATGATGCTCGCATCGGTCGCCTCGATGGATTGCGCCGCCTGGCGCCGCCCCGTGACGTAGGTCCAGCGCTCGGGCGCCGCGGCGCTGGCGTGCACGAACAGCCGATTTTCTTCCCGCACGATGAGCGGCAGCGCTTCCAGGAAATCGACCTGCCGCTTGCCCAGGCGCTTGCGCGTCCACGCGATCGCGGCCAGGGCCTGGAGGTTCATGCCGCGCACCTGGCGCCCGATCGCCGCGGCGTCGTGATTGCCGAGCACCACGATGGCGCCGCGCGCGGCATGCGCTTCGATAAGCTCCAGCACCGCGACCGGGTCGGCACCGTAGCCCACCAGGTCGCCGAGAAAGGCATGGCGCTCGGCACCGAGCGCCTTCGCATGGTCGAGGCACGCGGTGAGCGCCTCGAGGTTGCTATGGATGTCGGCGAAGAGCGCGAGCTTCAGCGCACCTGCCTCAGCTGCTCGAGGATGCCCGGGTTCTCGAGCGTCGACACGTCTTGAGTAATCTGCTCGCCCCTCGCGATCGAGCGCAGCAGGCGCCGCATGATCTTGCCCGAGCGGGTCTTCGGCAGGTTGTCGCCGAAGCGGATGTCCTTCGGCTTGGCGATCGGACCGATCTCCTTGCCCACCCAGTCGCGCAGCTCTTTGGCGATCTTCAGCGCCTCGTCGCCCGTGGGCAGCGAACGCTTGAGCACGACGAACGCGCATACCGCTTCGCCGGTCAGGTCGTCGGGCCGCCCGACCACCGCCGCTTCCGCGACCAGCACGGTATGCGCGACCAGCGCGGATTCGATCTCCATCGTGCCCAGGCGATGGCCGGAGACGTTCAGCACGTCGTCGATGCGCCCGACGATGCGGAAGTAGCCGTCCTCGTCGGTGCTCGCACCGTCGCCCGCGAGATAGAGCTTGCGCTTGAAGTCATCAGGCCAGTAGGTCTTGACGTAGCGATCGGGATCGCCCCAGATCGTGCGCAGCATTGCCGGCCACGGCCGCTTGATCACCAGGATGCCGCCTTTGCCCTTCCCTACTGGATGCCCGGTTTCATCCACGATGTCGGCAAAGATTCCCGGCAGCGGCAGCGTCGCGGAGCCCGGCTTGGTGGGGATTGCGCCCGGCAACGGCGAGATCATGTGGCCGCCGGTCTCGGTCTGCCACCAGGTATCGACGATCGGGCAGCGGCCGCCGCCAATGTTCTCGTGATACCAGATCCACGCCTCGGGGTTGATCGGCTCGCCCACCGTGCCGAGGATCCTCAAACTGGAGAGATCATATTTCTTCGGCAGATCGCCACCCGCCTTGATGAGCGAGCGAATCGCCGTGGGAGCCGTGTAGAACACGTTCACCTTGTGGTCCTGGATGATCTTCCAGAAGCGGCCCGCATCCGGGTAAGTCGGCACGCCTTCGAACACCACCTCGGTGGCGCCCACCGCGAGCGGCCCATAGGCGATGTAGCTGTGGCCGGTTACCCAGCCGACATCGGCGGTGCACCAGAAGACGTCGCTCGGCTTGTGGTCGAACACCCACTTCATCGTCAGCGCGCACCACAGGAGATAACCGCCGGTGGAATGCTGGATGCCCTTGGGCTTGCCCGTGGATCCGGACGTGTAGAGGATGAAAAGCGGATGCTCCGCGTTGACGAAGGTCGGCTCGCAGGTGTCCGGCTGTCCCTTGATCGCGTCATCCCACCAGAGGTCGCGCCCGGGGCTCATCGGCACCTTGCTGCCCGAGCGCTTGTAGACGAAGACGCTCTTGATCGCCTCGCAGCCGCCCATGGCGAGCGCCTCGTCCACCACGGGTTTCAGGGGTATTTCTTTCCCGCCGCGAAACTGCCCATCGGCGGTGATCACCGCAATCGCGCCCGCGTCGATGATGCGTTCCTGCACGCTCTTCGCCGAAAAGCCGGCGAACACGACCGAATGCGTTGCGCCGATACGCGCACAGGCCTGCATCGCTACCACCGCCTGTATCGACATCGGCATGTAGATGAGCACGCGCTCGGCCGGCTTGATGCCGCGCGCCTTCAGCGCGTTGGAAAACCTGCAGACCTCGTGATACAGCTGCTTATAGGTGATCTTGGTGACTTTGCCGTCGTCGGCTTCGAAGATGATCGCCACCTTGTCGGGCTGCGTCTTCAGATGCCGGTCGAGACAGTTGTACGAGGCGTTGAGCTCGCCGTCGTAGAACCAGCGGAAGAATGGCGCCTTGGTCTCATCCAGCACCTTGGTGAAAGCCTTGGACCAGTGCAGCGCCTCGCGCGCGTGCTTCGCCCAGAAGCCCTCGAAGTCGCGCTCGGCCTCGGCGACCATCTTGCGATAGGCTTCGATGCTGGAAATATTCGCTTGTTTGACGAATGCAGGAGGCGGCGGAAAGACGCGCTTTTCCTGCAGCACTGTTTCAATGTTCGACGACATGTTCCTCCTCCAGGATGAATGCCGACTAGCGCCGGTTAGAATGCTACATCCAATGACCACCATCCAGCGCGAACACCTGGTGCAGAGCGTCGCCGACGCGCTGCAATTCATCTCCTACTATCACCCGGCCGATTACATCCGCGCGCTCGGCCGCGCCTACGAGCGCGAGCAATCGCCGGCGGCGAAGGACGCGATCGCGCAGATCCTCACCAACTCGCGCATGTGCGCCGAGGGCCACCGGCCGATCTGCCAGGACACCGGCATCGTCAACGTGTTTCTCAAAGTGGGCATGAAGGTGCGCTTTGACTTCGACGATGCGCTCGAGGACGCGGTCAACGAAGGCGTGCGCCGAGCCTATCTCGATGCGGATAACCCGCTGCGCGCCTCGGTGCTCGATGAATCCGACTTCGGCCGCAAGAACACCAAGGACAACACGCCGGCGGTGATCAACGTCCAGCTGGTGCCGGGCGACAAGGTCGAAGTCGACGTTGCCGCCAAGGGCGGTGGTTCGGAAGCGAAGTCCAAATTCGCGATGCTCAACCCCTCGGACTCGATCGCCGAGTGGGTGCTGAAGACCGTGCCGACGATGGGCGCGGGCTGGTGCCCGCCCGGCATGCTCGGCATCGGCGTCGGCGGCACCGCCGAGAAGGCGATGCTGATGGCGAAGGAATCGCTGATGGAGCCGATCGACATGGCCGAGCTCAAGGCGCGCGGGCCGAAGAGCAAGGTCGAAGAGATGCGCATCGAGCTCTATGACAAGGTCAACGCGCTCGGCATCGGCGCCCAGGGCCTGGGCGGCCTGTCGACCGTGTTGGACGTCAAGATTCGCACCTATCCGGCGCACGCCGCCAACCGCCCGGTCGCGATGATTCCGAACTGCGCCGCCACGCGCCACGCGCATTTCGTGCTCGATGGCGCCGGCCCCGCGCAGTTCGAGGCGCCGCAGCTGTCCGACTGGCCCGCAGTGACCTGGACGCCCGACGCGAAATCCCGGCGCGTTGATCTCGACAAGCTCAGCCGCGCCGAGGTCGCAGCCTGGAAGCCTGGAGAGCGCCTGCTACTCTCGGGGAAATTATTGACCGGAAGAGATGCGGCCCATAAGCGCATCCAGGACATGCTCGCGCGCGGCGAGAAGCTGCCGGTGGATTTCACCAACCGCGTCATCTACTACGTCGGCCCAGTCGATCCAGTGCGCGATGAAGTCGTCGGCCCGGCGGGCCCAACGACCTCGACGCGCATGGATAAATTCACCGAGACGATGCTGGCGCAGACCGGACTCATCGCGATGATCGGCAAGGCCGAGCGCGGGCCCGTGGCGATCGAGGCGATTCGCAAGCACCAGGCTGCCTACCTGATGGCGGTCGGCGGCGCCGCCTATCTCGTGGCGAAAGCGATCCGCAAGTCGCGCGTGCTCGCCTTTGCCGATCTCGGCATGGAAGCGATCTACGAGTTCGAGGTGCACGACATGCCGGTGACGGTGGCGGTCGATGCCAACGGCACGTCGGTGCACGCCACCGGCCCCGCCGAATGGTCGAAGAAGATCATTGAGCTGAAGCTGCCCGTTACTGCCGCGTGACTAGGTGGAGGGGCATCTGGGCCGTGTTCGCCGGCGGCCTGGTCGCGGGCGCCTACATGACCAAGGTCCCGCCGGCGCTGCCGCAGTTGCGCGCCGAGCTCGGCCTGTCGCTGGTCGAATCCACCTTCATCGTCACCACCTTCAACGTGCTTGGCATGCTGGTGGGCGTGCTCGCCGGCATGCTGAGCGATCGCTTTGGCCGCAAGCGCCTCGCCCTTGCCGGCCTTGTGCTAATGGCAGTCGGCGGTGCCGTCGGCGCCATGGTCCAGGGCTTCACGCCTTTGCTCGTGTCGCGCTTCGTCGAAGGCGTCGGCTTCATCCTGTTCGCCGTACCCGCGCCGGCGCTGATGAGCACGATGAGCGCCAATGCGCGCGACCGTGCAAAGGCACTCGGCCTGTGGAGCGCCTACATGCCGACCGGCGGCACCATCGCGCTCCTTGCGGCGCCGGTTCTCATCGCCGCCTGGAGCTGGCGCGCTCTTTGGCTCACGCTCGCCATCGGCGCAGTACTGGCCGCAGTGCTGTTCGCCAGAACCGTGCCCGCTACCGAAAAGGCGCAGGTGAGCTCGATGCGCCTGGTCGTCGAGTCGCTCGCACAGCCAGGCAATATCGCGATGGCGCTCTTGTTCGCGTTTTACGTCAGCCAGTGGACGTCCATCATGGTGTGGCTGCCCACCTTCCTTAGTGAGCATGGCGTCTCGACCGCGAGCGCGGCGATTGCCACTGCGCTGATGGTGCTGGTGAACGCGCCGGGAAACCTCGCCGGCGGCTGGCTGCTCTCGCGCCATGTGCCGCGGGGCACGCTGGTGATCGGCGCTTCTGTGATCGCGGCGCTGTGCGAGATCGGCATGCTTTCCTCCGCCGTGCCGGGCGGCGCGCGCTACGCGCTGGTGCTGGTGTTTTCGCTGTGCAGCGGCGTCATCCCCGCCTCGATCTTCGCCGGCCTGCCGGTGCACGCCCGCTCGCCGCAGCACATCGCTACCGGCAACGGCATGGTGCTGCAGTTCTCGAACCTGGGGCAGTTCTTTGGGCCGCTGGCGATCGCCTGGATCGCCTCGCGCTTCGGCGGCTGGGAAAGCGCGCTTTGGGCGATGCTCGCCTTCGCCGCCGGCGGCGCCGGGTGCGGCGTTGCGCTCGGCATGATTGAAAAGCGCCGGAGTTAGAATCGACCCATGCCCAGCGTCCATATCTGCGAAGTCGGCCCGCGCGACGGCCTGCAAAACGCCAAGCACCTGATGCCCACCGCGGCGAAGAAAGCCTGGATCCAGGCGCTCGCCGCTGCCGGGCTGAAGGAGATCGAAGTCGGTTCGTTCGTTCCGCCGAAGCTGATTCCCGCCATGGCGGATACCGCCGAGGTGGTCGCCTTTGCGCGAACCATCCCGGGCCTGAAGGTCGTCGCGCTCGCGCCGAACCTCAAAGGTTTCCAGCGCGCGATCGAAGCGGGCGCGCACAAGGTGACCTTTCCGGTTTCCGCCAGCCGCCAGCACAGCGAATCCAACGTGCGCATGACCCCTGACCAGATGGTCGAGGAAGTGCGCAAGTGCGCGCAGTTCCCGCATCCCGGGGTCGAGATCGAAGGTGCCGTCTCCACCGCCTTCGGTTGCACGATGCAAGGCGTGGTGCCGGACGACGATGTGGTGCGCATCGCCAATGCGCTCGCCGGGTTCTGCGACGCTGTCGCGCTCGCCGACACCGTGGGCTATGCCAACCCGGCGCAAGTCCGGAGATTATTTTCCAAGGTGCGCAAAGCCATCGGCGACAAGCTGGAAGGCGCGCACTTCCACGACACGCGCGGCCTCGGTCTGGCCAACGCGCTCGCCGCCTACGAGGAAGGCGTGCGCGGCTTCGACAGCTCGATGGGCGGGCTCGGCGGCTGCCCGTTCGCGCCCGGCGCGAGCGGCAACGTGATCACCGAGGACCTGGTGTTCATGTTCGAAAGCATGGGCGTGCGCACCGGCGTGGACCTGGACAAGCTGTTCGCTGCGCGCAAGATCCTGGTGGCGGCGATTCCCGACGAGCCGGTCTACGGCCACACGCCGCTCGCCGGACTGCCCAAAGGATTCCGTGCCGCTGCTTGAAGGGGTGCGCGTAGTCGAATTCGCGCACATGGTGATGGGCCCCTCCTGCGGGCTGATGCTCGCGGACCTCGGCGCCGAAGTGATCAAGGTCGAGCCGCTCGAGGGCGACAACACGCGGCGCCTGGAGCACGCCGGCGCCGGCTTCTTCCCGGTCTTCAACCGCAACAAGAAAAGCCTCGCGGTCGATCTCAAGCATCCCGAGGGACGCGATCTCGTGCTGAAGCTGATCGACCGGAGCGATGTGCTCACCGAGAACTTCCGCCCCGGCGCGCTCGACAAGCTCGGCTTCTCCCATGCCGCCCTCGGCGAGCGCAACCCCCGGCTGATTTACTGCTCGCTCAAGGGCTTCCTGAAAGGCCCCTATGAGCATCGCGCGGCGCTCGACGAAGTGACGCAGATGATGGGCGGGCTCGCCTACATGACAGGACTGCCCGACCGGCCGCTGCGCGCCGGCTCCTCGGTGATCGACATTCTCGGCGGCACCTTTGCCGCGCTCGGCATCCTCGCCGCGCTGCGCGAGCGCGACCAGACGGGGCGCGGCAAGCGGGTGACCAGCGCGCTGTTCGAGACCACCGCGCTGCTCGTCGCGCAGCACATGGCGCAGTACGAGCTCACCGGCGAGGCGCCGCCGCCGATGTCGGTGAAGCGCCCGGCCTGGGGCGTCTACGACATCTTCGAGACCAAGGGCGAGGGGCGTCTCTTCGTCGGCGTCGTCACCGACACGCAATGGGAAGTGTTCTGCCGGGAATTCGGCGAGCCCGAGCTCGCGGCGGATGCACGCCTCAAGACCAACGGCATGCGGGTAAAGGAGCGCGGCTGGCTGATTCCGCGACTCGGCCAGATCATGCGGCGCTATACCAAAGACGAGCTCGCGGCACACCTGGAGGCGATGGGCCTGCCGTTCGCGCCGATTGCCAAGCCTTGGGATCTGCTCGATGACCCGCATCTCAAGGCTTCGGGCGGCCTGCTGGATACCCGCGTGCGGGGCAAAACCATTCGCGTGCCCGCGCTGCCGCTCGAGTTCGATGGCAAGCGGCTGGAGAAGCGCGCTGACCCACCGCAGGTCGGCGAGCACGGCGCGCAACTGCTCAGGGAACTGGGCTGTTCAGACGCCGAGGTGAAACGCCTGGTCGAGCAGCGGATCGTCGCCTTCCCCGCCGCGCGCTAGGTTCACTTCATTTTGCACTGATCGACATAAGCATCGCCGCGATTGGTCAGCACCGTGCCGATCGTCTTGTGCATGATGCGCCCGTCGGCGCCTTTGCCGACCACCTGCAAATAGTAGTTCTGCACCGGGAACTGGTTGCGGTTGAACTTGAAGTCGCCGCGCACGCTCTTGAAGTCCGCGGCACGCAGCGCGTTCCTCAGCGCGTCCTTGTCCTCGATCTTGCCTTTCACACGCCTGATGCCGGAGTCCATGAGGAGTGCAGTGTCGTAGCCTGATGCGGCGTAGCCGGTCGGCAGCCGCTTGTACTCGGCTTCGAAGGCCGGCACGAATTTCCTGTTGGCCGCGTTATCCAGGTCGATCGACCAGTGGCCGACGCTGAAGAGCCCGAGCATCGGCTCGCCGACCGCGCGGATGATGTCCTGGTCCGAGCCCCACAGCGGCACGATGAGCTGGATGTCCTTCGACATGCCGGCGGCGACGAACTGCTTGATGAAGTTCACGCCCATGCCGCCCGGCAGGAACACGTACAGCGCCTCGGGCTGCTTGGCGCGGATCTGCGAGAGCTCGGCGGCGTAGTCGAGCTGGCCGAGCTTGGTGTACATCTCGTCGACCAGCTTGCCTTTGTAATAGCGCTTGAATCCGGTCGCCGCGTCCTGGCCGCCGACGTAATTCGGCGCGAGGAACAGGACGTTCTTGATCCCCTTCGAGGTCACGTACTGCCCCGCCGCTTCGCTGTAGGCCTCGCTCGGCCAGGAGGCGGCGAAGAAGAAGGGATCGCACTGCGCGCCGGTGTACTGCGCCGGGCCGGCGTTGGGCGAAATGAAAAACACCTTGCTCGCGAGCGCATCCGGGGCGACCGCCACCACGATGTTGGAAAACACCACGCCGGTGATGAAATCCACCTTGTCCAGCCGCAAGTAACGCTCGGCCAGCTGCTTTGCATTCTCCGGTTTCAACTGGTCGTCGCCGACCAGCACTTCCACCGGCAGGCCGCCGAGCTTGCCGCCGTTCAGCTTGATCGCCAGGTTGAAGCCGTCGCGGATGTCGCCGCCGATCGCGGCGTTCGGCCCCGAGAGCGTGCTGATGAAGCCGATCTTCACCTTGTCCGCCGCCTGGACCGCGATCGTCGCGGCCAACGCCATTCCTAGAATGATTCCTCGCACACTGCCCCCTATCGTTGTTCCCGTTTGACGCGCATCTTGTCGTCGACGATCTTGCCGCGCTCGATGACCAGCTTGCCGTCGAGCTCTACCGTGCAGTCGCGCATCGGCACGTCATAGTGCCCGCGCGTGCTGCGCTTGCCGCCGCCCTGCGTGTTCGGCCCGGTAGAGAAAAGAAAATTTCCCGGAAAGGTACGTGCGGCAGCGCGATGACGCTCGGGCAGATCGCCGTGCAGCGCGATGCCGTACCACAGCGCCTGCGGGTTCATGCCCCAGCCAAGATGCGAGACCGCGTACGGATCGCGGTCGCCGCTCGCCGATTTGCCGTCGTCGAGCCACTCGCGCATCAGCTTCGCGTCCATGCCGCCGTCAATTTCCACGACGTGGCCTTCGCGGATCGTGA
>Ga0209131_1000644_pt1 | contig 24682 bp, 19 predicted proteins | sample GraSoi_2013_40cm_FD_185826 | JGI IMG/M metagenome (GOLD analysis project Ga0209131, IMG submission 185826) | Grasslands soil microbial communities from the Angelo Coastal Reserve, California, USA - Sample 9_17_2013_40cm (SPAdes) (version 2) | ecosystem: Environmental > Terrestrial > Soil >... | reverse complement strand
TCACCGCCGGGTCGGCCACGGGGCGGTAGACATCGGGCTGGCCCATCTCGTGGTCCGACAGCGCCGTCTCACAGCGGGGGCAGTATGGGCTGATCCGGTAGTCCCTGACCAGCAAGCCCTTGCCGTAGATCTCCCTGAGCGACCACCAGACCGACTCGATGTAGGTCGCATCCATGGTCTTGTAGGCGCTGGACAGGTCGATCCAGTAGCCAAGCCTGGTGGTGAGCTCCTCGAAAGCGTCCACGTACCGGAGCACCGACTCACGGCAGCGCTGGTTGAAGGCGGCGATCCCGTACGTCTCGATGTCCTTCTTTCCCGACAGGCCCAGTTCCTTCTCGACCGCCACCTCCACCGGCAGGCCATGGCAGTCCCAGCCGGCCTGGCGGGGCACGTAGAAGCCCTGCATGGTCTTGAACCGCGGGAAGACGTCCTTGAAGACCCGGGCCTCGATGTGGTGCACCCCGGGCATGCCGTTGGCGGTCGGCGGTCCCTCGTAGAACGTCCACAGCGCGCCTCCGGCCGTCCGTTCCAGCGAGCGGTCGAACACCTTGTTGTCCCGCCAGCGCCGGAGAATTTCCCGCTCGGCCGCGGGCAGGTCGATCGCCGCGGGCACGGCGGGGAAGTATGGCACTCCGGGCTCTCGCGGCATTGTTCCCTCCCGCGGTCGTCGCGCAGGCCAGGTGATGAGCTTGCGCACGGCATCGCCGGAGGGACGGGACTTCGCCGGCGGCGGCCCCGCGGTACCACCCTCCTTGACCACGATCCATCCGCCTGGGGCGATCGCGGCCCGCTCAATTTGCTTGCAGCCGGCTCTACTGAGCCGCTCCCGCCTGCCATGCCAGGCGGGGCGGCGGCCGTTCTTCCGGCAGCTCCGGGGTGATCTGGTCCGCCGGGCAGCCCCCCGGGCTCGCACCATCCCCGGGTCGCTCCTGACCGCTACCGGCGGCAGCTGTCCCCATCAACGCCTTTGCGACCGTCACGATATCCGATGGGCAAAGTCAGGGCATGCCCTGCGGTTCAACCAGCCCGCAACGTGACTGCCAGTGAAGGCGCCCTCGCGGTCAGCCGCTCGATCGAGACACCCGGCTAGACGGTTAGGAAGTTCGTCCCCACTGCCCAGCGCTACCGGGAACATCGACATTCGGTCGCGCGCCCCACACCGTCACCGCCCGCCGACCCGCCGCCCGACGAACTCCACCAGACCCTCGAAGCGATCAACGGCACCGCTGACTTGCGCACTAGAGTGGCCGAAGTCAGGACCTACGGGATCGGCCACGCGGTCAACGCGGCCGTCCACTAACAGGGCCTTACCAGACGTCGCCGAACGATTCCTCGGCATGCCCACCGGACGAAAGCAGCTCGAGGTCGGCCTCGACCATCATGCCGACGAGCTCCTCGAAGGTCATCTTCGGCTCCCAGCCGATCTGGTCCCGCGCCGCCGACGGATCCGCGCACAGCTTGTCGACCTCGGCTGGCCTGATGAAGGCCGCGTCGGTGACAACATGATCGCGCCAGTCCAGATCCGCCACCTTGAAGGCGTAGTCGAGCAGATCCTCGACCGAATGCGTCACGCCGGTCCCGATCACGTAGTCGACTGGCTCATCCTCCCCGAGCATCAGAGCCATGGCACGGACATAGTCCCCGGCGAAGCCCCAGTCCCTGCGGGCCGACAGGTTCCCGAGCCTGAGTTGCCGCTCGTACCCGAGCTTGATCTTGGCGACGCCCAGCGAGATCTTCCGAGTGACGAACTCCGCGCCGCGCCGCGGTGACTCGTGGTTGAACAGGATCCCGGAGACCGCGAACATCCCGTACGACTCGCGGAAGTTCTGGGTGAGGAAGTGCCCGTAGGCTTTCGCCACGCCGTACGGGCTGCGCGGGTGGAACGGGGTCTGCTCGGTCTGCGGGGACTCCCTGACCATGCCGAACATTTCTGACGACGAGGCCTGGTAGAACCTGATCTGGCCGCGGCCCGGGCTGCGGGACGCGCTGATGCCGCTGCATACCCGAATGGCCTCGAGCACGCGCAGCACGCCGAGTCCGGTGACCTCGCCGGTGAGCTCGGCCTGCGCCCACGACATCGGCACGTACGAGATCGCAGCGAGGTTGTACACCTCGTCGGGCTGCACGCGCTCGACCGCCGAGATCAGGCTCCCCTGGTCGAGCAGGTCACCCCGGATCAGCCTGACGTCGCCGAGGAGCTGCCTGAGCTGCCGAACCCTGGGGTTGCGCTGGCCCCGGACCAGGCCGAAGACCTCGTACCCCTGGGTAGTCAGGTACTCAGCCAGGTAGGACCCGTCCTGGCCGGTGATGCCGGTGATCAGTGCTCGTCGGGACAGGATTGCCTCCAGGTTCGGTGGTCACGCCGCAGCCAGGCGCGCTGGCCGGCTGCGGGCCAGGCTACCGGCCTCGTCGCGGCAGCATATCGGCACGTGGCCCCTGCGGTGACATCTCCGACCGGACCGCCCTATAACGGTTGCCCAGCTTGCCCGGGGCTAGACCGGTCTGGGGCGTGGGACCCCCAGCGTGGCCAGTGATAATGTCGCTGCGAGCAGGGTCAGCGGATCGGCCTCGACCGGCACGCCGCGGCCAGCGCCGGCGAGGAGGAGGCAGACCCGCGTGACCACAGCGACCGATGACGAGGACGACCGGCCGCTTCGCGTGGCGCTGCTCTCTTACCGGAGCAAGCCCCATTGCGGCGGCCAGGGTATCTATCTGCGTCACGTCTCCAGGGAACTGGCCGCGCTCGGGCACCACGTCGAGGTCTTCTCCGGTCAGCCGTATCCCGAGCTTGAGCCCGGGCCGCAGCTGCGGACCCTTCCGAGCCTGGATCTGTACCGAGACGAAGACCCGTTCCGCACGCCCAAGCCGGGCGAGTACCGCGACTGGATTGACGTGCTTGAGGTCGCCATGATGTGGACTGCCTCCTTTCCCGAGCCGCTCACCTTCTCGATCAGGGCGCTGCGCGCGCTGCGCGCCCGCTGCGCCGACTTCGACATCGCCCACGACAACCAGGTACTGGCCTACGGCATGCTCGGGATACCGCGTCTGGGGCTGCCGCTGGTCACCAGCATCCATCACCCGATCAGCGTGGACCGCAGGATCGAGCTCGCCCAGGCTAGGGGATGGTCGAGGCTGACCAAGCGGCGCTGGTACTCCTTTGTCCGGATGCAGTCCAGGGTCGCGCGGCGGGTCGGCGCCGTCATGACTGGCTCCGAATCCTCGCGTGCAGACATCATCCGCGACTTCAAGGTGGCGCCTGGCAACGTCAGGGTGATCCCGCTCGGGGTGGACACCCGGTTGTTCCACCCAAGGCCCGCGCCGCGGCTGCCGGGCAGCATCATCGCCGTGGCCAGCGCTGACTCGCCGGTGAAAGGGATTCCCACCCTGTTGCGGGCGTTCGCCAAGCTTTCGACAGAACGGGACTCATCGCTGACTGTCGTCGGCAAGCCGGCTCCCGGCGGTCCGACCGAAAAGCTTATCGGCGAGCTGTCGCTCGGCGACCGGGTGCGCTTCGTGACCGGTATCAGCGACACCCAGCTCGCTGAACTGGTGGCGAGCACCGAGGTGGCGGTCGTGCCGTCGCTGTACGAGGGCTTCTCGCTTCCCGCGGTCGAACACATGGCGTCGGGAACTCCGCTGGTGGCCAGCAGGACGGGCGCGCTGCCCGAGGTGACCGGGGACACGGCCTGCCTGGTCACGCCAGGAGACGCGGAGGACCTGGCCGCGACGCTGCGCCGGCTGCAGGACTCGCCCGCCGAACGTGAGCGGCTTGCGGCCGCCGCGTTCGAGCGGGTGCAGCAGCGGTTCGCCTGGCCGGCCGTGGCCCGGGCGACCGTGGCCGAGTACCGGCGCGCGATCACCGCACGAGCAGCCGCCGTGGCTCCTTCGCCCGGAGCCGCCGGGGTCCCTCCGCCCGGCCCCGCCGCGGGGGTTCCTTCGCCCGGAGCCGCCAATGCTGACCGTTGACTTCGGCCGGATGCCGATCTCGGCAGGAGAACGGCTGCTGGACCTGGGCTGCGGCGGCGGCAGGCACGCGTTCGAGGCGGCGCGCCGCGGCGCCAGGGTGGTGGCCATGGATACTGACCGCGCCGAACTCGACCGGGTCACCGCGACGTTCGCCGCCATGGCCGAGGCCGGCGAGATTCCCGACGGCGCCTCGGGCCAGGCGGTCGCCGGCGATGCCACTCATATCCCATTCCCTGACGGCTCTTTCGACAAAGTCATCGCCGCCGAGGTGCTCGAGCACCTGCCCGCCGACCAGAGCGCAATGAACGAGATCACCAGGGTCCTGCGACCTGGCGGCACGGCAGCGGTGACGGTGCCTTCCTGGCTGCCGGAGCGGATCTGCTGGCAGCTCTCTGACGAGTACCACAACAACCGGGGCGGCCACATCAGGATCTTCACGCGGCGTGAGCTCGTCACCAAGCTCACGCGGTCTGGCCTGACGGTCACGGGGCAGCACCATGCCCATAGCTTGCACTCGCCGTACTGGTGGGTTAAGTGCGCCGTCGGCGTGCGCAACGATGATCATCCGCTGGCCAGCGCCTTCCACCGGCTACTCGTCTGGGACATCATGCGTAAACCAGCCGTCACCCGGATCGCCGATCAGGCCCTGAACCCGCTGATCGGCAAGAGCCTTGTCGTATACGCCGATAAGCATGCCGCAGCCTGACAGCTCGCAGCGGTCCCGCGCGGCCGCCTGGGTGCCTGAGGTCGCCGGCATCCTCACCGCCGACCAGATCATCAGCACGGGTCACGCCATCACCGCGGTCCAGCAGCCTGACGGTTCCATCGGCTGGCCCGACGGCCATGTCGACGCCTGGAATCATGTCGAGTGCGCGATGGCGCTGAGCGTCTGCGGGCTGCGGGACGCGTGCCGCGGCGCCTACGAGTGGCTGCGGGTGAACCAGCGCGCCGACGGCTCGTGGCGGAAGCAGATGCCAGCAGGGCAGACTGACCTGACGACGGAGAGCAACCACGCGGCCTACTGCGCCGTCGGCGTCTGGCATGAACTGCTGGTTAGCCGCGACGAGGGGTTCGCCCAGCGAATGTGGCCGACGGTCAGGTCCGCCATCGACTTCGTGCTCGGGCTGCAGAGGCCGCGAGGGGAGATCATCTGGCGGCGCGGTGCGGACGGGACCCCGGACAGCTACGCCCTGCTTGCGGGCAGCTCGAGCATGTACTCGAGCCTGCGCTGCGCGATCATGCTGGCCGAGTACCTAGCCGAGCCGCAGCCGGACTGGGAACTTGCCGCGGATCTGCTCGCTCATGCCGTGGCCGGGCACCCGGAGGCCTTCGCAGACAAGAGCCGGTTCTCGATGGACTGGTATTACCCCGTCCTTGGCGGGCCGGTCCGCGGTGAAGCGGCGAAGGTTCACCTGGGCAAGGGCTGGGACACCTACGTGGTGCCGGAATTCGGCGTGCGCTGCGTGCACGACCAGCCGTGGGTGACGGCCGCCGAGACGGCCGAGCTCGCGATCGCGCTCGACGCGATCGGCGACGGAGCAGGCGCGCTTGACCTGCTCGATCAGATACAGCTGCTCCGCGATCCGAGCGGCGCCTACTGGACCGGCTGGCAGTTCGCGACGCAGCGGCACTACCCGGACGAGCAGAGCAGCTACACGTCGGCCGCGATCGTGCTCGCTGCCGACGCGCTCTCCGGCGCGACCGCCGGCTTTTCGCTCTTCCGCGACGTGGGCGCCGACCCGGCCGTGGTCATGCGCGCAGGAGACACCGCCTGTGGCTGCGATCCCCGTGACAACGCCCCCGACGGCATCCCCGACCTGGTCTAGCCCCGCCCAGCAGCCCCGTCTCCGCGTCAGCACCACTCGCCGCACCAGCCGCCTTTCAACAGCGATGGCCCATCAACCGTCTTCTCTGAACGTCCATGGGCCATCGCTGTTGAAATCAGGTCAGCGAAATTGCCGCCCCCCACCCGGGCGGAAACCCGTGCATTGGACCGCCATCGACCGCCACTACGAGAACCTCCGAATCAGCATCCAAGCCCTCTTCAGCGATCTCGGCGCCACAGCACCAGCCGCAGCATAGACAACACCTTGTCGATCGGAGGAATGCAAGCATCTGGCCGCATGACGAGCTGGCGGGCCGGTCACCAACTAGCCGATGCCGTCACCAACCCGTTCGAGTACCCGAAGCGAGCCGTGGACGCCGACCTCTTTGAAGGCGCCGGATGCTAGCGCGCGCAGATAGACCCGGTACGGGGCCTGACCGCCGTCCGCCGGGTCGGCAAAGACATCGTGAATGGCGAGCGCGCCGCCGTGGCTGATCCGCGGCGCCCAGCCTTCGTAGTCAGCCGTGGCGGCTGCGTCGGTATGACCACCGTCGATGAACAGCATGCCGAGCGGCTCGTGCCAGAGCTTCGCCACGGTCGCCGACCGGCCCACAATCGCGATCACGTGCTCCTCAAGTCCGCTCGCGGCGAGCGTGGACCGGAACCACGGCAGCGTGTCGAGCAGCCCGCGATCAGGATCGACCAATTCGGCGTCGTGATACTCCCAGCCGGGCTGGTTCTCTTCTGAGCCGCGATGATGGTCGACGGTGAGCACCACCTGGCCGGTCTGTTCCGCCGCCGCGGCCAGGTAGATGGTGGACTTGCCGCAGTAGGTGCCGACCTCAGCGATCGGCCCGACGTGGGCATACGCGGCAGCGGAGGCGAAGAGCGCCTCGCCCTCGGCCGCAGGCATAAAGCCCCTGGCCGCCTCGGCGGAGCGCCTGTGCTGATCAGGCAGGAGATAGCTCATGTGGACAGTCTGCCGTCTCGCCAGGCGATGCCACAGGCGGACATCCCTGGCGACGCGGGAACAATTACGCGGGGAACAATAAGGTAAGCATGGACGGCGACTGTCCCGACGATGGAGGCTGCGGTGAGGGTGGAAGTCGATCGCGACGCCTGCGAGGCCAACGCGGTATGTCAGGGGCTGGTTCCCGAGGTCTTCGAGGTCGACGAGGAAGACATCCTGCACATCAAGGTCGGCGACGTCCCGCCCGCGCTGGCCGACTCGGTCAGGCACGCCGTTCGGTCCTGCCCGAAGGCTGCCCTGAGCCTGAGCGAGTAAAGCTAGGACAGGTTTGCGGCCCGGGCGCCCTCGGAGTAGCCCGTCGCATCTCAGCCGAGGCCACCGAGCCCGATGGCTTGGCCGCGACACGCCCGCCACCCTGATCGCCTTCCCCATCCTCCCCGTCCGTCCGCGAACGTTACTGCCGTCCCGATCCGGCCCCACCTGGTGCGATATCGGCGTGCCGCGTCCGGCCAACCGCTAGGGTTGCCGCGGCCAGCGGGGCCGCGACGCAGTGCGAACACGCCGCAGTGCGAACACGCCGCAGTGCGAACACGCGGTGAGTTCGCGCCGAGGACAGGAGGATCCGGATGCGCCTGCGCGTGGGGATAGTTCGGTGGGTGGCGGGCAGCGCCACCGCCGTGACAGTAGCGGCCGCAGCGGCCGGCGGTGTGCAGCTGCCGTCAGGAACCAGGCACACTAGTCAGCCAGCGACCTTGTCGATCTTCCCGATGGTCAGGGTCCCGACATTGCGCGCGGCTGCGCTACCGTTCGGCGGCTATACGCCCGCCCAGATCCGCGCGGCCTATTTCCTGAACCCGCTCCTGCGCAAGGGCATCGACGGCAGAGGGCAGTCGATCGTGATTGTGGACAGCTTCGGCTCCCCGACGATCGGGCACGACCTGAAAGTCTTCGACCGGCAGTTCCGCCTTCGCCCGCCGCGCTCACTGATGATCATTCACCCCGCCGGGCCGATCCCCGCGTTCCGGCCAACGCAAACCAGGATCGGCTGGGCCGAGGAGACCACTCTCGACGTGGAATGGGCACACGTGATGGCTCCCCGCGCCAGGATCGTGCTGGTGGAAACTCCGGTATCGGAGAACGAGGGGCGCAGCGGCTTTCCGCAGATCGTCAAGGCCGAGAAGTACGTTATGGCCCACAAGCTCGGCGGCGTGATCAGCCAGAGTTTCGGCGCCACCGAGGAGACCTTTCCCAAGGGCACGCTGCGGCCGCTGCGCGGCGCCTACCTAGAGGCGGCGCAACCCGCGCATAACGTCACGGTCGTCAGCGCCTCGGGCGACGCGGGTGCGACCGACTACCACAACGGCATGACCACGTTCTACACCAGGCCCGTCACCTCATGGCCGGCCAGTGACCCGCTGGTCACCGCCGTCGGCGGCCTTAACCTCCGCCTCGACAAGCTGGGCCGGCGGAAGGCTCCCGACAAAGTATGGAACGATCCCGGCTATCCGTCTGCGAGCGGCGGCGGCAAGTCGGTCATCTTCGGGCGGCCGGTGTTCCAGCAGGATGACGCGGCCATCGTCGGCGCGCACCGCGGCGTGCCGGACATCTCGATGAGCGCCTCGTGCAGCCATCCCGTCGACATCTACCAGAGTTTCAGCGCCGGGGGGTGGGAGATCATCTGCGGCACCAGCGAGGCAACGCCACTGTTCGCCGGCGTCATCGCGCTGGCTGATCAGGTCGCCGGACGCTCGCTCGGGCCGATCAACGCCGACCTGTACAAGATGGCGTCTACCAGTAAGTCCGGGATCGTGGACGTCACCAGGGGCAACAACACGGTCACCTTCCAGCAGAACGGAACGACCTACACCGTGCGCGGCTGGGTCGCGGTGCCCGGATACGACCTCAGCTCCGGCCTGGGCACGATCAATGCCAGCGTGTTCGTGCCCAGCCTGGCCGCCATCGCCAGGAAGTAGCGGCCGCAAGCTACTTTCATGATCCCGGACGTCTTTCGACGTCACGAGTTGGAAAGTGTCCGTGATCATGAAGCCAGGGCTGCTGCTCCGGTTAGCCGCTGTGGTATCTGGTCGGGAGATTGCCGACCTCGTGGGTCAGCCTGACCCGGTCAGCGCGGTAGACGTACCTCGTCATCCTGATCGGGCGGTCCTGCGTATACGCCGTGCGGTTGACCACCACGACCGGCGTACCTGTGGAGAGACCGAAGAAGGCGAATTCCCTCGTGTTCGGCATTCGCGCGCCAATCTCGTCGACAAAGCCAACCTGCGGGAAGCCGAGGTCGGCGAGCATCTTGATGCTGCCGTTCGCGATCTCGCCCGCCTGCTCAAGGGGTGTGCCAGCGGCGATATCGAGCGGGAAGTACGACGCCATCATCATCCACGGGACATCGCCGATCGTCCCGCTCCTGCGGCGGACGACGATCAGATCCCCCGGCGCGATCTCGAGTTTCTCCGCGACGCTGGGCGAGGCCGGCGACTTCTCGACGATCTGGCGTGAGGTCTCCGCCTCGGCGCGGCTGCGACTGACCTCGGGGAGGACCGTCGAGCTGCTCTGGACTGGCGGCTGCGCGGCCACCCTGGACAGCAGCGCCGTGAACGGCCTGGCCGGCTCGGTGACGAAGGTTCCTAGGCCCTGCCTGGTCACGACCACGCCCTGATTGGTCAGCAGCGCGAGCGCGAGCCGCACGGTATTGCGCGAGGCGTCGAACTGCCTGACCAGGTCAGGCTCGCTGGGCAGCCGTTCCCCTGGCTGGAGGGCACCGCTGTCGATCTGGTCGCGCAATCGGTCGGCAATCTGCTGGTACTTAGCCGTGGCCATCATGTACCTCCCTCGCGGTCCCGCGAATCTCACCAACCGGTTAGCTAGTTCCTACCCTTGCAGATCGTTTGAAACAGCCAGCTGTTTGGTATGAGTTAGATGAGATGGAACATTGGATCGATGCTAAACGGAGAGTGACGGTGAGTAAAGCTCCCGGGCCAGCCGGCACGACGTGTCGGCCCCGCGATCGGTCAGAACATCCGCGTCAAGGAACGGAGGACATATGCATCAGATCTGGGTAGCCGTCGGCATGGCGGCCGCGGTGATAGCGGTGGGCGTGCCGTTCGCCGCCATCATCCTGGTCAGCATCGCCAGCCGGCGCGAGGAGGCAGCGCACAGCCTCTCCCGCCACGCGCCTGGAGCGTCAGCGCGAGCGGCACGCCGACTGCTCCGCTTCCGAAGCGAGCGCATCGCCCCGCCGCCCGACTGGGCGGCGGCCAACTATCCGGGCAGCCCGGCGCGCGAGCGCCGGTCACTGCGCCCCGCATCCAGCCCGCAGCGCATGCACCTGGTACGCGAGGCGCGACCGAACGGGCTCGCACCCGTCCCTGCCGGACAGCAGCTTCGCGAAGTACGCTTCGGTCATGCGCGTCGCTCTCTGCCAGATTCCGGCCAGTACCCAGCCGGCGGTGAATCTCAGCCGGGTTCAATCCGCACTGACCAGCGCCAGGGAGCAGGGGTCTGACCTGGCCGTCTTCCCGGAGGGGACACAGGCGAGGTTCTCCGCCGACCTCCGGGCGGTCGCAGAGCCGCTGGACGGCCCGTTCTGCACCGGGCTATCGGCCGCGGCCCGCGGCAGCGGCGTCGCGATAGCCGCCGGAGTCTTCGAGCAAGCCCCGGACGACCTGGTGTACAACACAACGGTCGCGTTCGACTCGGCCGGCGATCTGGTGGCTGCCTATCGCAAGATTCACCTGTTCGACGCGCTCGGCACGCGGGAGTCCGAGACCATCGCCCCAGGATCCGAGGTCGTGACCGCGGACCTCGCGGGCATCAGAGTCGGCTTCCTGACCTGTTATGACGTTCGCTTTCCCGAGCTCGCGAGGGAACTCGCCGTGCGCGGCGCCGACCTGATCATCATCCCGTCCGCATGGGCCGCCGGATTGTTCAAGGAGGAGCACTGGGTCACGCTGGTCCGTGCTCGCGCGATCGAGAACACGATTTGGGTGGCGGCCGCGGATCAGGTGCCCGACCCGCACGAGCCGCCCACATCAGCCCCCACCGGGGTGGGCAGGAGCTTGCTCGTCGATCCGATGGGCGCCGTCAGGCTCGATCTCGGCTCTGCCCAGGCCGTCGTGGCCGGCGCGGTGGATACCGAGATGACCAGCCGCGTCAGAACCGTCCTGCCGTCGCTTGAGCACAGGCGCCCTGACGTCTTCGAGCGCAGGCAGGAAACCGTCACCGCTTAGCTGATTCCCGGGTCTGCTTGCGGGCCGGTCGCCTGAGGGCTAGCCACCTGAGGGCTAGCCTCCTCAGGATCAGTTGCCAGAGCGCCCTGTTCCGCCTCTCCGGGCGGGTCGATCTCGAGCGGGCTCACCGCGATCCCCCGGTGCCTGCGCCACGCCCACACGGCCGCGGCCGCGATAACAGCGGCGGCCAGCGCGATCGCCAGGCCGGCGCCGACTCTGCGCTCAACCACCACGTAGGCCGATCCGGCCACATATCCGAGCAGGCTGTAGCCGACTCCCCAGACCACCCCTCCGAGCAGGTTGTGAATCGCGAATACCCGGTAGGGCATCTCCGCGGCCCCGGCCGCCGCCGGCATCAGCGCGCGCACGATCGCCAGGAACCGCCCGCCGAGCACGGCGAGCCCGCCCCGGTGACGCAACGTGGTCCTGGCCCGGTCGAGGGGGCCTGATACCCGGCGCAGCGTCCGCGCGGTGAAAAGCCGGTCACCCATCCGCTTGCCGACCTCGTAGCCGACCATCGGCCCCGTCACCGCGGTGACGACCACGACGCCAATCAGCAGTGGCAGCGACAGGTGACCACGGCTAGCCAGCACGCCGCCGAAGACGACCGCCGCCTCCCCCGGCAGCACGAAGCCCAGGAAGATCGCGGTCTCGCCGAAGACCAGTACGGCGATCAGCGTGATGGCCACCCAGCCGCTCATGTGCCCAAGAGCCGCGGTCAGCCCGCTGACGACACTGGCCACCGCACGTACCTCCGTTCACCCTGCTCGCCCAGCCGACCCGGTCCAGCCGGGCTCAGGTCAGCCTGACCTGCGCATTGCTGCTCCATCTGGTCACTGGTTGTGATCTAGTTGGACATAATGCGCCCTAGCACCCGTCTTCGGGAGGGAGACGCCCGATGCCCGCGATGTCCAAGCGGCCCTCCTCACTGGGAGCGGGCCAAGCCGGGCAGGCCGGCAGCCCGCCCCGGCAGGCCAGTGACAGACTGCCCTGGGGCGCTGGCGAACCGCCACCTCGCAGCAGGCCGTCGCACGGCCGTGTTGACACGCCGCGCGGCAGGCCGCCACGGGGCCACGGCGAGCCACAGCGCCGCATCGAGCCAGCTCGCCGCGCCGAGCCGCTGGGCCGGATCGAGGCGCAGCGCGGGATCGGGCCGCAGGGAGGGATCGAGGCGCAGGGCCGGGGCGAGCCTCCGTGGCCACCGAGCACGCCGCCTGGCAACACCGGCTTCACCTACACCCCCAGCGACTCCGCACCGAGCACAGGCAGCCTACCCGCGATCACCGGCGGCCTCATCCGCCGGCAGGGAACGTTCACCAGCCGGATCAGCAGGGACGGGTCAAGCGAATTCCCCGTAGAAGCGTCGAGATACCAGCTCTACGCGTCGCTTGGCTGCCCGTGGTCCCAGCGCGCCCTCATCGCCTGCCGCCTGCTCGGCCTGGACCGCGTCATCGGGCTGACCCTCACCGACCCGGTCGCGGACGAGCACGGCTGGAAGTTCAGCGACGACAGCGGCGACCCGCTGACGGGCGCCAGGTTCCTGTCCGATCTCTACCTGGCGACCGATCCGTCCTACCAGGGTTCCTTCACCGTGCCGCTGATCTGGGACCTGCGGACCCGCAGGGTCGTCAGCAACGACGTGGCCCAGATCACCGTGATGCTGGAGACCGAGTTCAGGCCGTTCCATAAGCCGGGAGCGCCCGACCTCTACCCGGCCGCGCGGCGCCGCGAGATCGAGTCGCTTGCGACGCTCATCTTCCATACGGTCAATACCGGCGTCTACAAGGCCGGCCTCGCGACGACGCAGTCCAGCTACGAGCAGGCCGTCGAGGCCGTGTTCACCACCCTCGACGCGCTCGAAGAGCGGCTGGCCCGCCGGCGCTTCTTGCTCGGCGACCTGATAACCGAGGCCGACGTCCGGCTCTATCCCACGCTCGCCAGGTTCGACGCCGTCTACTACCACAAGTTCAACTGCAATTTGCGGCGGCTCAGTGACTACCGGCACCTGTGGGCCTACACCCGCGACCTGTACAACCACCCGGGATTCGGTGAGACCACGGACCTCAGGCAGATCAAGCGCCACTACTATCAATCAGCCGAATGGATTACCGCGAGCGCCAAATACGGCATAGTGCCCATCGGACCCCAAATCAACTGGAACGAGCCTCATGGCAGGGCCAGGATGCCGGGTTAGGCTAGATCTCAGGCTGGTGTGGTCCGCCGGGTAGCCTTGCCAGCAGGGGTCCTCCAACCAGTCAAGCTCCGGAAGAGGCGATGTCGGCCGTGTCTGCCGAGTTCCCGCGCGCGCCTGCGAATGCGGCGGCGCCAGCTCACCGCTCCGGCGGTAGCGGTGAGCCGCCCAGCAGCGAACAGGACACCGGCGAGCAGGACGCCGAGACGAAGCAGCGAGTTCCGAGCGCCAAGCGGGCGCCGGGCGCGGACTTCGGGCCCAACGAGTGGCTGGTGGATGAGCTCTACCAGCAGTACCAAGCCGATCCCGGCTCGGTCGACCGGGCCTGGTGGAATTTCTTCGCCGACTACCGGCCGGAGCCCATCGATTCGAGGAGGCCGCAAGCCCCGGCCCAGGGCCAGGCCCCAATTCAGCGGCCGGGCGCTGGCGCGGCACCGTCGCCGGCACCTCGGCCAGGCCAGGAGGTTCCGGACGGCCAGACCGCGAGCGCCGGGACCAGCCGGGGCGGGCGCGGTGAGCCCGCCAGTGGCGCCCAGGCCGCGAATGCCACGGAGACCGCCAATGCCGCGCAGGCCCCGCAGGCCGCGCAGGGCACCCCCACGCTCAATGGCGAGGCCTCCGAGGCCGAGCAGGCTCACGGTGCCGCTGAGATCAGGCTGCGCGGGGCCGCCTCCCGGACGGTCGCCAACATGGAGGCCAGCCTCCGAGTGCCGACCGCCACGTCCGTGCGCGCCGTCCCCGCGAAGCTGCTCATCGACAACCGGATCGTGATCAACAACCACCTTGCCCGCGGTCGCGGCGGCAAGGTCTCCTTCACCCACCTCATCGGCTACGCGATCATCAGGGCGCTCGCGGCAGCGCCCGAGATGAACGACTCCTACGCTGAGGTTGACGGCAAGCCAGTCCTGATCAGGCCCGAGCACGTCAACCTGGGCCTGGCGATCGACGTGCATAAGGAGGACGGCACCCGCCAGCTGCTTGTGCCGAACATCAAGGCAGCCGAGCGGATGGACTTCCGCCAGTTCTGGCTGGCCTACGAGGACGCCGTGCGGAAGACGAGAAGCGGCAAGCTCACCGTCGCCGACTTCGCCGGCACCACCATCAGCCTGACCAACCCGGGGACGATCGGGACCGTCCAGTCCGTGCCCAGGCTGATGCCTGGACAGGGCTGCATCGTCGGCGTCGGCGCGATGGAATACCCGGCCGCCTACCAGGGCGCGTCCGCCGAGACCCTGGCCAGGCTGGCTATCAGCCAGACGGTGACGCTCACGTCCACCTACGACCACCGGATCATCCAGGGAGCGCAGTCCGGCGAGTTCCTGCGGATCATCAGCCGCCTGCTGCTCGGCGAGGACGAGTTCTACGAGCAGATCTTCACCTCCTTGCGGATCCCGTACGAGCCGGTCCGCTGGGTCCGCGACATCCCAGCCGGGCACGAGAACGACATCAGCAAGGCCGCCAGGGTGCACGAGCTGATCCACGCCTACCGGGTGCGCGGCCACCTGCTCGCTGACACCGATCCGCTGCAGTACACCCAGCGCAAGCATCCCGACCTGGACATCAACCAGCACGGCCTGACCTTGTGGGATCTCGAACGCCAGTTCGCCACCGGCGGCTTCGGCGGCAAGCCGAGGATGCTGCTGCGGGAAATACTCGGCGTGCTGCGTGATGCTTACTGCCGCACGGTCGGCCTGGAGTACATGCACATCCAGAATCCGGCGGAACGCGCCTGGCTGCAGGACCGGGTCGAGCGGCCACACCGGAACCCTGAGCACGACGAGCAGATGCGGATCCTGTCCAGGCTGAACGTGGCCGAGGCGTTCGAGATGTTCCTGCAAACCAAGTTCGTCGGCCAGCGCCGGTTCTCGCTCGAGGGAGCCGAGTCGCTGATCCCGCTGCTCGACGCGGTGCTCAACGAAGCGGCCAAGGGCGGACTGCACGAGGCCGTCATCGGGATGGCGCATCGCGGCCGGCTGAATGTGCTGGCGAACATCATCGGCAAGTCCTACGACCAGATCTTCAGCGAGTTCGAGGGATACGTCGATCCTGGCAGCACGCACGGCTCAGGCGACGTCAAGTACCACCTGGGCGCCGAGGGCCGGTACATCACGGCGGACGGCAGGACTATCCCGGTCGGCCTGGTCGCGAACCCGAGTCATCTCGAGGCCGTAGACCCGGTTTTGGAGGGCGTGGTCAGGGCCAAGCAGGACGTGCTGGACATCGGCGATCCCGGCTTCACCGTCCTGCCTGTTCTGGTCCATGGCGACGCCGCGTTCGCCGGCCAGGGCGTGGTCGCCGAAACGCTTGAGCTCTCCCAGCTTCGCGGCTACCGCACGGGCGGGACTGTCCACATCGTCGTGAACAACCAGGTCGGCTTCACCACCGATCCGCGTTCCTCGCGCTCAAGCGTGTACGCCACCGACGTGGCCCGCACGATCCAGGCGCCGATCTTCCACGTGAACGGCGACGACCCGGAAGCCGTGGTCCGGGTCGGACGGCTGGCGTTCGCCTACCGCGAGACCTTCGCCAAGGACGTCGTCATCGACATGGTCTGCTACCGGCGCCGCGGCCACAACGAGGCCGACAACCCCTCTTTCACCCAGCCGATGATGTACGACCTGATCGATGCCAAGCGCTCGACCAGGAAGCTGTACACCGAGTCGCTGATCGGACGCGGCGATATCACGCTGGATGAGGCGGAGCACATACTCAGGGACTACCAGCAAGAGCTCGAGCGGGCCTTCACAGAGACGCGCGAGCTGACCTCCAAGCCGACGCAGCCACGCTCGGTCGTCCCCACCCCGCCCGCCCCGCCGCGGCAGGCCAGCCCCATCGACCACATCCAGGCGCCGACCGCGATCTCCGAGGAGACGATCAAGAGGATCGTCGACACGCAGCTGAACCTGCCGGAAGGCTTCACCCCGCATCCGCGCCTTGCCCCGCAACTCGCCCGCCGGGCCGCGCTGGTCGAGCGGGATGAGATCGACTGGGCCACGGGGGAGATGCTGGCGTTCGGCGCGACGCTGATCGGCGGCAACGCGGTGCGGCTCGTGGGCCAGGACAGCCGCCGCGGCACATTCGGGCAGCGGCACGCCGGGCTAGTTGACCGCCACACCGGCGAGGAGTACACGCCGCTGCGCCAGCTGAACAACGGCAACGCGAAGTTCCACGCGTATGACTCGCTGCTGTCCGAGTTCGCGGCCGTCGGATTCGAGTACGGCTACTCTGTCGCCAGGCCCGACGCGCTCGTCTGCTGGGAGGCCCAGTTCGGGGACTTCGTCAACGGAGCGCAGACGATCCTGGACGAGTTCATCTCCTCCGGCGAGCAGAAGTGGGGCCAGCGGTCGGGCGTCGTGCTGCTGCTCCCGCACGGATACGAGGGTCAGGGCCCTGACCACTCCTCGGCCAGGGTCGAGCGATTCATGTCGCTGTGCGCACAGGAAAACATGACCGTGGCGATGCCGAGCACGCCGGCCAGTTATTTCCATCTGCTCCGCTGGCAGGTGCTGTCGGAGCGGACCAAGCCGCTGGTCGTGTTCACGCCGAAGTCCATGCTCCGGCTGAAGACGGCGGTCTCCGCTGTCGGCGATTTCACCAGCGGCTCGTTCCGGCCCGTACTGACCGACCCCGGCGTAGTCGACCCGGCCCGGGTGCGGCGCATGCTGCTGTGCTCCGGCAAGATCTATTACGACCTCGCCGAGAAGCGCAGGGCCGGCCAGCGCGATGACGTGGCGGTCGTCCGCGTGGAGCGGCTGTACCCGCTGCCCGTGCCGGAGATAGCCGCCGCGCTCGCCACTTACCCGGACGCCAGCGAACTCGTCTGGGTGCAGGAGGAGCCGGTCAACATGGGCGCCTGGCCTTACATGGCGATGCACCTACCCGCGGCGATCGGGCGCGGCCTCGGCGTGATAGGGCTGCCGGAGAGCTCGGCGCCCGCCCAGGGTTCGGCCAAGACGCATGCGGCCGAGCACGCCGCGCTCGTCGCCGCGGCGCTTGGCTAGCGCGGAGGCGTGCCGTGTACTTCACCGACCGCGGCATCGAGGAACTCGCCGGGCGGCGCGGCGCCGAAGACGTGACGCTGGGCTGGCTGGCCGAGAAGCTGACCGAGTTCGTCGACCTTCACCCCGAGGACGAGGCGGCGGTCGAGAGGCTGGCCACCTGGCTGGCCAGGGCCGAGGATGACGAGGATTAACAAGATCCCCCGGTGCTGGTGTGTTCCCGTTTGGTGATCACGCGCTCGTTGCTCATAGAGAAGCCACACCCGCGTGATCATCTTCGGTGCTTCCGATTTAGCGTTCAACTTTGCCAGACGAGATATATCGCATATAAGATCGAGCTGAACGAGTGGTCGCCGGGACCTTCGCGTCTGATGAGAGGAGGACGATCGTGAGTCCGGTCTTCAGGCATGGCGGATTGCGCCTCTACCTGCTCAAGCTTCTTGACGAGGCGCCACGCCACGGCTACGACGTCATCAGGCTGCTCCAGGACAGGTTCCTTGGCGTCTATTCGCCCTCACCAGGCACGATCTATCCGAGGCTCGCAAGGCTCGAGGAAGAGGGCCTGGTCACCCACGAAGTCATCGACGGCAAGAAGGTCTACAAGATCACTGACGCCGGCCGCGAGGAACTGAACGGGAGGCTCGACGACCTGGCAGACCTGGAAGACGAGCTGTCCGCTTCCGTGCGCGACATCGCGAGGGAGATCAGCAGGGACGTCAGGGAGACTGTCAGGAACCTCAGGGACGAGTTCACCTGGGCGGTACGCGAGGCCGGCCGCCCGGGCCACGACGGGGGCCGTCGGGACCGCACCGGCAGCGGAGGTGCTGACGCCGCGGCTGACCAGGCCCAAGCCGAAGCCGACGTGGCGCAGGCCAGGGCCGACCAGGCGCAAGCCCAGGCCGACCAGGCCCAAGCCCAGGCCGACCAGGCGCAGGCCCAGGCTGAGCAGGCCCAGGCTGAGCAGGCGCAAGCCCAGGCCGGCCAGCCGCAGGCCGAGGCTGGCCAGCCGCAGGCCCAGGGCGAGTCAGTGCAAGCGGAATCCGACGGGGCGCAGGCGGCTACCGATGAACCAGCAGCTCCGGCAGCGCACTCCAAGCCGGCCGGAGCCGGGACCGATTCGGTCTGGACTAAGGCGGCAGGCGAGGCACAACCCGGTGCGGGCGAGTCTGGCGGCTCAAGTCGCGCCCAGGACAGGTCGGGCGGCGATGACGAGTCGGCCCGGCAGGAAAGCCAGCAGCGCCGCTGGCCTTCCGGCGGCTGGCGGGACTGGGCCGACTGGGCGGATCGGCGCGACTGGCGCGCCTGGGCCGACTGGGCCGAGCAGCGGGACTGGCGGGAATGGACCGGAAAGCAGGAGTGGAAGGATCGCGCCAAGGCCAGCCAGAAGGAATGGAAAGAGTGGGCTAAGGCAAGCCGAGGCGGCGGGCGCGGGCTACGTGACGCCGATCGCGACCTCGTCGTTGATCTCGAGCGCCTTGCCGCGGCTTTCGCCAGGGAACTCCGCGGCGTAGCGTGGCAGGCAGAGGCACTCAGCGAGGACGCCGTGGGCAATCTCGGCAGGATTCTGACCGATGCGCTGAACCGGATCAGGAATGAGGTCTTCCGGCCGCCCGGGGCTTCTGGGCCGCCGCGGGCGCCCGGGGCGCCCGGGTCGGGCAAGGAGGAGTCATGAGGGTCGTGCTCGCCTCACTTGAGCGCGCTGCGAGGGTGGCGCTCGACCAGGCTGCACCCTCAGGCCGCAGGCCGGCGCCCGCGGGCGGCGCACGGCCACGCCGCTGCTTCCCTGACGCAGCGGCACCCGAGGACGGCTGCTTTCCCGGCACGCCTGCGCCCGACGACGGCTGCTTCCCAGCCCGGCACGGGACACGAAGCGCACCTTGGGCCGGGCATCCGGGCTCAGCGGGCCAGCTCAGGACGTGAAGACGACTTTCCCGAACAAATCGCCGTTGATCATGGCGGCAATGCCATCCCGCGCCTGTTTCATTGGCAGCACCCGGTCGATGAGCGGCCGCAGGCCCGTCTGCTCGCAGAATGTCGCGAGCCTGGCTAGCTGGTCCCTGCTGCCCATCGTCGAGCCGACGACCGACAGCTGAAGGAAGAAAATCCTGGCCAGATCTGCCGGCGGCATCGTGCCGCTGGTCGCGCCCACGATCACCAGGCGGCCGCCTGGCCGCAGTGCCTTGAGCGAGTGGGACCACGTAGCCTCGCCGACGGTCTCCATCACGGCATCCACTCGCTCAGGCAGCCTGGCGCCGGGCGGGAACACCTGGTCAGCTCCGAGCTCCATGGCCCGCTGACGTTTCTCCTCGCTCCTGCTTGTCGCCCAGATCCGGTGGCCCGCCACCGACCCGAGCTTGATGAGCGCCGTCGCGACGCCGCCGCCCGCGCCCTGAACCAGGATCGTGCTGCCTGGCTCGAGGCCGGACTTGTCGAAGAGCATCCGGTAGGCGGTGAGGTAGGCCGTTGGCAGGCAGGCAGCGTCGGCGAAGGAGAGCGCCGCGGGCTTCGGTACGAGGTTCCGGCGCGGGACCGCCACCCGCTCGGCGAACGTGCCGTCGTACCGCTCCGACAGCAGCGACCTGGCCGGGTCGAGCGTTTCGTCGGCGAACTCGGCTGCGTGGTCACTGATGACGGCGTGCACCACCACCTCGTCGCCTTCGGCATCGACCCCGGCAGCGTCGCAGCCGAGAATCATCGGCAGCCTGTCGGCAGAGATGCCCACCCCGCGCAGCGTCCAGACATCGTGATGGTTGAGCGACGCTGCCTTGACATCGACGGTGGTCCAGCCATCCGGTGGCAGAGGCTCGGCGTGCTCGCCCAGCTCGACAGCGGACAGCGGATCGTCGGAGCTGAACCTGGCGGCGGTTACTGCGAACATGGCAGGACCTTAGCGTCCCGCGATCACCGCCGGTCGAGCGGATGACGCCACCGCAGGCCAGGGAACCGGCCGAATCCCCTGTCGGTCGTCATCAACTCACAGCCGTGCTCGATCGCCAGCGCGGCACGGTACGCATCGGCAACCGCATTGCCGACTGAACCCGTCACCCGGCAGAGGTCGCTGAAGATACCCCAGTGCCGGCCACCCGGTCGAAGAGAAACACAGTTCGGATGATCTCGAATTTGCTGGGTCGCGAGCAGGCAATCGGCTAGGCCGCTTGGCGGATCGAAGACCGACGGATGCGTGACTACCCGTATGAATCCGCTGAGCACCAGCTCGGATACGCCGAACGCCTCCGGTCCAGCGACTTGCTGCTCAAGCCAAGTCCTGAACTCCTCGTGCTGTTCGGCATCCGGACGAAACCCATGTACGAGCACGTTCACGTCGAACATGCGCATGTCTACCGCCGGACACCACTCCCGTGGACGTGAACCTCGGCATCCATCCGGTCAAGCAATGCCACGTTGTCGTCGATGCTGACGCCTGACTTGAGGCCGTGCGCCGGGCCACTGTGGACGTGAAGCTTGAACGGCTGTGCATCTGGCTCGGAGCCTGACTCGGCAATCACTCGACGCAACGCATCCTCCATCACGGAGTTGAGAGTCCGGTGCTGCCGCGCGGCGAGTGCCTTCGCTTCGGCTAGGAGGTCCGCGTCCAGCCGGAAGGTGGTACGCGCCATGAGCCAAGCCTAGGGCGCAGACATTTTAATGTCAAGCACAGCCAAGTCCGGCCGTCGGCACTACCACGAATGCCCCGCAAAGGCTTATAGCCAAACCACTCGCCCGCAGGCCGGGCTGTGAGATACTCCCGGCTAAGGCTGGCTCAGACCCCTGCCTGTAAGGACCGGCGTGAATCTGGCTTCCTTTGCCGATCTGGCTGTGCGCCTGGTTAATTCCGGTGTCTGCGACGCCGACGCTGACCCGCTGCGCAGTTGCGAGGCGTTCCGCGAGTTCGTGGCGGGACGCCCATTCCTTGCTGTCCCGGTCACGCAGCTCGATCTCGACCGGCTCAGGCTGTTGCGCGGCGAGCTCGCGACAGTCTTCACGTCGGCCGTGGACGGTGAGGAGCGCGCCGCGGCCGGGGCACTCAACGTGCTCCTGACGGTGCACCCGGTCCATCCGGTCCTCGTCCAGCACGAAGGGGAGCCCTGGCACATCCACCTGAGTGAGTCCGGCTCGGTGACTGACCGGTACGCGGCGGCCTCGGTCATCGGCCTGTCACTGCTGCTGAGTGCGCTAGGCAAGGAACGCCTTGGTATCTGTGCGATTGCGGCGTGCGACCGGGTCTATATCGACGGCAGCAAGAACAAGCGCCGGCGATATTGCGCGGAACACTCTGCGGCCAAGGGCAATGTCACCTCACTGCGCGGTCAGCCTGGCGACGTGACGAGGGGCGCGGGAGAATCCGTCGCTTAAACCCGCGTCTCCTTACGCGGGGCAGCGAGTGCACTTCATGCGCTAGACCAGGCAACCCGTCACATCTGCAACTTACAGCACGTTAATCTCGCCGCGCGTTATCGAAACGACACCTTACGGCTTCTTTTCATGCCCCCTGATGATCATTACCATGAGGCCTACTTGCGGGCGTTAGCGTCTTGTTAGTGGACCGGAAAGAAGGTTCGATCATGGCAACTGACACCTCGGCCGTGTCTACCAGACCGGTCGACGTAGGTCTGAAACGAGAGATGGGGTTGATCGGCGCCATGTGGGCGTCCGAGACCTCGATCATCGGCTCAGGCTGGCTGTTCGGCTCGTACTTCGCCGCGACGTATCTCGGACCAGCAGCGATCTGGGCGTGGATCGGCGCCGGCGCGATCATCATCGTCCTCGCGCTCGTCCACGCCGAACTCGGCGGGATGTACCCGGTCGCCGGCGGCACGGCGCGGTTCCCGCACCTCGCGTTCGGCAGCGGCGCCGGCATCTCGTTCGGCTTCTTCTCCTGGCTGCAGGCGGTCACCGTCGCGCCGATCGAGTGCTATGCCATTGAGAGGTACAGCCAGTACTGGCTCGACAGCTCGAAGATCCACATCTACGACCCGATCAGCGGCAACGTGACCCACCTGGGCTTCATCATCACGATCGCGCTCCTGGTGATCATGACCGCGGTGAACTTCTTCGGCATGCGCCTGTTCAACAAGGTCAACGCGGTCATCACCTGGTGGAAGGTCGCCATCCCCGTACTGGCGATCATCGTGTTGCTGTTCAAGTTCCACTCGAGCAACTTCAGCGTCCAGGGCGGACTCAACCCGGGGAGTGCGTTCGGAGCCCCAGGGCCGGCAGGAACCGGCTGGCATGCCTTCTTCTACGCGCTCCCTGCAGCATCTATCATCTTCGCCTACCTCGGCTTCGAGCAGGCCGACCAGCTGGCCGGTGAGATCAAGGACCCGCAGCGGAACCTGCCGCGCGCGATCATCGGGGCGATTCTGATCGGCACCCTGATCTACGTGATGCTCCAGGTGGTCTTCATCGGCGCCGTCCCGCACAACCTGATCAGCGGCCACCTGGGCTTCGCAGGCATCCCGGCGACCAACGCGATCGCCATCGGGCCGTTCGCCGGTCTGGCGGCAGTGGCCGGCCTAGCCTGGCTGGCGGCGGTCCTGCGAGCCGACGCGTTCATCTCCCCCTACGGCACGGGCCAGATCTATATGACCTCGACCTCCCGGGTGGGGTACGGCCTGGCCAGGAACCGGTATTATCCGTCGATGTTCACCAAGACCGATAAGAACGGAGTGCCCTGGTTCAGCCTGGTCCTTGGGTTCGTGTTCGGCTTGGTCTTCCTACTGCCGTTCCCGAGCTGGCACTCGCTGGTCGGCCTGGTCACGTCGGCGAGCGTGCTGATGTACGCCGGCGCGCCGCTGGCCCAGGGCGCGTTCCGGAAGGTCCTGCCGGACGCGAGCCGTCCCTACCGGATGCCGGGCGCGGTGTGGTTGGCGCCGGTCGCCTTCATCCTCGCGAACCTGATCATCTACTGGTCCGGCTTCGAGGTGCTGTGGAAGCTCGGCGTGGCCATCATCATCGGCTACCTGCTGATCCTGATGCACTTCTCCGACAACCCGCACGCGCCGAAGATCAACTGGCGGAAGTCGGCGTGGGTGGGTGCCTACCTGGTCGGCATGGGCCTTATCTCCTGGACGGGCCAGTTCGGTCCGGAGAACACCGCCCGGCTCCCGTTCTGGTGGGACATGGGGCTCGTCGCGGTGTTCAGCGTGGCGATCTACTACTGGGCGATGGCTTCCTGCCTATCGCGGAGCGAGATGGAGGAAGCCATTGCCGCGCAGTCGGGCGGCGCGGAGGACTGGGAGGCGCAGGTAGCGGAGGCCGGAGGCGCCGCTGAGACCGCCTGATCTTCTCCACCCGCAAGTACGAGGCTCCGGCCCGTTAGGGCCGGAGCCTCGTTGCATCGTCGGCCGCCGCCCGCTACCTGTCCGCCGCACCGCCGGACCTACCGGCTCGGTTCGGCCGCTACCGACGGCGGACGAGCGGCCAGTACCTCGTCAGCACCCTGGCCTCGATCAGTTCGGAATGGACCGGCCCGAAGCGCGAGCTGTCGATGCTGCCAGGTCGCCGGTTGTCGGAGTCCAGCCACCAGCCGTCGGGCTCTCGCCAGACGGCCCGCTTGACCAGCAGCAATCCCGGCTGAGTGGGGTGCCTGGCAATTACGACTTGGCCCGGCCTGACCCGCGGGCGCCCGCACCAGCCACGCCAGGCAAGCAGCCAGTCACCGGGCATCAGCGCTGGTTCCATCGACCTTTCGGCAACGGCGACACGCCAGACCGGCCAGCGCACGATCCCTCCCAACCCCGCAATGGCGGCACGCTGTACTGTCAGATCCCGTGATCCAATCATCGGACCCGAGAGCCCGCTCCAGAGAGAAGGACACCATGAGGCTCCTCGCGCGCGGCTTCGCGCCAAAGGCCACCGCGTTCGCGCACTGCGACCTTCCGTGCGGCGTCTACGACCCGGCACAGGCCAGGATCGAGGCCGAGTCGGTCAAGGCCATCTGCGAGAAGTACCAGCAGAACTCCGACGCCGAATTCCGCACCCGGGCGATAGACATCAAGGAAGAACGCTCCGACCTGGTCAAACACCACCTGTGGGTGCTGTGGACCGACTACTTCAAGCCACCGCACTTCGAGAAGTACCCGCAGCTGCACCAGCTGTTCAACGACGCCACCAAGCTCGCGGGCGCCGGAGGCACCAAGGGCAGCACCGACCCGGCCACCGCCGACGCCCTGCTCGCCAAGATCGAGGACATCTCCAAGATTTTCTGGGAGACCAAGCAAGGCTGACAACCGATAAGGACCTCGCGACATCCGCGCCGGCTCCGCTCATGTCATGTCCTGGCGGCCATCACCGCGATGTGCGGGTGGTGGCCGCAGCTCTTACCGCGGCAGGCTGTACTGTCAGATTCCGTGATCGGTTGATCCGACCCGAGAGCCCGCTCCAGAGAGAAGGACACCATGAGGCTCCTCGCGCGCGGCTTCGCGCCAAAGGCCACCGCGTTCGCGCACTGCGACCTTCCGTGCGGCGTCTACGACCCGGCACAGGCCAGGA
>Ga0209131_1000643_pt1 | contig 24688 bp, 20 predicted proteins | sample GraSoi_2013_40cm_FD_185826 | JGI IMG/M metagenome (GOLD analysis project Ga0209131, IMG submission 185826) | Grasslands soil microbial communities from the Angelo Coastal Reserve, California, USA - Sample 9_17_2013_40cm (SPAdes) (version 2) | ecosystem: Environmental > Terrestrial > Soil >... | reverse complement strand
ACATCGCTGAGTCGTGTTCTTTAAGTGGCGCTCTTCCTGGATGCTCTTTGCATTCAAGCAATTCTACCGCCTGTCTGGCCTGTTCGATTACAGCGTTTCCAGCAAATCTTATCAGAAGGCAGTTATCATTTTCTTCGGATTGCCCAGCCTCGTACGCCATTGACCGCGACAGTAGTTCAACTGCCACCGGAAAAAGTCTGGCATCGATTACGCGCTGAGCTCGGGATAGAAGACTTTCTCGAGTTCCCCACGACGTGACCGTCGTGGTTGCGAAAGGCACTGGTCTCAGCTTGAAGTTAACTTCAGCGATGATTCCCAGGGTGCCGTAGCTCCCGGTAAAAAGTTTGCACAGATCATAGCCCGCCACGTTCTTTACGACTCGACCACCAACCTTGATTAGACTGCCGTCAGCCCGTACGACCTTCATGCCGATGACATGTTTCCTCGGCGGCCCGTAGCCAAACTGTTGCGCGCCACCGAGTCCAGTAGCGACCACTCCGCCGATTGTTGCGCGTCCGTCATTGGGCGGATCAAGCGGCAGCCACTGACCCTTCTGCATGAGCGCGTCGTTGAAATTCTTGAGGGTTACTCCGGCTTCGCTTACGGCGATCAAATCCGCGGGCTCGTGCTCAATGATGCGATTTAACCTTGCAGTGCTAACCACGATGTCAACGCGCCGAACAGGTTGGCCAACATCCGGCCAGGTCATCGCGCCGGCGGGCATTACCTTCCAACCTTCGCTCGAGGCGAGTTTCATGACCTCGCAAACCTCGTCGATTGAACCAGGTGAGACGACAAGAGGATTAGCGAGGTGTGATGCAGGGCAGACGTTTTCTTCGCCGATTAGATCGGCCAGTTGCTGGGCCCTGCCGACAGCAGCAAGTGATTTGCTGGGACCGCGGGCGTCCCGTCCGCCTGGTTGCTGCTCAGACTTGTTTGGATCAAACGTTGACGATGTCGAAAGAGGCGGGCGGGACGGCCGCGGTCCCAGCAAATCTCCGGCGCGTCCCGGTATTGTTTCCAGTATTGGTGAGGCGCCATTTCCTGGTGTCGCGATCGCGCGTGCTTCGCCGCAGCCGCGCAGCATAGGAATAATCTTCCCGGGGTTACATAAGCCCGTCGGATCAAATGCCGTGCGCACTTGCAGCATCGTCTCCATATCTGCTTCCGAAAAAATCAGCGACAGCAGCTCGCGTTTATCAAACCCGACGCCATGTTCACCGGTGATGCTGCCGCCGGCGCGCACACAAGTTTCCATTAAGTCGCGTCCTGCTTCCTTGACGTTGCGAACTTCGTCGACGGAACGCGAGTCGAAACAGATCAGCGGATGCAGGTTACCGTCGCCCGCGTGAAAGACGTTAGCGATGCGCAAATGATACTTCGCTGCGATGCGAAAGACACCGTCCAGTACTTCCGGAAGCCGCGAGCGGGGCACGACTGCATCCTGAATCATCGAGTCAGGGGCAATGCGACCGATGGCGCCAAAGGCCCCTTTGCGTGCCGCCCAAAGCTTCTTCCTTTCGTTCTCATCGCGAGCAAGCCGGCAATCTCGGGCGCCGTATTGCAGGCAGATACTCTTCACCCGCTCCGCTTCGTCATCGATCCCGACCTCAAGCCCGTCGAGTTCGATCAGCAACGCCGCGCCTGCATCCAGGGGCAGTCCTGCAGCAAACACGCTCGCCTCGACCGCGCGGATGATCTCGTGATCCATCATCTCCAGCGCTGCCGGCATAACTCCCGCTGCGATGATCGCCGACACCGCATGGCTGGCATCGTTGACCTCACCAAACGCCGCCAGCATCGTGCGAATGGCAGGTGGAATTGGCACCAGCCGCAACGTGGCCTCGGTAGCGATACCAAAAGTTCCTTCTGAACCAACAAACGCACCGAGCAGATCGTAGCCGGGCTTCTCAGTCCCACCGCCGCCGAGGTCAACCACTTCTCCGCCCGCAAGTACCACTCGCACGCCCAGAATGTGATCTGTCGTGGTGCCATATTTCAAACAGTGTATGCCGCCGGCGTTCTCAGCAATGTTGCCGCCGATGGTGCAGGTAGGCTGGCTTGAAGGATCGGGAACATAGTGAAGGCCCAAATGAGCGACGGCACGCGACACGTGAGAATTTACAACTCCGGGTTGAACGACGGCGATGCGATTCGATTCATCAATCTTCAGGATCCTGCGCATGCGCGCCAACTCAATCACGACGCCTTGATTTAGCGACAACGCTCCGCCGGAGAGACCCGTCCCTGCTCCTCTCGGCGTGAAGGGAATTCCGGCACGCGCCAGCAGTCGCATAACAGCGGAGGTCTCTTCAGTTGATGAAGGAAAAACAACAGCGCGCGGTCGATATTTGTGTTGCGGTAATCCGTCACACTCGTAGACCAGCAATTCGTCCGGGTCACTAAGCACCGACGCTTCGCCAACTACTGCGCGCAACTCTGGGATGATAGTGTCCACGTGCCTCGCTTTGTTTTCAGGTTAGGGGGGCAATGATACATCAGCGCCCTGGAATCCTGTCCGGTTTTGGAGTGCGCCGACGTGAGCACCCCAGCGCGGCTGCCGCGCGGGGGACCCCGCCTGTCGGCGCTTAGGTCGCTGGCGACCTGTCGCCAGCAGCGTCGCGACAGGTCGCGGACGGACGAAAGCGGTGACAGGTCACCGCACTCCAAAACGCGACGACTTGCAAGCGAACCCGACAGATCGTAACATTTGCTCAAGTTACCCCTAAGCTTAAGCCCCGCAGCGGTTCTCCCTTCATCTCTCCCGGACCCCCGATGGTTCACCCCCTTTAAGTACGAGTCAGAAACAGATACCTGGGAGGTGTTCACATGTTGAAATGGGGATCTCGCGCACAATTTATCGCCAGAGTAATCGCAGCCATACTCTTATTGCCTTCCGTTTCCGCTATTGAGGCGAAATCGAAAAAAGGAAAAGAAGTACCTAAGGGCACTGCTGTTCTGTGGCGAGCTCCGCACGATATCGCTTCCCGCGACTTGTTTTTGGGACCAGGCGGCAACGCTATGAAGCCCGACCTGCGCGAGATCAAGTTTATTAAGGAAGAGAAGGGTGGCTACTCGAAGAAGTTTCGCATTCAGGATGCTGCCGGTCGCGAATGGGTCGCGAAGGTTGGAAAGGAAGCGCAGTCGGAAACTGCGGCTATTCGACTAGTCTGGGCGGCCGGCTATGAAACTGAGGTCAATTATCTTGTGCCGCGGCTGACAATTCCGGGGAAGGGCACGTTCCAAAATGTCAGGCTCGAGGCCCGCCCGGATTCGGAGAAGCGGCTTGTTGAGTGGAAATGGACTAAGAACCCTTTCGTTGGCAGTCGCGAGTTTCAGGGTCTCAAAGTCATGATGCTGCTGCTGGCAAACTGGGACATCAAAGACTCAAACAATCAGATCATAGCGGTGAAGGGAACTGACACGCTCCGTTACATCATCAGCGATCTGGGAGCAACGTTTGGGAAGACCGGTCGCCTGCCGTTTTTCTGGAGATTCAATCGCAGCCGCAATAACCCGAAAGACTACGTCAACACTAAGTTTGTGAATGATGTCGACGACAATATTGTTGACTTCCACTACAGCGGTAGGCAGCGAGAAATTTTTGACAACATCACGGTTGATCAGGCCAGGTGGGTTGGAGACTTATTGTCACGTCTGAGTCCTGAACAAATTCGAGATGCGTTTCGGGCGGCGAATTACACTCCAGCGCAAACAAGACTGTTAACTCAGGGTGTGACGAATCGCATTACGCAGTTGGTCAATTTGCCAAATAGCGTGGAATTAAGCCGCGCCTCGTCGAGCCCGAGTCATTCGCGTCGGCGTGAGTAAGAGCGAAAGGAGAAATAAATCAACAGTCCGACGGCAGCAGCCACAGCGGCTGTGCGCGCTTCTTTCCAGGTACTGTTTGCGAGCAGCCAGACTGCTAAGAGCAACGCCAGAATCGCAATGACGGTGCCGTAGTGCAGCCGGAAGCCTGCCGGTGGTGAATTGCTTCGCCGCCGAAAGACGGGGAGAGAAAGGCAGGTGGCGCCGTAGGTCACCAACCTCGCAATAGCGCTGATTGTTAGCGCGGCGACGAAGGAACTGTTGAGCGTCAACAACAGCATTACCGCCGCAGTTATCAGGATGGCGACGTAGGGAGTAGCAAATCGCCGATGAACTGAGCCGATGAATGTTGGCAGTTGCCGTTGTGCGGCCATTGCGAAGGGAACTCGCGAACCAGAGAGAACCAGAATGTTTAAGTTCCCGGTAATCGAGATGATCGCCCCGGCCGAGATTATGGCGCCGCCGGCTGCTCCCATGAATCGCATGCCGGCATCGGCCAGCGGCTTTTGTGATTGCGCCAACTCCGGAAACGTTCCCACGCAAACTACCTGAACCAGAATGTAAAGGAACGCTACTACCGCAATTGCGATCAGCAACGCGTGCGGCACGTTCTTCTTTGGGTCCTTCACTTCGCCCGCCGGAATTGCCGCCATTTCAAACCCCGAGAAGGCATAAATCAAGAGCAGTACTGCTTGGGAGAACGCTCCGGTAGCGGGTCGTGGCCCCAGTGCGAACGCTTGTGGGTTGAGAAAAAATAGGCCGACAGCGATGAAGATCATTATCGGGATTAGTTTGCCGATGGTGAAAACGTTGCTGACGATCGCGGCCTGCCTGATGCCGAGGAGGTTGATGGTAGCCAGCACGGCTACGACAATAATTATGATCGCCGCGCGCCAAAACGGGTTTGTCGCGGCAGGGACAAAATAACCAATGTAAGCAACCAGCAGATTACAGTTTGCGGCAAACGCAGTCAGACGCGCGAGCCAAATCAGCCAGCCAATCTCAAAAGCGACGGTCGGGCCAAATGCCTCGCGAGCGTAAAGATAAGGGCCGCCGGTTTCATCAAAGCGGCTGCCTACTTCCGCGAAACAGAGAATGAACAAGGTGACGACAGCCGCGCAAACCAGGAACGCGATCAAACTGTAAGAGCCAATCAGAGCAAAAACTTTGGACGGCAAACCAAAGATCCCCGCGCCGATGATTCCGTTGATCGTTATAGCGACAAGGTCCCAGCGGCGAATGCCGCGGATTAACCCGATCGCTGGTCCGCCTTCCGATACATTTTTCACGGCGTTGCTTATAATCGAAATCGTTCGCTGACACAATCATTCAATTTTAGGAAACATCCAACCATGAACCGAAAAACTATCAGTCTTTTCTCAATCGTCTGTCTCCTCGTTTCTGCCTCGCTGGTTCCGGGCCTGGCCAAAACTCCGCCCGGCCGGAAAACGTCAATGCGAACTCTGCAGAGTCTGGTAGATGAGGCTGCCCGGACGACCCTCGAAAAGTTTACCGATAAGAAACTCGAGGAGAAGCAGCTTTCGATAACGCTTATTGATTTGCGCGATCCGGCGCATCCCCAGCAAGCAAGCTTTCGCGGCAACGAGCAGATCTATCCCGCCAGCGTAGTAAAACTTTTTTATCTGGCAGCGGCGCATCGCTGGCTTGAGGACAAGAAGATTGAGGACACACCGGAGTTGCGCCGCGCTCTCAAGGACATGATCGTAGATTCTTCAAATGAAGCGACCCAATACGTAGTTGACGTGATCACACACACAACCGCAGGCTATGAGTTGCCACCGAAGGAGATGGAGGAGTGGCAGGAAAAACGAAATGCAGTTAATCGTTATTACTCCGCGCTCGGCTACACCAACATCAACGTAAATCAGAAAACATTTTGCGAAGATGCGTATGGGCGGGAACAGGTGTCGCGACGGCCTGATGGTTCCAACCGAAATAAACTGACCACTGACGCCACCGCGCGCTTGCTGGCGGAGATTGTAACGGGCAAGGCCGTCACGCCGGCTCGCAGCGCGCAAATGATGGAACTACTGAAACGCGATTATAGAGGGACCAGCACGGACAATGACGATCAGGGCCATGGCTTTACCGGAATTGCGCTCGCCGGAATGGAGGGAGTGCGCTTGTGGTCGAAGGCCGGCTGGACTAGTACGACTAGACATGACGCTGCTTACCTGGAGTTGCCGGACGGTTCGAAGTTTGTGCTGGTGACTTTCACTACCGATCACGCAAATGAGCGCGAGATTATTCCGACGGTGGCGAAGGTTGTGATTGCAGGGATGAAGGACATTAGGTGAAAGCGAAAAGCGAGGGGCAAGCCCGCCTTCCTGACCTGAGAGATTCCCGAGGTCCTCGATAGACCTTCCTTGATGGCTTGTCAAACGGGATTACGACTCAACTTCAAGCAGCTCAAGGTTAGAAAGGCGGGCTTGCCCCCGCTCTTTGCCGGCCCGATATGCAAGATCTTTCATTATTCCATCATCCCATCGGCGATTTATTTGCGGCGCCGGTAGGCGCGGGCGACCTGGAATTTCATCGGCTGAGTGAGGAGCAGATCGAGTTCTATCAAACTAATGGATACCTCGCCGGCATACGCTTGCTGGATGCCGAACAGGTTGAAAAGTTGCGCGCAGAGCTTGCCCAACTGAGCGAGCCCTCTCATCCGGGAAATGAACTGTTCTACGAGTATCACTCAAACGAATCTACTGATCCGAACAAGATCCTCTTTCACGCCTTAGGTGCCTGGCGCGTGGCGCCGGGCTTCCATGATTTGCTCTGGAACCCAGGCTTCCTGATGCCAGCCACACAACTTCTCGAAGGCCCGGTGCGCTTCTGGCACGATCAAATTTTCTATAAACCGGCTCACCATGGCGGCGTGGTTGCATGGCATCAGGATTATTCTTACTGGACGCGCACCAGGCCGATGGCGCATCTCTCCTGCTGGATCGGGCTTGATGATTCGACGCGCGAGAATGGCTGCGTCCATTACGTGCCTGGAAGCCACCGCTGGAACCTGTTGCCAATTACCGGACTGGCTGATGACATGGATTCGATTCAAACGGTTCTGACTGCTGAGCAAAAGGCCAACTTCAAACCAGTTGCGATCGAACTAAAGAAAGGTGAGGCTTCGTTTCATCATCCGCTGATGGTTCACGGCTCTTTTGAAAACAAGACCGATCGTCCCAGGCGCGCCACCGTGATTAACGTTTTCCGTGACGGAGTTAAGTCTGATTCCGAACAGCCTCTGCTGGAAGGTGCGCCGGCCATCCCCAGCGGCGAGAAGATTGACGGACAGTTCTTTCCGCTTTTGTTTGAACCACGCTAGCGTTTTTGGAGTGCGGTGACCTGTCACCGCTTTGGTCCGTCGCGATCTGTCGCAACGCCGGCTGGCGACGGGTCGCCAGCGACCAAAGCGCCGACAGGTCGGCGCACTCCAAAATGTAGGAACTTCTTCCTTCTAACAGTGTCTAACTGAGTACTGAACGCGCTGAACTGGAGGAAGCGAGTATGTCGGCTAATAGTGTCACCCAAAATAAGCCCTTCATAAACGTAACGCCGTTGATCGATGTCCTGTTGGTGATGTTGATTATCTTCATGGTGGCGGCGCCGCTGAAGCCTCATAGCTTTGCAACGAAACTTCCGTCGCCGCCGTCCGATGAGGATTTGAAACTAGTGGCGAACATTGACACTTTGGTCGTAACCATTCAGCCTGATCACACTTTGAAACTAAACGGGCTCGCCGACGACATGGGCACGGTCGAGGATACCTCAAAGTTAAGCGCCGCCCTCGTATCGCTCTTCAAACTGCGAACAATCAATCACGATTACAGGCCCGAAATGCAAACGCGTCTTGATGTGCCGGAACAGTACCGCATCCAGAAGACCGTCTTCGTCAAAGCGCCACGCTCGATTCCATACGGCGCCGTTGCGAAAGTGATTGATGGACTGAAGGGTTCGGGAGCGGATCCTGTCGGTCTGCAATTGGACGACTTGAAATAACTGGAACCACCTCTCATATAGTAACTATCCGCAGATACGCAGATTTCACAGATGCAAAACCTTAGCAGTTCCGTCGAACCAAACGGGGCGGTTTGCTGTTTGGATCTTCTCACTCTTAATCGGTGTCATCTGCGTAATCTGTGGATGCTATTTTCTGACCCTCTCCAAGCCGCCTGTAGCGCCTGAGCGCTTCTGCCCTGAGTCGCTATTCTGCCATCCTCCAGCCAACCAAAGTGCGTCGCGTTCCATCTTGGATTATCATTGAGGCGAAGTCGCCGGTGACTGCAATCTTGACGCATCAGTTTGGCAAGGAGTTTCAAGTGATAAGAACCCACTATCGTCTGGCAGGTTTTCTTTTGGCGGTAAGCCTATTCAGCGCGGGTAACTACCACGAAATCAAGGTGCAGGCTCAGGGGCAAGCCGGAGGTGGCAGTTTGTCTGGGGACGCGGTGGGCGGTGCCGCGTTGATATTTCGGAGGCCCGATAATCCGGCGCTGCACAGCGGAAGCGGCCAGTCTTCGGGGAGCGCCGGCGGCGGCACGATATCGGGTCCCAGAAAAGCCCGGGCAGCTGCGGCAGCGGCCTCGGCGGCACATGAACGAGTGATCGCCAAAGGTAACGCCGCGAGAAGCGCGCCGACTCCTCGTTACTCCGAAGCAGAACAGCAATACAAACTTGCGGCGACCCAGGATCCAAATGACGCGCGGGCCCAGGCCGGCCTCGGGAATATTTATTTGGATCAGGGACGCTTCGACGAAGCCGTGAATGCCTATCGCCAGGCCCTCAAGGTAACCCCTGACTATCTTCCCGTTTTTCAACCCCTCGCCTTTTCGCTCGTCCGGCTCGGCCGTTATCCGGAAGCGATTGCAACCTTTAAGCAGGCGCTGCAATACGATCCGAACAACGCCGAAATCTACAACAACATGGGTTTTGCTTACGTACACGGAGGACAATATAAGGAGGCGATCGAGGCCTGCCAGCAGGCGATCGCGCTTTTGGGCAAGACGGGTGAGGCCTACAAGCAGGAACTGCAAATCAGAAATGAAGTTTTATCCAACGCTTACAAGAATATTGGCAACGCCTACAACGAACTAAAGCAATACAACGAGGCTGCCGACGCTCTAAAACACGCTACTGAGATCGAACCGAAGAATGCGGCGGCACATTTTAACCACGGTTTGGCTTTGTATAACGGCGGTCGCTTTTCGGAGGCCATCGAAGCCTATAAGTCAGTGATTGAGTTAAAACCCGACCTCGCCGGGGCTCACTACAATCTTGCCCTGGCTTACGTTGCGATTAACGACAAGGAAGGCGTGCGGCGTGAGTATGAGATCCTTAAGCCACTCAACGCCAGTATGGCCGGGCAGCTGCAGAGCCTGATAAAACGGTAAACTTAAAACGGTTTAGGCGTCACAACCGCATCTCCCAATTGCGTCGTACGCTGCACGATATGGGAAATGCTCTTGCAGTTGAGTCTAAGAAATTTGTGAGATTTGAGGAGAACAAAACCGATCGATCTGACGAGGCAGAAAGGCATAGAGGTTGCTATTTGGGCGCTTAAGGGGGGACATACCATGAAGTATTTCGGAAAAGTGATTGGCGGGAGTCTCTTGACGCTCGCTTTTATTTTTGGGATAGGTGCTGCCAGCAGCAGTACAGCCCAGGCCCAGGATAGGGATTATGGGCAGTATCAGCGCCGTGATCGTGACAACGACAACGACCGTGACCGGCGTCGCGATTGGAGACGCAATCGAAACGGGGATCGGAACTGGGACCGGAATCGTTCCTATCGTCGTAATGACAACTATGGCAATTACGGTAACTACGGTAACTATGGAAACTATGGCGGCTACGGCGGCTATGGTGGAAACAACAATCAATATGAGGTAAACCGTGGTTACCAGGAAGGGTTGAACACCGGCTCAAGCGATGCCCGTCGCGGCCAGAACTACAGCCCACAGCGTTCGCATTGGTACAGGGACGCGAGGACCCAGGCTTTCCGGCAGGGGTTCGTGCAGGGTTACAACCAGGGCTACCGGCAGTATGCAGGCTACGGAAACCGGGGTTATGGCGGCGGCATTCTTGGCGGCATCCTCGGCCGGCGTTACTAACGCTCGTCGAATAGATCCTCTAACTAAAAATGCCGCGAGCGATTCTCGCGGCATTTTTGCCATTTCAGCTCTTTGAGTCAGAAGCAAGGTCAGATAGAAATTTGGACAGGATTTACAGGATGAACAGGATTTGCAAACGCGCTAGTCACTCTGTTCTATCTTGTTAATCCTGTCGCTATTTCTTTCGAACCACTTCTCAGCCATCGACCGTGGATTTTAATTCACCAAACACCTGCGCCAGATCTTTCGCCTGGTAGTGGGCATTGAGGCCGCTGGGATTGGGCAACACCCAAACCACTGTCTCACCAATCCTTTCATCCTGCCTGCCGATAACTGCTTTCGGTTTATTCCAGGCGGCCCGGTAAGCGCCAAGTCCCAGCACAGCAAGGAACGCCGGTTCATAGCGTCGCACCTTTGCTCGTAATCGCTTGCCGCCTGCCTGAAGTTCCTCGCGAGTCAATTGATCGGCAGTAGCGGTGGCTCGCATTACTACATTTGTTACTCCAAAGCCGTGCTCCAATAGTTCGCGTTCATCAAAAGGCGAAACTAATCGTGCAGTGAAGCCGGCGGCAAAGAGTGCCGGCCAGAACCGATTACCGGGACGAGCGAAGTGATGGCCGACGGCTGCCGTGTATAGGCCAGGATTGATGCCGCAAAAGAGCACGCGCAAGCCTGGCGCGATCACGTCAGGCACAGTCTTGCCTGCAGCTGCGAGCAGTTGTTCTTTAGTTGGCTTCCAGGGCGTAGCGATAGTATTAGTGGGACTCAGTTGATCTCAAAACGACTTTGCTGCGAAGCGCTCTTTTTTGAAATCCGATCCACAACAGTGACCTGCAAAAGATAGCGTCCCGCCGGCAAGCCGTTCAACGAAACCTCGGCAGCATAGGGAATCTTAGTCAGATCCGTCATGCCCTCAACCGAAATCTTTTTGAGAGCGGTTGTCGTGACTGGTTGTTCATCTCTAACAATCTGTACCTGAACAGCAACGTCGGGCTTGGAGTCGGCCGGAGCAAGAGCCGCGTTGTAAACCAGGACCAGGAACCGCAGAAACCCATTAGGTGAAAAGTTATGATCGATGCTCAAGGCAACCATGTTTGGAGGCGTGTTAGAGATCGCAGTAGGCGTTGTCTCAGCTCCAGCGGCGCGCGAGCCCAGCATTAAACTACTAAGCGCCAATTGACCGGGGGAAAGATCGGGAACTTCGATCCAACCGTGTGCGGTGCCTGAGTGCCCAGTCGTTTCATCGCGTACTCCGACCCGAACCTGATAGAGCCCGGATTTTATGTAGACCGGATAACCGTAAGTTAGATCGTGGCCCTGTTTGGTGGCTTCTATTGAGGGCGCCTGGATCGTTATGCGGTTACTGAAAACCGCTCCGACGTTCCCCTTCTCATCAAATACGGAGCCCAGAACCGAGACGACGGCGGTATATTTTTCGTTTCTCGGCACAAACGAAAGAAACTCGTTAGGCACTTGCAAGGCACTTGAGAGCATCACTCCTTTGGGCCCGTTGACTAGATAGGTGAGACTCAGCGATACAGGAATATCGTGGGCGGGGTAAGGAGCGAGCATCGCCTTTCGCAGTTCGGTTTCCGGAGATTTCGAGACCTCGCCCGCCTTTTTGTCGTTACTGGGCTTCTGAGACTTTGCAGTTTTCACAGGCTCCGGCTCGCGATCGAAAAAGCCGCGACGAACCTGCACCGTGAGGTCGGGCCTTCCCACCACCTTCACTTCGATACGGCGAAACTTGCTTTCGTGCGATTCGCGGTCCGGCTTCCAGGCCAGCAAGTAGTAGGTCGAAGTTTCCTTCAAGGCGCGACCTAAGCCCGGCTCGAGTGAGTTCGTATTGAAAATGGTTTTCCCGCCAGTATCTGCGGCCAGGGCGAATAGGCCATCCTGCGTCGCGTGAAGTTCGCCGCTATTGGCTCGCTGCAGGGTACCGGATACATCAAACTCAGTCGGAGTGCTGACGTCCCCCAATGTCGCCACCAGGCCGCGCGCATCAAAGGAATAGATTACTACGCCGCTGCGCGCTGCTGCGCTGGTAATTCGTTGCAGCCTGCTGCGGGAATCGGAATTGCGATCGTCGAGCAAGAAACCGCCGGAGACGAAAAAAATCAACTTGCGACCGGGCAGCGCGTTCGCGGACTTAATTAGCGACTCGAGTCCTATGAGCGTATTGGTGGCTACCGCGCCACTCTGCTGAGCCAATGCGCGGGCCCGAACGTTTACCAGCGATTCAGCAGCGTCGCGCGTCATTCCCGGGTTGAGGCGGATAGTCGCTTCAACAAAGTAGTCCACCAGATCGTGGTCGAAGTTGGTAAGTAACAACGCTTGATACTGGGTCATCGTGGGGCGTTCAAAATCGCTTACTGAAGAAGGGCGAACCTTGAGTCGGTCCAGTGCCATGCGAAGCACCGTCTTGTTATCGGTGAGTTGTTGGAGAAAACCGATTTGGCCGCTAGCGGAAGCGATCGCGACCTCATCGTTCTGACCCATCTCATTATCGATGAAGTGCGTGATTAGTTTTCGGGTAGCCTGCCAGGCAGCTAAGTCGAGATGCAGATCGTCCACGTAGAAAAAGATTGGCCGGCCCCGGTCGAGAGGCGCCAGCCCGGGAGCGTTCGCCCTAGTGCGCCCGGAGCCACGTGCCGCTGCGATCTGCATTTCTTCGTTGACACTCCCGGTAGTGACCTTTTCGAAAAACTCAACTTGCTTGGGCTTTCCATCGATGCGAAGTTCGAAGTCACTGTTTTTAAGTCCATCTACGAAGCGGCCCTGCTTGTCGAAAACCATCACGTCGGTTTGGACGATTTCGGTATAGACGCGCAAAACGTCAGACTGGTCCTGTCCTTTTTGGTTTGTTTGCCCATGCCCGACACGCGACCCGATGGGTGAATCGCTCAGCAGGCAGACTAATAAGGCAGTCGACAGGCAGGCCAGTGCGACAAGTTTTGTCTTCTTGATCTTAGAGAACGCTGGAGACATATTTCCGCAACGTAAGTGGGCAATCAGGGGAGACGTTGCAAAGGAGCAGCCAAAAAAAAACAGGCCTGCAATGGAACCAGGAGTTGCGCGAGTGGCTGTCGCGGTTAATATGTATCAAACAGCTGCGTCGCGCAACCTGAAAACTTTCGGCAACGAAAATTCGTATCAAACAGCTCAACCTGAAAACGGCCAGCCGCAGGATCCAAACCTGAATTCAAACTCGATGCGAAAGAAAACTGGTAAATGACGAACGGTCACCCAACTGTCTCGATTCACAATATTACTAAGTGTTTTGGTGAGTTTAAAGCAGTGAGCGAACTCAGTCTCGCTGTTTATCCCGGCAGAATCTATGGATTGCTTGGCCCAAACGGCGCCGGCAAAACCACGACCATCCGCATGATAGTAAATATCGTGGCCCCCGATTCGGGGCGGATAGACGTGTTTGGCCAGCAGATCACTCCCTTGCTCCAGGACCGCATTGGCTACTTGCCGGAAGAACGCGGACTCTACAAGAAGATGAAGGTCGGGGAACAGATCAAGTTTTTTGCTGCCCTCAAAAATGTAGACGCGAGGGAAGCCGAGCAGCGCGTAGTGCGCTGGCTTTCGCGACTGAAGTTGGCGGAGTGGAAAAACAGAAAGGCCGGCGAATTATCGAAGGGCATGCAGCAGAAAGTTCAATTCATCAACTCGATCGTCCACGAACCGGATCTGCTGATTCTTGATGAGCCTTTTTCCGGATTGGACCCGGTCAACCTCGAGCTCCTAAAAGATGTCATCCTCGAACTAAAGGCGTCCGGAAAGACGATCATTTTCTCCACTCATCAAATGGAGATTGCCGAACGAATTTGTGACGACATTTGCCTGATCAACGGTTCGCGTAAAGTGTTGGAAGGAAGCATCCGCGACGTTAAGCGTGGATTTAGCCGTCACGCGGTGGCGTTGCGCTTACAAGGCGGCGATGAAGTTCTTGCCGATCAGTCGCTGGTGAATAAGATTGAGCGGCACAGCGATGGTGTGGAAGTATTTCTCGCGACCGGCGCAAACGCCCAAACGCTGCTGAAACGTTTGATCGAGGCAGGAGCACAGATCGAAAAGTTTGAAATGATCGAACCGAGCCTTACTAATATTTTTATCGAGAAGGTAAGCGAGGCCCAATGAGAAAGTTCTTAGCCATAGTCAAGCGCGAATATATTCAGCGTGTGCGCAGCAAGATGTTTGTTCTGATACCCGTGCTTGGTCCACTGGTGATTTCATTCTTTGGCATCGCCCCGGCGCTTATTTTCAGTATCCAGGCGGGCGGGCCGCTAAAAATTGCGGTAGTTGACCAAACCGGAAAGTTATACCGGCATTTCTACGATTCGGTGACGGAGGAGTCGCGGCCGAAGTATCCGCAGACGGGGAATGCCAACCTGCTGAATAGGGATACGAGCCAACGGTTTCAGGAGCTTGGTGAACAACGCAAAAATAGTTTTGAGCTTGAGGAAATAGATCCTGACGGGAGACCGTTGAGTGACATCAAGCATGAGCTCGACGTGCGGGTGCTTGCCAAGAATCTTGATGGATATCTGATCCTTCCAGCCAATCTACTCGAGAGTGGCAAACCTGAATACTTCGGGCGCAACACCGGAGACGTTCTTACGACGAAGTTCCTTACCGAAGCTTTAAGTCGGGCGGTTCGGCAACAGCGACTGGCTGACGCAAATATCGACGTCAAGATCGTGCAACAACTTTCCGAGCCGGTTCAACTCGCAGCGACTAAGGTGAGTGCCAGTGGCGGAGTGGCCGATGGTGGCGAAGGTTTTGCCCTCGTGTTTGGCGCCGGCTTCATCATGTACCTGACCATCCTGATGTACGGTCAAATGATTCTCGGAGCGGTCATCGCAGAAAAAGAAACCCGCATTTCCGAGATTCTGTTTTCATCGGTCCGACCCTTCACCTTGATGATGGGAAAACTTGTCGGCGTTTCACTGGTTGCCTTGACGCAGCTCGCAATTTGGGGACTCGCCTTCCTGGCGTTTGCAGCGTTTGGCGTCCGCTTGCTGGCTTCCAGGGGAGTGGCCCTACATGTTCCGAATGTGCCTGCAATTAACTTCGTCTATTTCGGACTCTTCTTTCTCCTTGGCTACTTCATCTATTCAACCATCTATGCGCTGATCGGCTCGATGGTGACCACGGCCCAGGAAGGTGGTCAGCTGTCGATGCCGGTGGTGTTGTTACCGCTGATCGGTTTTTACTTGTTCCTGCCAGTGAGTCGAAGTCCGGATTCCTCGCTCGCGTTTTGGGTTTCGATGTTCCCATTCTTCTCACCCATGACGATGCTAACGCGAATCGTGACTCAAACCCCGCCGCTCTGGCAGATCGCGTTGTCTCTGGCGATTGGATTTGGCACGGTCGGTTTGTTGACCTGGCTGGCAGCGAGGATCTATCGCGTCGGCATGCTGATGGCCGGGAAGAAAGCTACGATTCGTGAAGTGATGCGCTGGGTCAGACAGGCGTGAGAGGGGCGGGAACCGGAGGCAGACGGCAGGATAGGCGTAGCGGCAGGAGGCACGCGGCACGTGCAGTTAGGACTTCTGATTATCTGGTAAGACTACCCTAAGAGCCGTTATAGTTCCGTCATGCGCTTTGCTTGGGACGAGAAGAAAGCCTCGATTAATCTGATTAAGCACGGGATTTCATTTGAGGAAGCTGCAACGGTTTTTGGCGACCCACTTTCAGATACTTTTCCTGACTCGGACATAGGTTTGGCGGAGTCGGGTAAGATTCTTGTAGTGGCGCACACGGATGATGGAGACTTAGTGCGTCTCATCAGCGCCCGTGAAGCAACACTTGGAGAAAGAAAGTCTTATGAAAAGAATTGAATCAGAGGAAGAGGACGATTTGCGCCCGGAATATGATTTTTCTCAAATGAAGGGTGGCGTACGCGGCAAATATGTTGAGCGGTACCGCGAAGGCACAAACCTGGTGCTGCTTGATCCGGATGTTGCGGCAGCATTTCCAGATGCGAAGGCGGTGAATGATGCACTGCGTTTATTGTTACAGGAAAAGCAGAGTCCGGAGCCGCGTTGAAACCAGATAGCGGGGCCAACAAATTGCCGGCAGCGGACCGGGATAAGACCGCCCTCGATAAGGCACAGCATTCGGCTTCGATGTAATCTATGAAACATCCGAGGATGTCGAGCGCCTTATGAAAGGTACTTGGATTTCATCTCAAGGTATTCACCACAATGAGGTTCATTAGCGGCTGGGCCTTCAAAGGCGATGGATGATAGAAGCTTCAGAACAGCTTGAGACGCCGTTGCAATTGACGCCGGTGCAAAGAACTATTGAACTGCTTCGTCCATGGATCCTATTGGGCCTTTACTTGTTGGCTGCGGCGAAGGGTTGGTGGTGGCTGGCTGTCCCGCTTGCGGTGGCCATGTGTTTGGCCGCATTTGTCCAGATGCATGATGCGATTCATCGATCACTTGGCATCTCCAAAGCCGCTCACGATTTTGTGCTGCTGACCAGCGGTCTCTTATTACTAAAAAACGGCCATGGTTTGCAGGTAACACACTTGAGACATCACGGCCGCTGTTTGAAGGACGACGATCCGGAAGGTGTTTGTGCCACCTGGCCGTTCTACCGCGTTATGCTCGAAGGTCCCTTTCACATCTTCGGAATGCGTTTTTACGCTTTGCGTAGAGCTTCGCACACAATGCGTTTCCAGGTGATAGAGACTGTTGCCACCGTGGCCGTACTCGTCATCGTAGTGGGAACGTATTTCTTTTTCGGATCATACATTGGCGTGGTCTACTGGGCAGTGGCCGCGAGTCTCAGCGCTACGATCCCCATCTGGGCGGCGTATTTGCCTCACCGCCTGGCGCCGGAACATCCGGCAGTACGTTCAGCGGGAAGAATTGCTCAAATCTGGACGCCGGTTATCTCATCCTTTGCTTATCATCACCTGCATCACGCGCAGCCAAAAATACCGACCGCGCTTTTATCGGTTGCAGCCAGGCGCACCGGCAGTTCAGAGTATCAGGCTCATGTGTATGAACCACACAGCCATTCCTGACTCGCGCTCTTGAGTAACCCGAGAGGGCTCAGCGTGGCTGCAGTTCCGAAACACTTCAGGACGAGGATTAGGCATTTCGCTGCACCGTGAGAACAGAATGACCCGCTTCGGTGATAAGCTGGCCTGGTATTTCGATTCGCACCTGCTCCACACATGCAAGCTTCTTTAACCCTGGACACCCAAGTTGCCGACGACGGCGGTATACAAACACGCCGCTCGCTCAAGTGGGCGATCATTGTCGGCTTCTGGATATTTTTCGGTGTGCTCAATGGTACCCAGATTGTTGTCGGCGTCTGGATGGAGGGGATGCACATTCCTTTCTGGCGTCTCTTTGCCACCGACTTTCTCGGCTGGTTAATCTGGATTCCGGCAACGCCAATCGTGCTCGCATTAGGCCGCCGCTTTCCGGTTGAACGCGGGACCTGGTGGCGGGTGCTGCCTGTTCACCTCGCGGCTTGCGTGGTTATATCGCTGGGGCACGCAGCTTTTGCCAGTTACATCAATCAGATTCTTTCGCCCTTTGGTCCGCCGCGCGAGCCGCGCTCCTTTCTGGAAATGCTCAGCGGGCGCGCCATGAGTCAGTTTCATCTCGACCTGCTCATTTACGGCGCCACCCTCGGAGTTAGTTATGCGGTCAGCTACTATTTTCGCTATCGCGAGCGCGAGTTTCGCGCCGCGCAATTGGAGACTCAGCTGGCGCAGGCGCAGTTGCAAACGCTCAAGATGCAACTGCACCCACATTTTCTTTTCAACACGCTGAACGGAATAGCCGGACTGGTGCGCGACAGCAGGAACAAGGCAGCGGTGGATATGCTTGCCGGTCTCAGTGATCTGCTGCGCTACACGTTGGAGAATGCGGGGAAGCAGGAGGTGCCGTTGAAAGAAGAGCTGGAGTTTCTGGAGCTCTATCTCGATATTCAGCAGATGCGTTTCTCGGATCGACTAAAAGTCGAGATGCATATCGAGCCGGAAGTGCTCAACGCCCTGGTGCCGAATCTAATTCTGCAACCGTTGGTTGAGAACGCCATCCGCCACGGCGTTTCGCGACGTGCGGGTTCGGGCGTCGTGGGCGTGAGTGCACAACGAGAGAACGGATCGTTGCGCATAAGAATTTACGACGACGGCGTGGGGCTGAAACGCGACGACGGCGGCGCAACCGTAGAAGGCGTGGGTCTCTCGAACACGCGCGCGCGCCTGGCGCAGCTATATGGTGAACGACAAACTTTTTCGCTCTCAGAACGCGCGGGCGGGGGAGTGGAAGCCAACCTGATTATTCCATTTGTGCGTGCGGCGGAGGACTGAAAAGTTGACTGCGGCTCCGAAGAAGATAACTACGCTCGTCGTCGATGATGAACCATTGGCGCGTCGCAATATTCGTCTGCTACTCAAAGACGATCCTGAGATCGAGATTGTTGGCGAAGCCGCTAACGGACGCGAAGCTCTGGCGCTGATAAAGCAGAACTCGCCCGATCTTATTTTTCTCGATATACAAATGCCGGAACTCGATGGCTTTGGAGTGTTGGAGAGTATCGAAGCGGAGCGGCTTCCGGCGATCGTTTTTGTAACCGCCTTCGATCAGTATGCGCTGAAGGCTTTTGAGTTCCACGCCCTTGATTACCTGCTGAAACCCTTTGACGACGCGCGTTTTGACAAGGCCCTGCGTCAGGCGAAACTTCAGGTTGGCCAGCGCGAGCTGAAAGACTTAAGCCAGCGACTGGTTGCCTTGCTCGCCGCGCATGGCAGTGGCGCAGGCAACGCGTCCGAGCCCATGCGGCAGCCGCAGTATCTGACGCGGTTGCTGATCAAATCGGCGGGACGGGTCTTCTTCCTGAAGACCGACGAGATCGACTACGTGCAGGCCGAGGATTACTACGTCAAGCTTAGCGTCGGCCGCAAGGGCCACTTGCTTCGGGAGACGATGAACGAGATGGAGGCGAAACTCGATCCGTCAAAGTTCCTGCGCATCCACCGTTCGACGATCGTCAACATTGAAAGAATTCGCGAGCTGCAACAGCATTTCAACGGCGAATACATCGTAGTGCTTCACGACGGCACAGAACACAAACTCAGTCGCAGCCGCCGCGAACAACTGCAAACCCTGCTCAAATCCGGCCCTCTATAAACCGTTGTTGCACACTCAAGCGCTTGTCTGGGTCCGCGGACGTCCCGCCCGCCTGCTTGCGATAGAGTGATCTTCCGATGCTTGAGCTTATTGTACCCGGGCGGGCGGGACGCCCGCGGTACCAGGCAAGCGCTTGAGCCTATCGATTTCACGTCGTATCCTGCGAACGTGTCGATCGAAATCGAAAAGAAGTACCGCCTGACAAAGAAGCAACGTGAAGAGGTGTTGCTCCGTCTGCCTGAGATCGGCGCCAGGCGCAAGCTCGCAGAGTTTGAAGTGAACACCCTCTATACCGGCGAGTCTCTTGAACCGGGGCGCTCAGTGCTGCGTCTGAGACGTATCGGCAAGCGCGCGATACTCACCTACAAAGAACGCTTTCCCACACGTTCCGACATCAAGCATCAACGCGAAGATGAAACGCGTGTGGAAGATCCTGAGGCGATGGAGTTAATTCTTGAAGCACTGGGCTTCACTGCGAGCCTGATCTATGAAAAGCACCGTGAGACCTGGATGTTGGGTAAGACTGAAATCGTAATTGATGAGTTGCCCTTTGGTTTGTTCATGGAAATCGAAGGCGCCGAGCATGACATCCGCAGAATCGAAAGCGAACTCGCCATCAAGCGTTTGCGAACCGAGCCGAGCACTTACCCACAGCTAACACTTAAACACGGCAAGAACCGTGAAGGTGTGATCGAAGCGCGATTCTCGAAGAGATACTGATAGACGGCCAATCACCGACGCTACGCGTCGCACTTCACCTACAGGTCCTTGCTTTTGAAGCGAAGACCCCATCTCACCATTCCGCCCGGCCAAATTGTGTCTGCTTAGCGGTCACAATTTTCGTCACCCGTAAATCACGTTTTGCCAAACTCCCAATAAAGAAGTGCAATTCCTCAACACCGCAGGCGGCATGAGCTTTGACAGAGAAAGTTACGCGGACGCTCCCCCCTAAGCCGCGAGAACTTTCGCAACATTCAGCCATGCTAATTACTTCAATCTTAATAGCGGTACCATTTGCCTTGATCATTCATGAGCTGGGGCATCTGGTCACTGCCAGGAGTTGCAACGTTCCAGCATCGGAGCTGGGATTGGGTTTGGGACCAAAACTATTCGGGTTTCAACTGGGCAGCATCCGGTTCAGCCTTCGCGCCCTTCCGCTTGGTTCCTTCGTTCGTCTCGACGGTTCGGCCTTAAGAGAGAGAGCAATAAAGCAGCAACTATTTGTTCACCTGGGTGGAATCCTTTTCAACCTCATCGCCGGCCTGGCTACCTACGGCACTGTCTTCAGCTGGGTGAATCTGTTAATCGCCGCAGGCAACTTGTTGCCGCTATATCAGCATGATGGTTGGAAATGCGGTTTGGTTTTGATGCGCGCTTTGTTGCGACGGAAAAGCCAGCCGGTCGAGTGGGCATTTACCTTCTCAGGAGGTTTCGTCAGTTTGGTAATCGCCTGGTTGGCGATTAGGCTTTTTAGTTAACGCGCGACGAAATTTACTCAAGCAGATAAGACAAATGCCGGAGCTACTCTCACGAGTACCTCCGGCAATTTGTTTTGCCTGCTGTGTTGCGGTGAACTACTTCGTCTTGAAGTAGGCATCGATGTGCGAGCCATCGATTGCCGTCATCCTAACCTGGTAACACTTGTTAGGTGGTTTTGGTGTCTGCCAGTTTTCGATGAACTGCCCTCCGGTCGTGTCGTATCTCAGCATAGTGCCTCCCGTGGTCGTCACTTCAATCGGCGCTTCAAAAAGACCAGTTGAGCCGCAAGTGAACTCCTGGAACTGGAAGCTGAGAACGTCCGAAATGCTCTTCCGCTCCGTGGTCGGCCCGGGGGTGCCTGCATAGATGTTGAACTTCATAGGCACCGTCGAGCCGCCCTTGACTGTATTCAAAACTCCGAACGGGATCATATCTACCGGTTGATAGAAGCCCGTCAGCGTCCACGAAGTAATCGAGAAGTCTGCACCATTGTTCGTGATGTTGTAGTTCCCAAGCACGCCGACCGGAGCTAGCGTTGCAGTTATGTGATACGGACTTCCCGCCACCGTTTCTCCTGGGGCTCGCGTATAAGTTGCCGTGACGTTGTCACTTGCAACGAAGTTACTGCCGCTGCCTGTCGTCAACGGACTTGGATCAGGTGCACCAAAGATCTTGCCATTGGGGTTGGTGGTCCAGGTCGCGGTGCGTTTGTTGATGGTGAAGTTGGCTGTGTTGTATGTGATCGAGTAGTTGCCAAGTACCGCAGCCGGACTGAGCACTGCGCTAATCGTGTAGGGACTGCCAGCCACGGTCTGCCCGGCGGTGCGGCTGTAAGTCGCCGTCACGCCGTCAGCAGCCAGGAAGCCGGTGAGCGTGCCGGTGAATGCCGGGTCGGCATCACCGTAAGTTTTGCTCGCCGCATTTGGAGTGACTGAAGCCGCTTTCAGATTGATGGTGAAGTTGGCCGTGTTGTAAGTGATTGTGTAGTTGCCGAGTACACTTGCGGGACTGAGCAGTGCACTAATCACGTAAGGACTACCGGCAACAGTTTCTCCAGCAGTGCGGCTACAGGTCGCCGTCACCCCGTCACCGGCCAGGAAGCCCGTTAAGGTCCCCGTCAACGCCGGGTCAGCCGAACCATAAGTCTTGTTGGTCGCGTTCGGCGTAACTGAAGCGGCTTTGGGATTAATGGTGAAGTTGGCGGTGTTGTAAGTGATCGTGTAGTTACCGAGAACGCCGGCAGGATTTAGTACTGCGCTAATCGTGTACGGACTGCCGGCAACCGTTTCGCCAGCAGTGCGGCTGTAGGTAGCGGTGACACCATCAGCAGCCACAAAGCCACTCAATGTTCCAGTCAACGCTGGATCAGCCGAACCATACGTTTTACTGCCCGCGCCAGGCGTGACTGAAGCGGCCTTGGGAGTAACGTTGAAGTTGGCTGTGTTGTAAGTGATGTTGTAATTGCTGAGCACGCCAGCAGGACTCAGGGTGGCGCTGATCGTGTAAGGACTACCGGCGACAGTTTCACCTGCCGTTCGGTTGTAACTTGCGGTGACACCATCGCCAGCCAGGAAGCCGGTGAGCGTACCGGTGAATGCCGGGTCAGCCGAACCATAGATTTTGGTTGCAGGGTTCGGCGTTACGGAGGCCGCCTTCGTCGTTATCGTGAAGGAAGCGGTGTTGTAAGTGATCGAGTAATTACTAAGCACACCAGCCGGGCTGAGCACGGCGCTGATCGTGTACGGACTGCCGGCGACCGTCTCACCTGCTATGCGGCTGTAACCTGCCGTCACACCGTCACCCGCCAGGAAGCCACTCAAGGTACCAGAGAAAGCGGGATCGGCTGAACCGTATTCCTTGGTTGCCACATTCGGTGTGACTGAAGCCACCTTCTGATTGATGGTGAAGTTCGCCGTGTTGTACGTGATCGCGTAGTTGCTGAGCACGCCTGCAGGACTGAGCACGGCACTGATCGTGTAGGGACTACCGCCGACTGTCTCGCCGGCAGTGCGACTATAGCTTGCGGTCACACCGTCAGCAGCCAGGAAGCCAGTGAGCGCGCCGGTGAATGATGGATCGGCATCACCATATGTCTTACTCGCAGCATCAGGCGTCACCGAGGCTAACTTCGGATCGATCGTGAAGTTGGCCGTGTTGTAGGTGATCGAGTAGTTAACGAGCACCGCAGCCGGACTGAGCAACGCGCTGATGGTGTACGGACCACCCGTTACTGTTTCACCCGCGGCGCGGCTGTAAGCTGCGGTCACGCCGTCAGCAGCGACGAAGTTGCTTAAGGTTCCGGTCAAGGCCGGATCGGCTGCTCCATAGATCTTACTCGCCGCATTCGGAGTAACCGAAGCCGCTCTCAGATTAATCGTGAAGCTAGCGGTGTTGTAAGTGATCGTGTAGTTGCCAAGTACGCCTGCGGGACTGAGCACGGCGCTGATGGTGTAGGGACTGCCGGCGACTATCTCGCCAGGGGTGCGGCTGTAGCTTGCGGTCACACCATCAGCAACAAGGAAGCCGGTGAGCGTGCCAGTGAATGATGGATCGGCATCGCCGTAAGTCTTGCTCGCGGCATCGGGCGTTACTGACGCCAGCTTCGGATTGATAGTGAACGCGGCAGTGTTGTAAGTGATGGTGTAGTTGGTTAGTACGCCAGCCGGACTGAGCACGGCATTGATCGTGTAGGGACTTCCCAACACAGTTTCACCTGCAGTGCGACTATAAGCGGCGGTCACACCGTCAGCAGCCAGGAAGCCGGTGAGCGTGCCAGTAAATGATGGATCGGCATCGCCGTAAGTCTTGCTCGCGGCATCGGGCGTTACTGAAGCCAGCTTCGGATTGATAGTGAACGCGGCAGCGTTGTAAGTGATCGTGTAGTTGGTTAGTACGCCAGCCGGACTGAGCACGGCGCTGATGGTGTAGGGACTACCCAACACCGTTTCGCCGGCAGTACGACTGTAGCTGGCGCTCACGCCATCAGCAGCCAGGAAGCCAGTTAGGGTTCCAGTGAACGCCGGATCGGCTGATCCGTATTCCTTACTCGCTGCATCCGGAGTTACTGAAGCCAACTTCGGATTGATCGTGAACGCGGCAGTGTTGTAAGTGATGGTGTAGTTGGTTAGCACACCTGCGGGGCTGAGCACAGCACTGATGGTGTAGGGACTACCCAACACCGTTTCGCCGGCAGTACGACTGTAGCTGGCGCTCACGCCATCAGCAGCCAGGAAGCCAGTTAGGGTTCCAGTGAATGCCGGATCGGCTGATCCGTATTCCTTACTCGCAGCATCCGGAGTTACTGAAGCCAACTTCGGATTGATCGTGAACGCGGCAGTGTTGTAAGTGATGGTGTAGTTACTGAGCACTCCAGCCGGACTGAGCACGGCGCTGATGGTGTAGGGACTGCTGGCGACTGTCTCGCCGGCGGTGCGACTATAAGTTGCAGTCACACCGTCAGCACCAAGGAAGCCAGTTAGGGTTCCAGTGAACGCCGGATCGGCTGAGCCATATTCCTTGCTGGCAGCATCTGGAGTAACGGAAGCCGCCTTCGGAGTAATGTTAAAAGCGGCAGTGTTATAAGTGATCGTGTAGTTGGTTAGTACGCCAGCCGGACTGAGCACGGCATTGATCGTGTAGGGACTACCCAACACAGTCTCACCGGCGGTGCGGCTGTAGGTCGCAGTCACACCGTCACCGGCCAGGAAGCCACTCAAGGTACCGGTAAGTGCCGGATCGGCTGATCCGTATTCCTTACTCGCTGCATCGGGAGTCACAGAAGCCAACTTCGGATTGATCGTGAACGCGGCAGTGTTGTAGGTGATCGTGTAGTTGGTTAGCACACCTGCGGGGCTGAGCACAGCACTGATGGTGTAGGGACTACCAGCAACTGTCTCACCTGACGTGCGGCTGTAGGTGGCGGTCACGCTGTCGGCCACCAGGAAGCCGGTGAGCGTGCCGGTGAATGCCGGATCGGCCGAGCCGTATTCCTTGCTTGCGGCGTTTGGTGTTACTGATGCCAGCTTCGGATTGATCGCGAAGTTGGCGGTGTTGTAGGTGATCGCGTAATTGCTGAGCACTCCA